>JGI24721J26819_10004580_pt1 | contig 14263 bp, 15 predicted proteins | sample YelNatPaOPGAMG01_FD_26819 | JGI IMG/M metagenome (IMG submission 26819)
TTTCTTCTTGGATAGCTTGCCTATTTTTATCCTGAGTGTTTTCACTAACCGCATGCAGTAACTTCGAAGAATAAAAATATAAACGTTAGGTGCCTGCCTAGGGGTTTTCCTCAGATAAAAATTTGATTGGATAGGTAGCCAATTCATCCAGACGGCCTAAAGGCCGTGGATTTCTTGGCTGTCATGAGAGAAACGTAAGAGTATTAAAAATCTGTCGATAGAGAGCATAGCATTACGTTTTTTCTTTTATCTCTATCGTGCCGTTATTATTGGATACTATTACTGCACCTGTTGGTAGCTCTTTGGCCTCGACCTCGCAGATAGAGCTTCGGGTTATAGTACCATTTACATGCGGAAGCGGACTAGAAAATTTAACATTATTTCCATCATAGTCCACAGAAACATCTCTTCTCAGATAAACTTCTAGAGAGTTACCATCACCCATAGCACAGACTTCTTCGATTGTATTATAAAGGTCGGTAGCTGAGGATTTAAACAAAACAACATCCATTGCCTTACTGGAATTCTCCCTAATTGCTATTAAAGCAGTGATGGATATCGAAAGAAGGACGAGTACTACGAGGGAGAGAACCATATATTCGAAGGTTACCTGTCCCTTCATTACATCATCTTATATACGATATAGTTTTTCCGGTTCCATACTCTGTTTCTATACTCTTTTTTATTTCTTCTTCGATTTTTTTAAGCATTTTTTCACTCTTCTTCGCTCGTTCATCTATTCTCTTTAGGCTTATGGTTATTCCGAGATAATTTGAAAGAAGTTTTACTATCTCTCTTGCGGCTGGCGTGTCTATATAGCCGCCATGCGTTTCTCCCATCAAGCAGATGCCTTTCATTCCCTGCAATTTTCCGAGCGCAGGGAGTAAGCCGGCAGCGCCAACTATCGAACCTTTCGCTTCTCCAAATATAACCCCGTATTTTTTGAATATTTCCCTGCTCTTCTCGTCTGTCGACACCCCGAATATTCTTCTTTCTTCTGTTATTCTTCCTGTGCTGTAGCCACCGACTGTTATTATTTCATTTATTTTTAATTTCTTGCAGTAATCTAATATTGTCTCTGCAATTTCATACTGGCCAAGCGAGCTGAGCGCTTGCACGTCTCCGACAAGTATGACTATATCCCGATTTTTTCCCTTGTAAAGATAGAATGAATTTTTTATAAGTCGCATTCCTCCCTTTTTAGTCATGAAAACCTGATGGGGAAAATGATGGGAATAAAGCGTCGCTAGCTTAGTAGCGCCGAGTTCCTTTGCTAGATATCTTCCCACAACCTGACCTATAAGTCCTATCCCAGGAAGGCCTACTATAAGAACCGGCTTCTTTAGTCTTTTAGGTTTTATCGCTTCAATTATTATTGTTTTTTTCATGTATAACACCGTGCTTTTTCCACATTCTTCTGTAATGTGAATATAAATCGTTAGGATTAAAAGGCGGTGGGTGCGCTGAAACGGTTTGCTTACCGCAGTGGATGATTTCTAGAGAATAGTTTCCACAAATCACGCATCTTCTAATTTTTTTCATTCCATTAAACCCTATTTTTCTTTCTCGAATTTAAATGAACAGTTGTTAGTTGTTGCAAAATTTTCTATTTCCTTTACTACTGATGATAATTTTTTCTCCGCAGCCTTGTAATCCGATGTAGTTAGGGATATTCTGTACCGTGGCGCACCTAGATAGTGTATTTTTACATTCTTATCCTTGACAGAGAGCGTTTTCCTTATTATTTCAACACCGTCCCTTCCGATGCATGTAAGCGTTATTATGCCGCTTACTGTAACAGTTGGTTTCTTTATGTTCTTCTTTGCAATTTCTACTATAGCAGTCTTTAGTTGTTTTGGTATATCAATGTCCTTTAGTGCAGGTTCTCCCTTTTCTGATGCCTCTTTAAGACAAGCGAATAAGTCGCCATATTCCTCTTCTATCTTTTTCCTTACATCCTGCAAGTCTACTTTTATTTTCGATTCCGTTATCGCAACTTCGAGAAGTTTTTCTGCGCGCTTCTCAAAACCGATTTGCTCGAGTTTTTTTCTCTTTTCTTCCTCACTGACTCTCTTCAATGATATATCTACCTGGTTTTTTTCCTTGTCGACATGATGAACCTTTGCCACTACGCGTTGTCCTTCCGATATAAATTCGTGAATATTTTTTATCCATCTTGACGCAACTTCTGAGATGTGAAGAAATGCTTCATGGTCGTTGTACTCAGGGAGCGTACAAAATGCACCATACGGCATTATCTTTTTTATTACTGCGATTACAAGTTCGTCCTCTTCTGGAATTTCTGTTTCTCCTATCTCATCACCTAACTAAGTTTTTCTACTATCTTTCCGTGTATCACTGCCTTTCCCCCGGTTGGATACGCAAGCGGTTCTTTGCATTTGTTGCAGTTGATTACAGACGTCGCAGAATCGAAGACCATTTGTTCATTTCCGCATTTGCATTTTACTCTAACATAAGTGCCTACCATAATTACACCTTCAATTCTAATTTTTTAGTGGTCCTACCTCCTATTACTCGCTCGTGCTTCTTTTTGCATTGCGGGCACTGAAGTATGATTTTCTGCCTCTTTCCCTGCTTCTTTACAGTTTTTTCACCTGCTCTTTTACCACCATGACCAAGAAGTTTTCTTTCATGGGATAACGTACCAGCCGCAAGAGATCTGGCTCTTCCCTTACTTGCTATCTTTACCTTGTGCACCTGATGCGATTTGCAATATGGACAGTATGTGTTTAGTTCTTTCGGAAATTTCATCGTCTCACCATTTTTAGTTTACTACTCTTAGCTTGTAGATTCGGCCATTCCGGCCTTTAGCAGCCATTCTGCCTCTTCTTTTGGAAGTTCTACCTCCTCACCATTTTTGAAAGGACCGTAAATATTGTTGTCAAGGCCCTTGTANGGTTCCACGTCCTTTAGCATCTTCACCCTGCTGGTTCTGCTACGTGCTCTTGGAAGATTATTTTCTTCNGAAGGAAGAACTGCTGAGATTCTAGTACGAAATTTTCCAACGCAGTGAGAAAGTCCTTCGAGCAATTCAATTTCCTCTGGTGTAAGACCAGTTGGTATGCTCTCGCTTCTTAATGCGATGAGGACCAGTTTCTCCTCGCGCTTTTCTTTTATTGTGCTGATTATCTTTTTTATATTTTCATACTCTCGGATTGCCAGAATGGAACCTGTAGAAAATGCTTCCTCTCTTTTCTTCTTAAGGAAATTCGCTGCCTCTACGTAGAAATTTTCATCAAGCGCTGTAAGCTTCGCTGAATCGCTTTCCTTTTTTTGAATTTCACGAAGGAACGAATAACTTAACGGCTCCATTCTCCCAACCTGATATATGATAATATGTTATATTTTTAAGTTTAAGTCAATCCTTTGGAGACCTTGACCTTGATGTCTTCTTTTCTTTTTTCTTTCTTTTTTCTTTTTTTGTTTCTCCCTTTTCATTTTTCGTCTGTATAAGTGCCTCTGTCTGTGGCTCTATTTCTATACCTTCTCTATTTTCCTTCTGCTCTTCTTCTTTGACTTCTTCTCTTTTTAGCTCTTCGCTTAATGGTTTTCCGTGCTTAAAAGAAACTATGCTCGCTGGTCTTTCTTTCTTTTCTTTTTCTACCTTTTCTGTTCTCTGAGCTGCGACTATTTCTTCCCCTGCCTGTTTTCTTTTCCTTAATCCAATAAACTCTAACAGCCTTCCTATTATTGAGCTGAGCAATCCTTCTTTTTTCTCGCGGGTAACCACGATTGGAGCTCCCCCTGGTCCTCTGCTAACAGTCGTCCATTTTTTCTGTTCCTCTTCAAGACAACTCTTACACAGTTTTCTTCCGTTCCAGATGTAAAGGGTTTCCACTTCCCGCCCGCATCTTTCGCATCTTTCACCATATGAGACCGGCTGGATTGGATATTTTTCTGGTTTGTATTCTTTTGGTGGTTTTTCCAATTTTTTCTCCTCNTCTTTAAGATCAATTAAACAGTAAGGACAGACCCAATTTCCTTTATACTGTTGGAGCTCGGCTGCTGGAAGATACATCCTACATCTCCAGCATTGCTTATAGTTTCCATAGAATATGCAGGAGCTGCAATATGGCAGACCATCTGCCGCATATTCAACATTTCCTTCCCTTCCACATCGAGAGCACTTTCCAACCGTCATCGTTCTTTCTTCACACTCCCAGGGTTACTGTTTTATCGTTTGCGTACTTTTAGACTCCAACAGTTTTCGTCTCTCATCTCCAAGGGCTTGGGTTATAGCAACTTGAAATACGTCTTGGAGACGTATAGTCTGAGAACCTACTTTGTATAAAGGCGCAAGCTCTTGCTTCTTTGCGTTCTCAACTGCCATCTTCGTGAATTCCTGTATTTTTTTCTTGAAGGTATTATCATCAACTTTTAGATCCTCTTTAGTTACGTTTAATTTGATGGTTATATTGCAGCCTGCAATTTTTGAAAGATTCAAGTAAGTGGATACTGAAATTATTTTTGGTTCAGTTTTTTCTGCTTCTTTTTCAGCCGACTCGGAATACAAAATTATATATTTCGTTTGGGTAGCTTCTTTTTTCTTCTCCTCTCCTTCTTCTATAAGAGATGGTCGTAAACCTTTCACCTGTTTTTCAGTTACTGGAGGTGTGGTGAGTTCTTTTGGCTGTACTTTTGGCTGTGCAGGCTTGGGCGGTGGTATTTCACTAATCTTTTTTTCGACGATAGAGAACGTAAATTTCTCCTTCTGCGGTTGTTTTTTGTATTCTTTAAGTGCGCTGTCTACGCTTTCCTTTAACCATTTAGTTAGCTCTCCGGCTTTTTCCCCTCCTGAAAGAGTAATGCTATTCAACTTTTCTTCGACAGCCGTTTTTGGTATGGTTATTGTAAGATAAACACCGGCGTCTACTGGTATAGAAATAACAATATCGTTTATTTTTCCTTCTTTTATCACACCCAAGACCGTAGCCAAATTTTTGGCAGCTTCTTTAGGGTTCATCTTCTGAACGGTTGCTGTCCCTTCAGCCATATCATCACCAATAGAAAGATAATCACCAATAGAAAGATAAACACAAAATATTATAAATACATCAAGGTAGACCACCAGCAAGGAAAGACATATGAAAACAAATAGAAAAAAATGGCAAGAAAGAGAAAGAAAGAGTCTACCGAACATAAGTATTTAAATTGTTGCAATTAAAGTAATAGCATGAGACTTAAGCGTCTCGCGCACAAGGAAGGGTTTTTAGATTCGTTCGAGCACATCTACAAAAAATTAGAGAAAACTGCGTTCAGAACCGTTGCAGCCCCTCTTCTTTCATTTCATCTTCTTTTCTCTTCTCCATCGCTTCCGCTGGTGGAGAAGCCGGCAGATAAGAACCTTTCCATAAAACTTAACGATAAAACGCTTACTGGAAAATGGAGTATGGGGGAATGTATTTTCAACGAGAAGGATTGGAGTTTGACTTATAAAAGCGAGAAAGAGATAAACGAAAAGAAAGAAGCCAGGATAGATCTGGACAGGATCAACGGTGTCGGATCTCCAGAAAAGATTGTATGCAACGACATTCATAGCTATATCTTAACCCCTACGCATGTAATCATAACATTAGGCGGATTAAGCGTTTTTGGCGATCAGATAGCACTCGGCTTGTTGGGGGATGAATTTATTATCTCTAACACGGTTGCGCTTGATATAACGCCGATAGCAAAACAACAGATTCTTCTTAGCTTAGTTGTCTTCGATAACAAGGTTATAAATGACGAGTCGGGGACTAAGATAGTAACGCGCGACGACCTTTATCTTTTTACTCGTACCGGTAAGCTATGGGTTATTCCACTTACAACATCTTCTAAAGCAAGTTGTGCGTTTACGGCAAAATATCCGCCGACCGGCAATGCTGCGCTTATTGCCTATAAGGGTCTTGTCATTTTGGCAAAGGAAGGCAATGAAAATATAATTCTAATAGAAGATGCAAAGGATGAAAACGAATTTAGAATAAATAAGGTGGAATCGAAGGAATGGGTAAAAGGAAAAATATTCATAAAAGAAATAGATGATAGTATAAGAATCAGAATAGGATGGAAAGAATACATAATAAAGGTCGCTGAAGAAGGAAAGGCTGAAAGCGCTACTATAAATGAGAAAGTTTATAAAGAAAAAAAGAAGATAAAGGAGCGTGAGCACCATGACAATGGCTAAAAAAACAAAAGAGGAGGAAGTTCCGATAAAAACAATAAAACCAGAAACCGTAATTGAAACAATAGAATCGAAATATGACAAGGCCGTTGAAAATCTTATGAGCAGACTCGAAAAAGAAAAGGATTCCCTTCAGAGTAAGATTAACGATGCAATAAAACTGGGAAATTGGAAACAAGCTCAGAAGCTTATAGACACCGCTCCTCCTTATTTAGCTGTATCTGTAAATCCAGATGGCACGAAAGCCGTGGTATCGATATCTGATTATACANNTATCAAGAAGATATTCTCTAATGGAAAAAAGAGTTTTGTTGAAAATGTAAGCAAAATACTAGAAGGCAATCTTTCAANCGAACTTGTAAAATCATATAAAAGTTGGTATTTTGAAATAGGAGAGAGCCCAACAGATCTGACAACCTCCCTTGCAAAGATGTTTGGAGAAGAGCTTAATAATATCATGGGTATCTCCCCTCCAAAAGGCATCAATATAAAGAATATCACGGAAAGCAAAAGGATAGAGTTTGAGAATGCAACTGTTCCGAAAGATAAGCTCCCGCTTTACATAACCAACGATGGAAATAGAGTAAGTCTTTTCTGGCCACCGTGGATAGAAGGAAGGGGGAAGGAGCTTACGGAAGTAGTCCCTAAAAAATTGTAACTATTCTGTTTTTAAAAGTGGAATAGAAAGGTTTAAATATAACCTCTGCAGTAATATATACATGTGTCAAAAGATGAAAAATGAAGGTAAAAAAGAGATGGGTGATAGCCAAAAACCGGAAAACCCAAAAAAATCCTTCGAAGCGCTTAAGGCAGCGGTCGAAGGAAGGGACAGTAGGTTTACTGTTTACGAGGTACCAGAAGATAAGAAGGAAAAGTACGCTGAACTCATTAAAAAATGGAAAAACAGTGGCCTTATAGTAGAGGATAGCAGCGGTCTAATTCTCTAAACTCCAAATTTATAGTTCTACATAGCATTTCGTCTCCAAGCGAACTTGAAATGGGAATGTTTAAAATGCTGATTTTCTATCATANGCAAGGACAAAATCGCAAGATTTTGGCCTGTTCGGAAATTATCAAATTTCCGATACAAAAATAAAAGCTGTTAGGAGGGTTTTTATGAATGAACAACTTCAGAATGAGTTAAAGGCAGAGTTGGAGGCGCTTGAAGCGCAGAATCTCTTGTGGAACCCAAAAACGCTTGAAGGGCCATCAGCACCGCGTTCTATGGTTGCTGGAAAGGAGGTGCTAATGCTCTGCTCTAACAACTATCTTGGACTTTCGAACCACCGGCTGCTTAAGAGGGCTGCAATCGAGGCGGTGCGAAAGTATGGGGCTGGCTCTGGAAGCGTACGACCGATTGCAGGAACGATGGACCTTCATCTAAAACTCGAGGAAACGATTGCCAGGTTTAAGCGTACAGAGGATGCGCTCTATTATAATACAGGATTTACTGCNAATAGTGGCGCTATTCCTGCCCTCCTCCGCGAAGGGGATATCGTCATTTCAGACGAGCTAAATCATGGCTCTATAATAGACGGTNTTCGGCTTACAAAGGCTGAGAGAATGATATACAAGCACAGGGATGNTAGCGACCTNGAAACAAAACTCAANGAAGCACGGGCGAAAAATCCGAAGCGGATATTCATAATAACAGATGGCGTCTTCTCGATGGATGGCGATATCGCTCCGCTCGATAAGATAGTTCCGCTTGCAGAACAGTACAACGCCTGCGTTTATGTTGACGATGCGCACGGCGATGGTGTAATGGGCGAGGGCGGCCGCGGAACTGTGAACCATTTCAAGATGGAAGGTCGTGTGGATATTGACATGGGGACATTCTCGAAAGCGTTCGGCACCATGGGCGGGTTTATCGCATGCACAAAGACAATGAAGAAATATCTATTGAACAAGTCGAGAACGTGGCTTCTTACCGCATCCCACCCACCTGCAGTAGTTGCTGCATCCATCGCAGCGCTCGAACTTCTTGAGAAGAGCGATAAGCTGGTTAAAAGGCTGTGGAAGAATACAAATTACTACAAGAAAAGGCTGAGGGAGCTTAATTTTGACATCGGTGAAAGCGTCACCCCGATAACACCAATTATGACNTACGATGAAGGGAAGGCAAGGAAGATGAGCGAAAGGCTTTTNGAGGAAGGCGTTTATGCCCTGCCGATTGTCTATCCTATGGTCGCAAAGGGAAAGGCCAGGATAAGGACGATGATAAGGGCGGATTTGAGCAAGGAAGATTTGGATTTCGCAATCGAGAAGATAGAGAAGGTTGGGAAGGAATTGGGAATAGTTACATAACCTCAAGGACAATTTTAAATTAACGAAAGCTTACAAAAAACTTTACGAAAAAAGCAATTAATCGTTAAGTTTTTCGTTAAGAATCGTAAAGTTTAAAAAACGTTCCATGAGCATATCTATTATGGATCTCATAGAACTTACTAAGATTATAAGACAACGTGAGGGGGAGAAGTTAGAATTCAAGAGAAACATGGACAGTGCGGTAGGAAAGACTATATGTGCATTCTTGAACACGGATGGCGGGCAGGTAGTCGTTGGGATTGATGCTGAGGGTCAGATCGTTGGTTGCGAAAAGGATGCGATCGATAGGCTTTCCAATCTTCTTTCTGCAATAACACCTCGGGCAAAGGTTGAAACAGAACAGTTTGATATAGAGGGTCGTAAGATTATAGTGATAACTGTTCAAAAAAGTGATAAACTGCACACATTTGGAAATATCGGATACGTAAGGATAGGAAGCACTACAAGAGAGCTTCAGCTTGATGAAATCATCGAAAAGGCAGCAGAGTCTATGCTTCTCAGTTTTGATGAGGCTTTTTGTATAGATGCAAAAGAAACGGACCTTTCTTCTAAAATCCTACAGTCATATCTGGAAAAAAGAAAAAAGATGAGAAATGTATCACCGCCAAAGGTCGGGATCAAAAAAATCTGGGAACTTGTGAAAGCAGTAGTAAACGGTAGAGTAACAAACGCGGGCATTCTTTTCTTTTCTGACCATCCGCAGCAGTTCCATCCGAATGCAGAACTTCGCTACATAGAATTCGCTAGCGAAGACATGAAGGAGATAGTGGAGGAAAGGGTATTCTCTGGGAATATCTGGAAAATAAGTGATGATGTAAGCAGTTTCCTTGAGAAAAGGATAGCACGAGAGAGCACTATCAGAGGATTTGAAAAGATTGTCGCTCCTCATTTTCCGTTGGAGGCGCTCCGCGAGGCGGTGAACAATGCTCTCATTCACAGAAACTATTTTGATCGTGGGGACATTCGTATTTTTCTTTTTCCAGATAGGATAGAAATCGTGAATCCTGGATCCTTTCCACCCGGTGTAACGCCGCAAATGCCGGTTCATCGTCCTAGAAATCCGCTACTCTCTCAGTACTTTTATGATATTGGAAAGATTGAAAAATACGGCTCTGGACTCATAAGGATGTACCAGCTGTGCAAGGAAGGCGGTTATCCGGAACCAGAATTCGTACTTACTGGTGGACAGACAAAGGTCATCTTTTATTTTCTTCCTATTAGGATAAGAGAGGTGATGAAGGAGGCTGATGAGATAGATAAACAGATACTCAGCAAGATTTATGAGCGTAAGAGTGTACGGAGCGGAGAGCTTCTTGCTACAATTCCACTTAGTAAGCCAAGCCTCGTAGCTCGCTTGAACAGGCTCGTTCTCAAAAAACTCATAACTAAAAAGGGAAAAGGCCGCAGCACAGTGTACACTATTACATTATGAAAGCTTACAAAAAACTTTACGAAAAAAGCAATTAATCGTTAAGTTTTTCGTTAAGAATCGTAAAGTCAATTCCTTGAGCAAGGTATATAAATGTAAAAACAGAATTGAGGTAGAAACACGAAATAATAAGGTGAACCAATGAAAAACATTCTTGTTATCGGAGCAACAGGACAGATCGGCTCTGACCTTGTTCCAGAGCTACGGAAGAGATACGGAAACAGCAACGTCGTCGCAATGGCACACAAGAGCCAGCCAAGGGAGGAGTTGAGCACAGGGCCTGTTGAGTTTGCGGATGCGAACGACAAGGAGGCACTCCTGAAAATAGTGAAGAAATACGATATAGATACAATTTACCATCTCGCTTCCATCCTCTCTGCAAAGGGGGAGCAGAATCCAGAGCTTGCGTGGCATGTTAANATTGGAACGCTGAAGAACGTTCTCGATGTCGCGCGCGACCTTAAATTGGAGAGGGTCTTCTGGCCGAGNTCAATAGCGGCATTTGGGCCGACTACNCCGAGGNACAGAACGCCGCAGAGAACAATCCTCGAACCGGGAACAATGTATGGCGTCACAAAGGTTACCGGTGAGCTGTTGTGCAATTATTATTTCAAGAAATGGAACGTAGATGTAAGGAGCGTAAGGTATCCTGGGTTGATAAGCTACAAGGCACCACCGGGAGGCGGGACGACAGATTATGCAGTTGCAATATTCCACGGCGCGCTGAAGAATAAGAGATATGAATGCTATCTAAGAGAGGATACAGTTCTGCCGATGATGTACATGCCAGATGCCATTCGCGGAACCATCTGGTTGATGGAAGCGGATTCATCGAAGATAACCGTAAGGACGAGCTACAATCTCGCAGGGATAAGCTTCTCTCCCAAAGAAATTGTTAATGAGATAAAGAAGCACATTCCTGAGTTTACCTGCACCTACAAGCCAGATTTCAGACAGGCAATCGCAGATTCCTGGCCAATGAGCATAGACGATTCCCAGGCGAGGAAGGATTGGGGCTGGAAGCACGAGTACGATCTGGCAAAGATGACAGCGGATATGCTCGAAAAGCTGAAAGGTAAGGTAACTCAATAATTCCAAAACATTTATATTCTACCTTCTTTCTTAATTAAGTTATGAAAATTAATTGCGAAAGCACCAGAGAGATCCCAATCCCGAAAGATTTGTTTGAAAGAATAATAGGCCAAGATGAAGCAGTGGAAATCGCGAAGATGATTCCTTTTCAGAGGAGGCATCTTCTTCTTGTAGGACCGCCTGGAACTGGAAAGAGCATGATTGCGCAAGCGATAGCAAGCGTCTTGCCGCGGCCAAGATATGAAATATCTGTGATAGATAATCCGCAAAATAGCGAAAGACCTATAATTGAGATAAGAGATGAAAATCAGATAAAGAGCGAAGCAAACAAAAAGAAGTCTTTTGGAAAGATAGTAACTCCGTACGAAATTCCATCGTTTGTAGCAGAAAGATTCGGATTTAAATGTAGAAGGTGCGGCGGCTTCTCTAGTCATACAGAGTTCATTTGTCCTCATTGCGGTGCAGAGAAGGTTCGAAGCGGGAATGTATTCGAGAGATACAACCAATTCCCGCAGATAAATGAAAACGGAAAGATGCGCATTGCAACCACGAAAAGAATGATAGATGGCAAGGAAGAACTTTTGATATACGAAAGAACGAATGACGGTGTAGTAACCCGCCTTACTGCCAATGAACTAAAGGAAATGGAAACACAGAAAAAGAGAAATGTAATAGTCCCGCTGGACAGATCGACATTCGTACAGGCAAGTGGAAATACTGAAACCGAACTCTTAGGCGACATAAGGCATGACCCGTATGGCGGGCACCCTTCTCTCGGCACTCCGACATACATGAGAGTTGTTCCAGGAGCAGTCCACGAAGCGCACGAGGGCGTTCTTTTTATAGACGAACTATCCACCCTTAAAGAGACTCAACGCTTCTTACTAACTGCAATGCAGGAGAAAACCTTTCCTATCGTAGGCCATAATCCAATGAGCAGCGGAGCGGTTGTTCGTGTAGATAATGTGCCGTGTGATTTTATATTTGTTGGTGCTACGAATATAAATGATTTGAAATATGTAATCCCGCCCCTTCGCTCTAGAATAAGAGGGGACGGTTATGAGATACTGATAAATGTATACATGCCAGAAAACCAGGAAAATACTAATAAAATGTTGCAATTTATAGCGCAAGAGATAGAAAAAGATGGTAGGATACCGCATGCAGATAAAGGCGCTATAGAAGAGTTCTTAAAGGAATCAAAAAGGATAGCGAATAGTGTAGATGGTGTTTCTGGGTATACGTTAAGACTCAGAAACTTAAGCGGTCTTATAAAGATGTCAGGGGATGTAGCAAAGATGGAGAAAAGCGAATTAATAGAAAGAAAGCATGTCCTTAAAGCGATTCGGAGTGCAAAACCAATAGAAGATCAGCTTAGGGATAAATATGGAAATTGGTGGAAGACGGAAGCTGCTGATTACGGAATAGGAAAGCCTAAGGTTGGGCCTGAAACAGCATAGAAAAAAAGAAAAAAATTATTATTCTCCCACTTTGTATTTCTTTGTCTTTCTTCTTCTGAATAATATGTAACCGATAATAAGAAGCAGCAGTATCAATAGCCACCAGAAGTATCTTGCTACCTGGTCTAGTAAGGTTACTGGTTTTTCCTCTGGCGGAGTAGGCAGTCTCTTTAGTGATTGAACCTCTACTGATAGCGGTGGTACGCCTTCCTTCGCGAGAGCGACGCTGTATCTTCCCTCAGTTTCTAGAAGGAATCTTGCATAGCCATTTTCATCTGTAGATAAGGTAAGTGTTCTGCCGTCTGGATCTGTTAATACAAGTGTATACTGTCCTTCTGGATAGACGTGAACATCGTGCTGTTCTCCGACATAGCCAGTGTCATTCGTCTCTATCTTGAAAAGCATGCATGCATGCTGGAAGCAGAACTCTCCTTGTGGACAGTCTGCATCCTCACAGCATTCGTACTTATACCATGTGTGGTTTGCTGCATATCCGCACTCCCCTGTTATCAACTCGCATTTACCGTTGCTGCATCTCTCGTTATCTGCGCAGTCAGCATCTGATTCGCATTCTGGCTTTTCTTTGACACATACGTGATTCTCGCATCTATATCCCTCGGCGCAGTCTTCATCCTTGCAGCAATCGTATGGATAGCATGTGTGGTCTTTTACATAGCCGCATTCGCATTCAACTGGCTTGCATGTGCCCATTTCTAGATGCGTAACCCCTCCTGCGCCATAGCAGTATTCCGTATCCTTGCAATCGTCATCGTTGAAGCAGCCGCACATCGTGTAGTCAAATTCGTAATCTGATATTGAGCAATAGTCCTCTATTCCTCCGCTCACTCGAAGAACGTAATGACCGCCTTTCGGTAGGGTGAATACTACTTCTCCGTTACCATTCGTCGTCTTTACATCAGACCACGGCCACGGACCTTCTATTACCACTCTTGCACCGCTTACTGGCGTGCCGTCTTCCTTAACTATGAAAGTGACTGCGTTTTCCGGACATTCTATTCCGATTCTACTAATACTGACCTTTGTGCATCTCCTTTCCTCTCCTCCTCCTGTTACAGGCGATGGAGCGGCACTTCCGTTAAGCGCATATCCTGAGAAGCTGCTTACTCCAAAGTCTGCTCTAGTTCCAGCACACGTTGAGTAAAGCGGGGTGTATTCTGAACCGTCTGTAAGTATCTCTGCCCTACTCTGTGGGAAACCGAGATCCTTGTAGACCTTGAGGTTCGTGCATAGCGGGGTGTAGAGCGTTACGTTTGCAGTGACGTTGAAGTCAGGCTGTGCCGAATCGTCTAATGAAATGAAATCCGCTGCGAGTAGGAAGTTAGAATTGTCAAGCGGGATGTCTGCAGATGCAGTAGTTATGTTGACTGATGGGAAATTAACCCGTCCGTTTAGGTCGCTTACATTGTATAATAGATATAGGTTAGTTACATTTGTTCCATCTGCAAATGCAACGTATTCTTCCTCAGGCGTGTTCGTCTTTTCGATCCTAAGCGTATTTATGGTTCCGCTTCCGTATATTTCAAACTGGGAATTGTCGTGCAGGTTGAGCTCTCTTGTAACTATTGTATTATTAGAATCCTGTATGTACAAACCAACATTGTTTTCATAGATCTCGTTTCCTCCGTATGCTGGGTTGGAAAAGAATGATATGTCATTTGTTCGCGTTATTGAAAGGCCTCTTGTGTTATTGTAAGCAGTGTTGTTAGCAAGAGTGCCTGGAAGAGTTGTCAATTCGTATAGCGAAATGCC
>JGI24721J26819_10004584_pt1 | contig 14250 bp, 8 predicted proteins | sample YelNatPaOPGAMG01_FD_26819 | JGI IMG/M metagenome (IMG submission 26819)
TCGACTCCCCACGGAGGCGGAGGACCCGGGTCGGGCCCAGTAGCCGTCAAAAAGCCGCTCGAGCCGCTTCTGCCGCTGCCGCGGTTGAAACGCTCTCCCGGCGGGTTGGTCTGGGATTATAACCGCCCGCAGTCGATTGGCCGTGTGCGCGCGTTTTATGGAAATTTCGGCGTGCTGGTGCGTGCGCTGGCTTATATCATTGCGCACGGCGGCGAAGGGCTCAGGCGGGCCACGATGGATGCCGTTCTGAACGCCAATTACCTCCGCAAGAAGCTGGAGCCGTACTTCGAATTGCCGGTCAAAGCGCAGACCATGCATGAAGTGGTCTTCAGCGATGCGCGCCAGGCGAAATGCGGCGTGCGGACGGGTGATATCGCCAAACGGCTCATCGATTACGGGTTCCACCCGTACACGGTGAGCTTTCCATTGATCGTGTCGGGAGCTATGATGATCGAGCCCACGGAAACCGAAAGCAAACAAGAGCTCGACCTGTTTGCCGACGCGCTGGCTTCCATTGCGAAGGAAGCGGAGACAGACGCCGCCACAGTGAAGTCCGCTCCCCATTTCACGCGCACCAGCCGTGTCGACGAAGTGGCCGCAGCGCGCCGCCCGGTGGTGCGGTGGAAACCGTACTAAACTCAAAGCAGCGTGAATGGGCGTGACTAAGAAGGCGGCGACGTGGCGGAGTTGTGCGCTTGTGTTGGGGCTGGCGCTTATGGTGCGTGTGCCCTTCTTGAGCCAGCCCGTGCAAGGAGATGACGTTTACTACTTGGCGGCGGCGGAGCACGCGCAAATCGATCCGCTCCATCCCAACCACGCTAGCTACGTTTTCTTAGGCAAGACGGTCACCATGCGCGGGCATCCCCATCCGCCACTCAATGGCTGGTTTTTGGGGGGGCTGCTGGCGCTCCTCAGCGATATCCGAGAGGTTCCGTTTCACGCCGCCTACATCAGCTTTTCGCTAATAGCTGTGTTTTCTATGTGGATGCTGGCGGGCCAGTTCTCTCCGCGCCCCTTGCTGGCAACCCTGTTATTCATCGCTACGCCGGCGTTCCTTGTGAACGGGAACTCCTTGGAATCAGACCTTCCATTTCTCGCTTTCTGGATGGCGGCAGTGGCTGGTTTTGTTCGCGCGGTCGACCGGCGCAGCCCAGCATGGTTGGCTGCTTCGGCTTTCTCGATGGCGCTCTCTGCGATGGCGGCGTTTCAATCTATTTTCTTGGTTCCGATTCTGGCTTTTTATTTGTGGAAACACGGAAGAGGCTGGAAGCCCGCCTGGATTGCTCTCCTTACGGTCCCGACGGCGCTCGGGGGCTGGCAGCTTTGGGAGCGCTGGAGCTCCGGAGCCCTGCCCGCTGTCGTNCTTGCGGGCTACTTTCAAAGCTATGGGTTGCAAACTGCGGTTGCGAAGTGGAAAAATGCCGTCGCTCTGACCGTCCACCTGGGCTGGCTCGTTTTCCCGCCGCTCATCTGGCGCGCTGCCCGCCATGCCGGTTGGGTGGCTTGGGCCGCGGCGGGCGCAGCGGCTGCGGGAGGCGCGCTGTGGGACCCCAACCCGCTGTTTTGGCTCTGCCTTGGCACAGGCGTGCTGGTGCTGGCCTGGTGTGCCGGCAACCCCTTGGATTTCCCAGCCGCTTGGATCTTGCTGTTTTTCTCGGGAGCGCTTGTGGTGTTCTTTGCCGGATCCGCACGCTACCTGCTGCCAGTGGCTGCGCCCGTCGCCTTACTGGCGTCGCGAGTGGGAGGCTGGGCAGGCGCCGCCGGTGTGGTTTGCCAGCTTAGTCTAGGACTCGCCTTAGCTACTGCGAACTACACACATTGGGACGGCTACCGTCAGTTTGCCCGGGTGCTGCCCGCAGAATCCGATGGCAAACGCGTTTGGATTAACGGCGAATGGGGCTTGCGCTACTATGCCGAAGAACGGGGCGGGTTGCCGTTGCTCGAAGGCCAAGCTGTACAGCCCGGCGAGTATGTCATCTCTAGCGAGCTTGGCTACCCTGTTCCATTTTCGACCGGCGGCGGTCGCTTGACGACAATTGCCCGGCAGGAGATTCGCACATGGCCCCCACTCGTGCTCATCGGACTCCACTCCCGCTCGGCGTATTCCACGGCTGCTCTNGGCCTCCGGGCTTTCGATATTTCGCGGGAGCCTGTAGATCGCGTCCGCCTGGAGGTGGTCGTTGAGCGGAAACCGACTTTGAGCGACATCCCCATGGACCATCCGGAGGCCGGCTTCCACATTGTCAGCGGAATCTACCACCTGGAGGGCAATGCCCGGTGGATGGCTGGAAAGGCCGTGGTTTTGCTCAAGCGCCCGCAGGTGAAAAGTGTGCTCCGGGCAGTCGTTTATATTCCAGACGCTGCCCCCGCCCGCCGCATCACGCTGACGCTCAATGGCGCACAGGTTGCCGCCGACTCTGTGCCTGGGCCAGGCCTTTACACCGTCCGTTCAGCGCCGATTCCGCCAGAAGAGGGGGAGGCCACAGTTGGAGTGATCGTAGACAAAACCTTTCAGATTGCGACAGACCGGCGGGAGTTAGGTGTAGTCCTGGGGGCAGTAGGTTTCGTTTCACCGTGACGCCGGGGCGGCTTTTTGCTGGAGCTTGGCGAGAGCCGCACGGATCTTGTCACGACCGGCGTAATCTGGGTGGAGCTTAAGAAACTCTTCGAGTTCTCCGGCCGCGGCGCGCCGGTCACCCTCCCGAAGGTAAATCTCCGCAAGCAGCAATTGGGGGTGAGAAAAGTGCGCCGGATCTACAGACTTGGCCGCCACGAGATATTTCTTGCCTGCCTCCGGCTGACCTAACATAAAATAATTCACCCCGAGCTGCGCGTTGGCAAGGGCGTCTTGTGGCTTCATCTGAACCGCTTTCTGGTTATACCCCAGCGCTTCTCGCGGCCGGTCTAGTTTGAGTAAGACTCCGCCCAAGTTCACGATCGGAGAAAAGGCTTCCGGATCGTACTTTAGCGCGGTCCGAAATGCATTCTCCGCTTCCTGATATCGTCCCCGGTGGTAATGGATCGTTCCGATATGGTTCCACGCGGCCACAAAAGCGGGCGAAATCCGGACCGCTTCAGCGAGCTTTGCTAAAGCGCCCACGTCGTCATTTTTGGCTAACCGTTTCTGAGCGTCCCAATATGCCTTTCGCGCTTTGTCGGATATGGACAGCTCCCGAATGTGAACCAGATGGGCGCGTTTGGCGGCTTCCCGGTCCATGAGGCGATCTTCGAGCTTGATCGCCATCCGGACTATCTTCTTGGGGTCGGCTGTTCCAGGGCCGATCTCTACGGTCCGCCTGAGTTCCCCCCGGCTTCGGACGTAGATGGAAAGAGTGTAGGTTCCCGCTGGAAGGTTCTTGAACTCGAAGCGGCCGCGCAAATCCGTGGGCGCGGAGTTTGAATACGGCGTCGTGGATCCGTATAGCCCCACATAGGAGCGGGCCGGCGGCCACAGCTCTCCTTTTAAGCGGTATCGCGGAGGCTTGGCCACCGCCAAAGCGGAGGCCAACAGCACGGCGGCGGCGAGACGGGAAGTCATACCTGGTCCCTACCTGCCATTATCGAATGGTGCGACGGGCGTTCGGGGGCTCGAGCTTTACAGATCTTTACAACCGTTCGGTTCCGCGATAGGGTAACTTTTGTAACGGGGGAGTGGTCATTTACTCAGTAAACCTTTTCAGGAAAGGAGACGTGAATGGATCGAAAGGTATTTGTGTGTATACTGCTGGCCCTCTTAGTTGCTGTCGGGGCGATGGCCGCCGACATCGACGGGAAGTGGACGGCAAAGATGCAATTCCGCGGCGGCCCCAAAGGCGGTGAGAAGGGTCCGCAAGAGTTCGTCATGACGTTTGAATTCAAAGCGAACGGCGACAAGTTGACCGGTACGTTGTCAGGTCCTATGGGATCTCCAGTAGAGATCTCGGAAGGGAAAATTCAGGGTGATAACATTTCGTTCAAAGTCACCAGGGAGTTCCAGGGCCGCAGCATGGTGATGCTGTACAAAGGCAAAGTCTCCGGCGACGAGATCAAGTTCACGCAAACCGTCGAGGGAGTGGATCGTCCGCCTCGCGAGTTCACAGCGCAGCGGGTGAAATAAGGGATCAATAGCATGAAATACGCTCCGGTGTTGTTGTTTCTGTGCTCCTTTTCGGTGATGGCGGCTGAGCACCGCGGTGTGGTTCGCTCGCAAGGACTTCCCATACCAGGCGCTACCGTCACAGCCCGTCAAGGAGATCGGCGGGTAGTGACGTACACCGACGATGCCGGAGCGTATCTTTTTCGCGATTTAGCGCCTGGGGTCTGGCGAATCGAAGTCGAAATGCTCGGCTTCCAGAGCGCTGCGCAAGATTTCACCGTTGTCGACGGAGCGCCTCCGTTGGAATTCGATTTGCAAGTGAAACCTGCCCCTGTGATCGCCTCGGCTGCGCCCAAGCCCGAAGCAGCGAAAGCCGAGGCAGCCAAAACCGAAGTAGCCAAGGCGGAAGCGCCTAAGCCTGAACCGCCCAAAGCTGGTCCAGTGAAGGCGCCGGAGCGGCAGCGGTCCGTCGCCGCAGCCAAGCCGGGGGCTGCCGTGGGAGGTCAGAATGGCGGTTTTCAGCAGTTGGCCGTCGTCCAGAATCTGGAGAATCAGATCCAGCAGTCCCTCGAATCCTCACCCGCAGATCTTACCCTTCAGGATCCCACCCAGAATCCGAATGAATCTTTCTTAGTAAGTGGAAGCCTGAGCCGCGGCTTGCAAGAAGTGGCGCGGGAAGACATGTTTGGGATGATGGGCCCTGGGGGTCCAGGCTCCGAGGAGTTCCGCCAAAGAATGGAGGCTATGCGAGGCATGGGCGGAGGTCCTGGTGAAGGTGGTCCTGGTGGTCCAGGCGGCGGCCCCGGATTCGGGGGAGGACCCGGAGGAGGTCCGGGAATGGGTGGCGGTCCCCCCATGATGGGTGGACGTGGACCGGGCGGTCCGGGGGGGCCCGGAGGCTTTAGCGGTCGAGGAGGTCCTTCTTCCATGCGAGGAAGGCGCCCAGGCGACCGGGGTGATTATCGCGGCGCGCCCATTCTGTTCGGGAACCGCAGTAACCGCGCGCGCGATGCGATTCGCGGGGGCGCATCCTTCTCTCTTAGGAACTCAGCGCTCGACGCCAAACCATATTCTATTAGCGGTCAAGAGATTCCCAAGCCTTCTTATGCGCAGAGCCGGTTTAACGTGTCCCTGGGGGGAACACTCAACATCCCAAAACTTGTGCAGGATAGCCGGACGTTTTTCTTCCTCAGCTATGGCGGATTTCGGAGCCGCACTCCTTGGGATGCGATCTCCACGATGCCCGATCAAGCTTTACGCTCTGGTGATTTTTCGCGCACCTCTCCCATTTACGACCCGCTAACCCGCGAGCCATTTCCCGGCAACTTCATCCCATTGTCCCGGCAGAACTCGGCGTCGCGCGCTCTGCTTTCTCTGTTTCCACTGCCGAATCAGCCGGGCCAAGTGCAAAACTACCAGATTGTCGCCAGCCGTCCTCAGAATTCAGACGACTTTAGCGTGCGATTGAACAAGAGCTTCAGCCGCAAGGACCGCATCTCGGGGTCCTTCCATATCCAGCGTCGCAGCGGCCAAACCACCCAGCTTTTTGGGTTTACTGACACTTCCAGTGGGCGAGGCATTAGTTCGGACATCAGTTGGAGCCATACCGTATCCACCGGCATTGTCAACAACCTGCGATTCAGCTTTAGCCGGAACCGGAGCGATTTGATTCCGTTCTTCGCCTATGGCCGCAACTGGGCCGGGGAATTAGGTATCCGCGGCGCCTCCACGGACCCCCGGAACTATGGTCCCCCCAACCTCAGCTTTACGAACTTTGGCGCGCTTACCGACGGCAACTCCAGCCAGCAGCGCAGCCAGACCAGCAGCTTGAGCGAGAGCCTCCTCCGCGTGTGGGGGAGGCACAACTTCTCCGTGGGCGCCAGTTTCCGAAAGATCTTGAATAATAGCATCAGCCAGCAGAACGGACGCGGAAGCCTGTCGTTTTCCGGCATCATGACCAGCGGCTACGACGCCAATGGGTTCCCCGTCACCAATACTGGTTTCGATTTTGCCGACTTCTTGCTGGGGTATCCGCAATCCGCGGCGATACGTGCGGGCAACCCGGACACTTACTTCCGGGGCACAATGTACAACGTCTTTTTTATGGATGACTTCCGGGTGGCGAGCCATTTTACGATCAACGCCGGCGTTCGCTATGAACTGATGCCGCCGCTGCACGAAAAGTACGGGCGGATGTCGAACCTTGATATTGCTCCTGGGTTTACGGCCGTGGCTCCGGTCATTCCCGGGAGCATCGGACCTTACACCGGGCGCTTCCCAGACGGGCTGGTCAACACAGACGCTAATAATTTCGCGCCCCGCATAGGGCTGGCTTGGCGTCCGCTGAAAGGTAGGCATCTCCAGATTCGCTCCGGCTATGGTTGGTATTACAATGGCCCTAGCGCCAACCAAGCCGCTTTCCGACTAAGCCAGCAACCTCCGTTCGCGCAAACCGCCACCTTGGTGACCACCATTACCGCACCGTTAACGATTCAGGGCGCGTTCGTGGCGGCAACGCCGGGCAAAATCACAAACAGTTACGCTGTCGACCGCTTCTACCGCCTTGCGTACGCGCAAACCTGGAACTTTTCCATCCAAACAGATTTGCCNTACTCGCTGATGTTAGACTTGACGTATCTAGGCACTAAGGGAACCCGGCTTGATATTCAGCGCTTGCCCAACCGCGCAGCGCCGGGTTCTTATCTCACAGCGGAGCAACGACGGCTGATTGGCAATGCAACAGGGTTTACCTTCGATAGCTCCGAAGGAAACTCCATTTTTCATTCCGGTTCCGCCCGCCTTACGCGACGCTTCCGCCGTGGCGTTTCCGCCAACGCATACTACTCATTTGGCAAGTCTATCGACAACGCTTCCACGTTCGGCGGCGGTGGCGTGACTGTGGCGCAAAACGACAAGGACCTCTCTGCGGAGCGCGGCATCTCGAGCTTCGACCTCCGCCACACGTTCAGCTTGTTCTACATGTTCTCCACCGCCAGCGGGAGAGGCGGCGGGGGCAGCGTGACCAGGCAAGTCCAGAACGCGTTTTGGAAGGACTGGACGCTGACCGGCGGCGTGACGATCCGCTCGGGTTCGCCCTTTACGGCGCAAGTGCTCGGCAACCGTTCCGATCAAGGCGGGACGGGGAGCGTAGGCAGCGGGCGCGCGGATGCCACCGGATTGCCCCTGTATACAGGCACGGGCTTTTTCAATTTGGCGGCGTTCACCATCCCGCCACCGGGTCGCTTTGGAAATGCCGGGCGGAACACGATTCGCGGGCCGGTGTTCTTCTCTATGAACATGAGCTTCGGACGGACGTTCCGGTTCAAGGATAACCGCCGGTCGGTGGACCTTCGGGCAGAAGCCAGTAATGTGTTGAATAGCGTGAATATCACCCGCATCGGGACGGTCGTGAATGCGGTCACCTACGGGCTGCCGCTGAATGCCGCGCCTATGCGGAGTGTGAGCCTTAACCTAAGGATGCGTTTCTGACCATGCGCGGTCCCTTACTTCTTGCCACTGCGGCGTTCCTGCTTGCTCAAGAGCAGCAGCCGGCGCTGAAAATCTCCGTGACCACTAACTTGGTGATCGTGAACGTGGATGTTCGCGACCGCCAGGGGAAGCCCATCGAGGGCCTCACCGCCCAAGATTTTGTGGTGACCGAAGATGGTAAGCCACAGAAAATCTCCGTGTTCGAGTATCAGCGGCTGGAGACCGATGTCCCACCGCCGGAACCGTCTATCCAAGCGGCTTCCAAACCTGCGGAGGAAGCGAAACCCAAGGCTGAGAAACCCGTTCCTAAGAAAGAAATCACGCCTTCCGCGCCCGGGCAGGTGCGTTACCGGGACCGCCGCCTGATGGTCCTGTTTTTCGATTTTGCGAGCATGCCGCCGGCCGATCAGGTGCGCGCGCAAAACGCCGCCCTCAAGTTCATCGACGAGCAAATGACCCCGGCTGACATGGTGGCGATCATGGCGTTTACCAACCAGCTTCAGGTGATGGAAGACTTCACGAACGATAAGGAGCGGCTACGGGCGGCCATTAAAGCGTTTCGCATCGGTGAAGGGGATGTGGCGGATGTCGAAAGCGCCGATGAGGAGACCGCGGAAGACACCGGGGAAGCCTTCACGGCGGACGAAACGGAATTCAACGTTTTCAACACCGACCGGAAGTTAAGCGCGCTGGAATCCGCCGCTAAACTGCTTGCTTCGCTTCCCGAAAAGAAAGCCCTGGTTTACTTTTCTAGCGGGGTAGGGCGTACGGGAGTCGAAAATGAATCGCAGTTGCGCTCCACGATTAACGCTGCTCTGCGGGCGAATGTCGCCTTTTATCCGGTAGACGCTCGCGGCCTGACTGCTTCGGCTCCGGCAGGGGATGCTTCGCGGGGCTCTTCCCGTGGCACGGGGATTTTTTCCGGCGCTACGCAGCGGCAGGTGCGCGAACGCTTCAATAGCCAGCAAGAAACTCTTTATACGCTCGCAGGGGACACCGGGGGCAAAGCGTTGCTCGATTCCAACGATCTGACGCTCGGAATCCGGCAGGCGCAGAAAGACATTTCCAGCTATTACATCCTCGGCTATTATTCGACCAATCCGGCTCAGGATGGTAAGTTCCGCCGCATCAAGGTGAGTGTGAAGTCTCACCCGCAGGCGAAACTGGACTATCGCTCCGGTTATTTCGCGCCGAAGGAGTTCAAGAAGTTTGACGCCGCTGACAAGGAACGTCAGCTTGAAGAGGCGCTATTGCTCGGGGATCCTCTCACCGATCTTCCGATGGCTTTGGAAGTCGATTATTTCCGCATGAGTAAAGGCCAGTATTTTGTCCCGGTCTCCATCAAAATCCCAGGGAGCGCTATGGAGCTGGCTCGCAGCGGCAGAGCGGAAGAAGCCGAGCTTGATTTTATAGGACAGGTAAGAGACAACAAAGGGCGTGTCGTGGGCGCCGTACGGGACATGATCAAAGTTCGTTTGCAGGGCGAGACTGCGGGAAAGCTGGCTCAAAGGAATCTGGGCTACGACTCGGGCTTCATCCTTCCGCCTGGAGACTACAGCATCAAATTTCTGGCGCGCGAGAATGTCACCGGAAAGATGGGCACCTTTGAGACGAAATTCACGGTTCCGGACTTGCTGGCTGAAAATAAGTGGTTACGAACCAGCTCTGTAGTGCTGGCGAATCAGCGGGAACCCCTCTCAGCAGCGGTGGGCGCGGCGGAAAAGAACCGAAAATTGTTGGCGTTGCACCCGCTCGTGGAAGAAGGGCAAAAGCTTGTCCCCTCCATCACCAAAGTTTTTCGCAAAGACCAAAACCTGTATGTTTATGTGGAGGTTTACGACCCCGCAATTTCGCCGGAATCCAAGACCCCTAGCATCATGGCTAACGTCAGCTTCTTTCGCGGAAGAGCAAAGGCGTTTGAAACCGAGATGCTGCGTGTCCGCCATGTTTCCGAAAAGCGTCCCAGCACGGCGCCAGTGCGCTTCCAGGTTCCGCTCAATGCTTTGAAACCCGGGCGTTACACCTGCCAAGTTAGCTTAGTGGATGAATACGGGAAGAAGTTCGCTTTCCACCGTTCACCGCTCATTGTCCTGGAATAAAGGCGGCGCATCCGGCGCACAGGCCCCGGCCGCGCCGGAGGCTTTCCATTTTGTCGGCTTGCTGTCGGCGTTTTATCGCGTTGTAACTTGGCTCCGTTATGCTGAAAAGCGTGGGTCTGTTGGCTGTCTCGATGCGGTATGAGGCCGGACCCCTATTCTTGGAGGAGAAGACGTGACGAAAACTCATCGAGAAGGCGTAAGATCACTCTGTGCGTTCTTGTTCTTTGCCGTCACAGTTCCGCTGTGGGGACAGGCCAGCGCAAACAAGGGCGAGATAACAGGAACGGTGTTCGATCCGAAAAAGGCCGTCGTCCCCGGGGCCAAAATCACGATTAAGAACCAAGCTACGGGGTTTCAACGGGAGACCACATCCAGCGAGGTCGGACAGTTCCGGGCGGTTCTGCTCGATCCCGGAGTTTACACCGTGACGATCGAAAAACAGGGGTTTGCTGTCGCTACCCTCGAAGGGGTGGTCGTAAATGTCGGATCGGCAGTCGATCTGCCAGTGACGCTACAGGTGGGCGGCACAGCCCAGTCCATCACGGTCGGCGAGACGTTGCTTACCATTGCGCTTCCCGCGCCGCAAACTGTCCTCGACTCGAACGCGATCGCGAACTTGCCCATTAACGGCAGGCGCTTCCATGACTTCGCCACTCTGACGCCCACGGTGCAGGTCGACCCTCAGCGCGGACAGCTTTCTTTCGCTGGCCAGCGCGGGATTTACGCTAACGTCATGCTTGACGGCGCCGACTACAACCAGCCCTTTTTCGGCGGAATCCGGGGCGGAGAGAGGTCGAACTCCATCATCACCATTCCGCAGAGCGCCGTGCAAGAATTCCAGGTGGTGACCACCGGCTATAGCGCCGAATATGGGCGCTCCACCGGCGGCGTGTTAAATACCATCACCAAATCGGGCAGCAACAGCTTTCATGGGGACGCTTTCTACCAGATCCGCCACGAAAAAGCCGGCGCCGACAATCCCATTCTGCTCGTCCCCAGCGCTGAAAGACTTCAGCAGTTCGGCGGGTCCGTGGGCGGTCCGGTGAAAAAGGACAAACTGTTTTTCTTCGGCGCCATCGAGAAACAGATCTCCCGGACTCCCAGGCAGGTGGCATTTCCCGCTTTGCTAGGCTTCACGCCAACTGCGGACAACCGTGAAGCGTACGAATTCTTCAAGAGCCAGGAGCAAGGCTATAAATCCACGAACAACGCTCTTGCCGCCACTGTCCGCGGTGACTATCAGCTAGCCGGGGGGCACCGTTTGACGCTCCGCTATAACGTCAGCGACGCGAAAGCAGAAAACGCTGTGAGTGTGGGTGGGGGCTTAACGTTTACAACGAACCGCGCCAACTCCAACGACGGAACGGAGAAAGACCGGATTCACATCGGAACGGCTCAGTATACTCACTTGATTTCCCCCTCGGTCATCAATGACGTCCGGTTCTCTGGGTCTTATGAAGAGCGCCCAAGAGAATCCAATTCATTGCTGCCTCAAGTATCCGGCGCGGTGGGGGTGTTCGGCGCGCGAGATTTTCTGCCGAACGTCCAGTGGGATAAGCGCATACAGATTGTAGACGGGCTTTCCATGACCCGCAGCTCCCATACGCTAAAATTCGGCGCGGACTATAGTTACGTGCCCACCTACCAAACCTTCGGCCGCAATATTTCGGGCTCGTTTACGGTTAGCGGTTCTAACGTAGGGCAGTTCTTGAGCATTTTGTCTGCTGGCCCCAATAGAAACCGCTTCGATGATCGCTCCGTGACTTACGCAAGACAGATCGGGAACCTGATCGCGGACTTCCAGATGCACCAACTGGCCTTTTTCGGTCAGGATAGCTGGCGGGTGCGGCCGGATCTGACCCTCGATTTCGGGATTCGCTGGGAAGGTCAGTTTAACCCCACTCCGGAGGCCAACAACACGCAAGTGGTAGGACTGCTCCGCGGCTTCCGGTTTCCGAACGGCTTGTCTGTGGACCCAACCAAAATACGCGACGCCACAAACCAGTTCATGCCACGGTTCGGGTTCGCATGGAACCCGTTTGCTCTCGATAACCCTCACCGGACGGTTGTGCGTGGACATGCTGGGCTGTTCTACGCTTCCACGCCCTTGCTCGTCATGTCCGGCCCCACGAACAATTTCCGGATTCCTCCCGGCGACGTCTCCATCCAGTTGACGCCAACAGCGACGCAGACCGTGTATCAGCAGTTGCTGGCCGTCGGGATCGACTTGAACAAGTACCCTCTCGGGCAGTTGCCCGTGATCCCCGTGGACAAAGTGCAGCAGGCTTCAGCGCTCGCATTGGGGGGCCGACCGCGCGATCCCTATGCCGGGATCGGCGTGATCCCTATGGCGGACGATTTCCGAAATCCGCGGGCTTTTCAAGCAGGCATCGGAATTGATACGGAGGTTATGAAAGGTCTTCTCGCCGGCATCCAGGTAAACTACGTAAACACGATACACCTGCTCCGGAACCGCGATTATAATCTGCCTAACCCAGTCATCCGGCCCAACGACAAGTCGCTGCGTCCGTTCTTTGGCTTGCGGAGCGGGGNGCCCCGGCCGATCCCGAATCTCGCGGCGGTAACCGTGCGAGACAGCTCAGCGCGCTCGATGTATCGCGGCTATACACTTTCCACGCAATACAAAGGCAGGAAGCTACAGTTTGGCGTGTATTATACCTGGAGCGAAACTTTTTCAGACGACGATAGCGAGCGGGACGCCAGCGGATTCAACTACATGGATCCGAGCAACCTGAAGCTGGATTACGGTTATGCTCGAATGGACGTCCGGCATCAGTTCAATTCTTATGCGGTCTATAAACTTCCGTTTGGACTCGAACTGTCAGGCATTCTGCGCGCTCGCAGCGGGCTCCCCATCACAGCCATAACGGGTACGGACACAAACGAAGAATTGTCCAATAATGATCGCCCATTTGTGGCGCCGGGCGTTCCCATGCAGCGTAATTCCTTCCGCAATCGGGGCGTGGTGACGAATAATGATTTGCGGATCCTTAAGAGCTTCCATGTGCGGGGGGAGCGCTTCCGCCTTCAGCTTTCCGCAGAAATGTTCAACCTTCTGAATCTGGACAACGTCGTCTACGACCGAGATAATGGCGGCGGCATCAACGCTGGAGCGTCGGGAATTTTCGGAACCGGTGTATACGGGCTGGGTATCGATGCCAATGGCAACCCCGTGCCTAGGGATCCTCGGTTCATGCGGTTACGTTTAGATAACGGTCGCTACGATCCCAACAACAGCCAGGTGGGTTCGCCTTTTCAAGCTCAGTTCGGATTGCGCTTGTTCTTTTAATCCGGGGGAAGCTGTTTCATTATGCTTTTTGTGTCCCACTGCGGCAAGACAAACTTTTGTCGTTTCGGAAACTCCCTTCTGGTCATTCAGGCAGGCGATGAGCTAGAGTGAAGAACCGACTCTGAGGGCCAAAGGAGGCAGTGCGATGGCCGCGCTCTGCCGAATTCTGGGATCATAATGTAGGCGAATGATGGCCTTCTCAGACGCGTGGTTGGAGGAGCAAGTCGCGCAATGGCGGGCTTACGTGAGCCGCGGTGAATCGGCTCAGGGCCCTCGAACGGCGGAACTCGAGAGACGTTTGCGCGATGAACNGGCGGCGCTGGTGGTCGTGGTATTTCCACCTCTGTTCGGTCACCACTAATTTTGATGCCCTAAGTTGGGGCGCTACAAGCGCAAGCTTGGTCTTCCGAGAGCCATGAAAGCGTGTCTGAATCCTCAGAGGTCGCTTGCCACGCCATGTCAGATGGTGGGGGCGCCTGATGGGTCCNACGGCTAAGGCGNGGATTTCGAGAAGCGCAAGGTCCCGGACGCCGGAGGCGCCGCCGTAGCGTTCGATCTGCTGGCGGTGGATCTCCAGCACCTCCTCAAGCGATGGAAACAGAGGTTCCACGACGGCTTCCGTGGAGCGCTATTCCGCCAGCCGCTTGAAGGCCTTGCCGTAACGCCTGTGAGCCCATTCCTGAGCAGCGTCGAACTTCGCCCGGCGTTCAGATGTTGCTGCGGGGGCTACGATCAAGCGCTGTCCGTCGGTGCTGATGTCGAGAGGAGTTTCGGCGTCGATCTTGAGCAGGTCGAGAATGGGCCGGTCGATGACCAGCGCCAAGCTATTCCCGTGCTTGGTCAGTTTTTTCACCATGGAAATCTCCGTCACTCCATTGGTATCACAATGTAGTAACCACGGATTCCGTGTCAATCATCTAACCGTTGGCGAGTTCGAAAGTGTCCAACCGGGCGGCCGCGGGAAACCCAACTGGTTTCCGGCACGTCAGATTCAGTTTCGATCGCCCTTCTGATTAATGTCATGAATCATCACTCTCAGCCGGCCTGTGAACAAACGCGCACCTGTCAAGGGCGAAAACGGAGAGTTTGGAGGGTTCAGAGAGGCCCACAAACCGAGCCATGGCGGTTCAGCGCGTGGCCCGGTGGGAGGCGTTNCCAACTGGAGAACTGCGCCGAAACGCAAATACTGGCGAATGTTTGGGATAACGCGCCGGTCCGAACAGCTATGACGTCACCACCGCCCCGCCTTGCGCCTACAGTGACCCGCTAATACTTTA
>JGI24721J26819_10004592_pt1 | contig 14229 bp, 16 predicted proteins | sample YelNatPaOPGAMG01_FD_26819 | JGI IMG/M metagenome (IMG submission 26819)
CCGGCAAACCGGTCTGGGCCATGAAACTGGCGGGCGCGCCGGACTCGCCCATCGGCTGGCCGGCGATTGGCCCCGACGTGCTGGTCGTGGGTGAAGGCGGCGCCGGTTTGTACTGCTTCGCGCTGACCAACGGCGTGTTGCGATGGTCGGTCGGACTGCCCAAGGTCACCGTCCCGGCCGCGCTCGACCGGCAATCCGTGTTCGTCGCCGATGGCGCGGGCGGCTTGCATTGCCTGGCGCTGGCCGATGGCCGGTCCCGCTGGCGATTTGCGGCGTCGGATCCGTTTGTCAGCCCCCCGGCGATTGTCCCCGGCGCCGTCGTGGCGGTCTGCCAGAACGGTCTTGTCTATGCCCTCGACGCCCAAACCGGCGCGCCGCGGTGGAGCTACCGGCTCGCCGACGTCCGCGCCGGGTCGCGCAACCGGGTGGTCGTCACCGATGGTGACGGCGTGGTGGCGTCGCTGAAAGGCCGGGTGGTCCGCCTCGATCTGCAACGCGGCCAGCCGAAGTGGACGGTCGAGTTGCGCGAGCCGGTCATGGCGGAGCCGGTGCTCGGCGAAGTCAACGGGCAAACGGTGATCCTGGTCGGCACCATGAACCGGCGGGTGCGCTGTCTCGCCGCCCAGGATGGCCGGGAGTTGTGGAGCTACGAAGTCGGCGCGCCGATCCGCTACAGCACCCCGGCATTGATCAACGGGTTGGTGCTGATCGGCACCGGACCGCCGGAAAACGGCTTGTATTGTCTGCGCGCCGATGGACCGCGGCCGAAAACGCGGGATTGGTTGGGACCGTGGCGATAATGTGACCGCGGCGCCCCCGGAGCGCCGCGGGGCCGGCACCGGTCGCAGACCGCCGCTCCAGTTACCACAACCCGAGCCGTTTCTTGCCTTCTTCGGAAATCATGCTCTGATTCCACGGCGGATCCCAGACGATCTGCACGTCGGCTTCTTCCACGCCGGGGAGTTGGAGCAACTTGTCGCGCGCCTGCATCGCGATGACCGGCCCCATGCCGCAGCCGACCGCCGTCAACGTCATCTTTACATCCACCCGGCTGCGCGTGGAGGGCAGGGGAGTCAACTTCACGTCGTACACCAGGCCGAGGTCCACGATGTTCAGCGGAATCTCCGGATCGTAGCAGGTTTTCAAGGCGTCCCAGACATCCTTTTCGTTGGCCGGGCCGGCGGCGGGGGGCGCGGCGCCGGTGGTCGTCGCCGCGGCGGGCGCGACCGGTTGCCCGTCCTTGAGCAAGGCGTCCACGTTGTGGCCGGCCACTTGTACCAGCATGCCCTGTTGCGTGATGTGTAACGTCACGTACCCGCCCAACGTCTGCGTGACAATGCCCTCGACGCCGCGGCCGATGGTCATCGTGGTGCCGCTGGGGATTTGCGTGACTTCACAGTCCCGGCTAAACGTCACCCGGTCCTGCGGATGNAGATTCTCAAAGGGATTCATGTCGTTCTCAGTACCACAGGAACCCGGCAGGCGCAACCCGGCGCCGATCATTTCGTGGTCGAGAACGACCGCCGGCACTCGCCCATGAAACTCCCTGCCTGACCGGCCCCCTTTGGGCAACACGCCTGGGAGAGTTGCTGCCCCTGATGCAGATACCCATTGCTAATGGGCAGTACCGTTGTAAATTGCTTCGAGAGCCGAGCGACACCTCTGAGCAAGCAGAGTCACGGGCCTGCGGGCCTACCTCGAAGCAGTTCGGGGCGTTGTCAATCGCGGAGTGCGATCCTCGGCTCTCTTGCGTTGCCGGCCCTGCGATGGTACAACCGGCCGCCATGAACGACCCGGTCGGCCACCATCTCTTCATCGGTTTCCGCGGCACCGATCTCGACACCGACAGCCGGCGACTGTTGAACACCGTCCAGCCGGGCGGCATCGTGTTGTTCGCCCGCAATGTGGACTCCGCCGCCCAACTCCGCCGACTCACCGCCGTGTTGCGCACGGAGATCGCCTCCCGGCCGCTGATCGCGATTGATCAGGAACACGGACGGGTCAACCGGCTCCGGCCGATTGTCGGCGAATTGCCCACGATTGCCGGGCTGAAAACCGGCGGCATCGAGCGCGTGGCGGAGTTTGGCCGGCAAGTCGGCCAATCCCTCCGCGCCTGTGGTGTCGAAATCAATTTTGCGCCGGTCGTGGACCTGGAACTCTTTCCGCCCGGCACCGACAACGCACTTCAGGAACGGTGTTGGGGCCGGACTGCCGACGAGGTGATCGCGTGGACCGGGGCGTTTCTTGCCGGGATGCAGGAAACCGGCGTGGCCGGTTGTCTGAAACATTTTCCCGGCCTCGGCGGCAGTCATCAGGATTCGCACGAACATCTGCCGACCATCACCCGCAGCCGGGAACAATTGCTGGCCGAGGACCTCCGGCCGTACACGGCGCTGCAGGCGCCGCTGGTGATGGTCGGGCACGGTCATTACCCGGCGATTGATGGCGACCGGCCCAGGCCGGCGTCGGTTTCGCGCGCCATCATTACCGGTCTGCTCCGCGCGCAGGTGGGGTTTGAGGGGCTGGTGTTGACGGACGACATGGAGATGGGGGCGATCTTTCAGTACGCGCCGTTGCCGGAAGTGGTGGTCGAGGCGTTCGCCGCCGGGGCGGATGTTTTGTTGGCGTGTCATTTGCCGGAGACGATTCTGGCCATCCACGAGGCGCTGGTCAAAGCGGTGGAATCCGGGCAGGTGCGGCTCGAACCGTCCCGCGCCCGGCTCGCCCGGGTGCGACAATGGCTGGGCCGATAGACCAATGCCGGCTTTGTCCCCGGCTGGTGGCCTACCGGGAACGCGTGGCCCGCGAAAAGAAACGCGCGTTCCGCGACTGGGATTACTGGGGCAAACCGGTGCCGAGCCTCGGGAACACCGAGGCCCGGCTGCTCATTGTCGGTCTCGCCCCGGGGGCGCACGGGGCGAATCGGACGGGCCGGATGTTTACCGGTGATGAATCGGGCCGGTGGCTCTTCCGGGCGCTGCACAAGGCCGGGTTCGCCAGCCAGCCGACCTGGGAACGGCGCGATGACGGGATGGAGTTGCGCGATTGCTACATCACNGCCGTCATCCATTGCGCGCCGCCCGGGAACAAACCGTTNCCGGAGGAGGTCGCGAACTGCAGCCGGTATTTCCGCGAGGACNTGGCGCGCCTGAAGAACGTCCGCGTGGTGATCACTCTCGGCCGGATTGCGTTCAATCATTACTTGAACGTGGTCGGCGTGACGCCGCGTCCGAAGTTTGCTCATGGCGCGGTGTATCCGCTGCAGCCGGTGCTGATTGCCTCGTATCATCCGAGCCGGCAGAACACGAATACCGGCAAGCTCACCGAGCCGATGCTCGATTCGGTGTTTGCGGCGGCGCGGGCGGCGTTGGCTGACCGGCGTGCGCCTCTGGACACGACCCCCATCCCCCGNCCTGTCCCCCGGAGCGTCCTGCCGAAGCCCTGAGCCGCGAAGGGGCNGGGTCTCGGTCGTTTGCGTCGCGTCTTTCCGAAGAAAGGCGGAGATTTCCCGCACACGGCAGCGGCGTCGCGTTTGGCGCGGCTATCGCTTTGCTCAGGAATGGTTGCCGGGCAGCGGCGGAGCTGTTAGGATGCGGGCTGCGACGATGAACCAGAAAAAAGAAGCGTGGGCAACGCGGATTGGCGTGATTCTCGCCGTGACCGGCAGCGCGGTCGGGTTGGGGAATTTCCTGCGATTCCCCGGCAAGGCGGCGCAATACGAGGGCGGGGCGTTCATGATACCGTATTTCATTGCGCTGCTGCTGCTGGGGTTGCCGATTGCGTGGGCGGAATGGGCCATGGGCCGGTACGGGGGCAGTCGCGGACACAATTCGTTGCCGGGCATCTTCCGCGTGGTGTGGCGCAACCGGTGGTCGCCGTACTTCGGCGTGTTGGGGGTGCTCATCCCGGTGGCCATCTACATGTACTACATCTACATCGAGGCCTGGTGCCTGGGCTACGCGTGGAAGTTTGCCACCGGCTCGATGAGCCTGGGGACCGACAAATCGAAGTACGCCGACTTCTTCGTGCGGTACGTGGGGTTGAACGGCCACGGCAGCGTGTTCACCGGCTCGTGGTCGGACTCGGTCCTGCCGCTGTTGCTGATCTGTTTTGTGGTGAATTTTGTGATTATTTATCGGGGGCTGAGCCGGGGCATTGAGTTGTTTTGCAAATGGGCGATGCCGGCGTTGATCCTCTGCGCGTTGATTGTGTTGGCGCGCGTGCTGACGTTGGGGACGCCCGATCCCGCGAAGCCCGACCAGAATGTGCTGAACGGCCTGGGCTTTATGTGGAACCTCGGCTGGGGCGGGAAAACGGTCTGGCAGTCGCTGGCCAATCCGCAAATGTGGCTGGAAGCGGCGGGGCAAATCTTCTTCACGTTGTCGGTCGGGTTTGGGGTGATCAGTTGCTACGCCAGTTATCTCAAACCGCAAGACGACATCGCGCTGAGTTCGGTCACGGCCTGCGCCGGCAACGAGTTCTGCGAGGTGGCGTTGGGCGGGCTGATCACCGTGCCGGCCGCGTTCATCTTCCTCGGTGCCGCCGGCGTGATGGAGGCGACCCGCTCGACGTTCAATCTCGGATTCATGACGCTGCCGCTGATCTTCAACGAGATGCCGCTGGGGCAGTTCATCGGGGCGACATTCTTTTTTCTGCTGTTTTTGGCGGCGCTGACCAGTTCCATCTCGATGTTGCAGCCGGCCATCGCGCTGTTGGAAGAAGGGTTGGGGCTGGGGCGACGGGGGTCGGTGGCCATGCTCGGGTTCATCACCGCCGTCGGGACGGCATTCATTGTCTGTTTCTCCAAAGACGCGGTGGCGCTGGACACGTTTGATTTTTGGATTGGCTCGGTCTGCATTTACATCCTCGCGACGATTCAAGTGATTCTCTTTGGNTGGGTCCTGGGCGTGGAGCAGGGGTACCAGGAGATCAACCGCGGCGCCGAGATTCGGGTGCCGAAGTTTTATATGTTCATCATCAAGTTCGTCTCCCCGGTCTATTTGTTGGTGGTGTTCGCGCTCTGGTTGTTTCAGACGGGCGGAACGTATCTGCGCAAGATTGGCAGCGACCCCGTGGTGGCCGGCTCGGTCGGTTTTCTTGGCTTGGTGTTCCTCTTCTTCGTGCTGCTGACCGCGCAGTCGGTGCGCCGGTGGCGCCGCACGCATCCGTTGGACAAGGAGACTCCGGGATGACGCTGAGCGGCTGGATTGTGATGATTTTTTCGGTGGGCTTCGTGACCGGACTGCTGGGGTGGTGCGTGTACCGGGTGATGCGCGAGCCGGAAGCGCCGGAGCGGCTGCACGCCCAGGACGAAATTGACACCCACGACCAGGACTAACGGGAACGCCCTTGCCAGCGATGCCGGGCCGTGTTAGAAGCGGCTCATGCTCAAACAACAGCAAACCATCAAACGCCCGGTCACATTTACCGGTGTCGGCGTCCATACCGGCAACAAAGTCACCATGACCTGGAAACCCGCGCCGGTGGACCACGGCGTGAAGTTTGTCCGGGTGGACCTGGACAGCAAGCCGGTGATCGAGCCGGTGGTGGCCAACGTCGGCGATACGACCCGCTGGACCACCCTCACCGCCGGCAGCACGGTCATCCACACGGTGGAACACGTGCTGGCGACCTTTGCCGGTTGCGGCGTGGACAATGTGCTGGTGGAGTTGGACGCGAACGAGACGCCGGTGGGCGACGGCAGCGCGCTGCCATTCGTCAAACTGGTCGAGCAAGCCGGTCTCCAGCCGCAAGAAGGCCAACGCGAGCTGTTTCAGCCCAAGGAACCGATCCATGTCGAAATGGGCGAATCGCTGGCGATTGTCTTGCCGAGCGATCATTTGCGGATCAGTTGCACCATCCATTTTGGCAAACCCGGACTTGATGCGCAGTTTTTGAGCATGGCCATCGAGCCGGAAAGTTTTCAGACACAGATCGCGCCGGCCCGGACGTTTGCGTTTCACGACGAGATTCAATTCCTGATTGACAAAGGACTCATCAAAGGCGGCAGCCTCGAGAACGCCGTGCTGATCCGGGGAGAGAGCATTCTCGCCACGGCGCCGCTGCGGTTCCGCGACGAGTTTGTCCGGCACAAGATTCTCGACGTGCTGGGCGACCTGACGTTGCTCGGCCGGCCGTTGGTCGCGCACGTGGTCGTCGTCAAACCGGGGCACGCTGCGAATGCCGAGCTGGTCCGGGCGTTGACACAGGCGATGGCGAAAGCCAGGCCCGCCGCGCCGCCGCCGCCACCCCCGTTACCGGTGCAACCGCCGGCGCAGGGGGTCGGCACCGTCGCGATGGACATCATGGGGCTGCTGAACGTGATGCCGCACCGGTATCCGTTTTTGATGATTGATCGGGTCATCAGCATTGAGGGGAACAAGATCGTCGGCCTCAAGAACGTCACGATCAACGAGCCGTTTTTCCAGGGGCATTTCCCCGGCCACCCGATCATGCCGGGCGTGCTCCAGCTCGAAGCGATGGCGCAGGTGGCCGGCATTCTCCTGCTCCAGACGGGCGACGCCGCGAACAAGGTGGCCTACTTCATGAGCGCCAACGACGTGAAATGGCGCAAGCCGGTCCGCCCCGGCGATCAACTGCTCATCGAAGTCGAATTGAGCAAGGCGCGCGGCCGGTTGGCCAAGGCCAACGCCTGCTGCAAAGTCGGCGGCGATGTCGTCAGCGAAGCCGAAGTGATGTTCACGCTCGTGGACAAGTGAGCGACGCGTGGTGGGAATGTCAGCGGTGCGCCGCGTGTTGCCGGTGGCCGGGCGAAGTGCGGGTGACGGACGCGGAAATCCTGCGGCTGGCGATTTTTCTGGAGATCACGGCGGAGGAATTGATCCAACGCTGCCTGCGGCTCCGCCCGGATCGGCTGGGGCTGGCATTGGCGGAGCAACCGGATGGCGCGTGCGTGTTTCTTGTCGGGAACGATTGCCGTGTCCAACCGGTCAAACCGCAGCAGTGCCGGGATTTCCCGAACGGCTGGAATTTCCCCGGATTCGAAGAGCAATGCCGGGCGATCAAACGTCCACGCCCAGCAGTTTCCGCATCACAAACCCCAGCAGAAACGTGAATGCCGCGACGGCGAAGCTCAGTCCGGCCATTTCGAGAAACCGGTGCCGGAATGACAGGTCGCGGGCCACGCAAATGTAGTAGTTGAACGCCGCGATGATGGCGACCGCAATACCCAAGGTGCTCGCCAGGCAGAGATAGTAGTTCTGCAGCACGAGGTAGGGCGTGATCAGGAGGGCCACCGTGCACAAATAGGCCACGCCGGTATAGACCGACGCCTTCAACGGGTTTTTGTGGGTGCCCGTCTCGGCGCGCGTCGAGAGATACGAGGACGCCGCCATCGAGAGCGCCGCGGCCACGCCGGTAATCAACCCGGACAGGGCGATCAGCCGGGTGTTCTGCAGCGCCAGCGTGAACCCGGCCAGCGCCCCGGTCAGTTCCACCAACGCGTCGTTCAAGCCGAGCACCATCGAGCCGGTGTACTGAAGTCGTTCCTCGTCGAGCATCCCGATCAACGCNTNTTCGTGTTCGTCNTCCTCGNCGGCAATCCGCGTCGCCTCCGGCACGGCGGTTGCGAGGTGCCGGTAGCCCTGTTCCGCGGCTTCTTCGCCGCGTTCCATCAGCTTGATGGCAAACGTGAAGCCCAACAGCCGGCCCAGCCAGTAGTAGAACGCGACGACCCATCCGCGCGGCGCGGCCGTGGTCCCGGTGTAGCCTGCCCACACGTGGGCGTGGGCCAGTTCGTCCGCGGCGATCTTCTCCAACACCCGCCGGTTCTCGTTGGCGGGCAGCGCCGCCGCCAACCGGCGATACACGTGATGCTCGGTAATCTCCGCGCGTTGGAACGCCAGCAACCGGCTTCTGATTTCCGCAGTCAATTCCTGGGCCATGACCGTTTCCATACCCGAAGAACCCGGCCGGGTCAACGCCGCCGATTTGGCGCTTGAGCTGCCGGCGGTGGCGGCGTAGCATGCACGCCATGAAGCAGAAGACCGGCTTGTTGCAGGGCGCCCGGGTGTACTTGTCAGGACCGATGGACTTCGTCGCGTCGCGCGCGGCGGAAAAGAAGGCCGGGTGGCGCAATCGGGTGGGGGAGTTTTTGCAGGCCGCCGGCGTCACCGTGTTCGACCCGTGGTTCAAGCCCGGTGTGCGCGGGATGTACGAGTACGGCCGCGAAGACGAACAGAGCGTCGAACGGATCCGGCAGCGCTGGACCTACCGGCGCGGGGCCGCCGGCGCCAAAGCCCGGGCCTGGTGCGGCGCGCAGTTTTGGGAGACGTTGCACATTGACCTGCGGATGGTGGACACGAGCGATTTCACCATCGCGTATTGTCCGACCAACATTTACTCGGTCGGCACCCCGCACGAGATCATCATGGCCACGCTCCAACACAAGCCGGTGCTGTTCGTCAGCCCGCCCGTGACGTTCCCCACGCTCCGGGCACTCCGCGACCATCTGGCGAACGACCCCCCAGGCGCCGCCTTGCTCNACCGGCTCACCCGCGAGGTGCCGATCCGCGAAAACCCGCGCGGCATTCCGAGTCTGTGGTACCTGCCGCTGGTCGGCAGCGAAAACTTCTTCGACGGCTTCGGCTTCGCGGCCTACCGGAAACAGTTTGGTTGGCACGAAGACATCCCGCTCGACGACCACGAACGCCGGCACAAACCGCAGCGGCCGCTGTTGCCGTTCCTCGAAAAGCTCAACCGGCAACTCCCGAAAAAGTGGGACGCCAAACTCAACCGCTTCGTCCCCGACGATGATTGGCTGCTGTGGGACTTCCGCCCCGGCCGCAAACTCGGCGTCCGGAAGTGATGTGTGCCTATGACGACTGAAATACGACCAACGACGCGCGCCAAATGGTTAGTGGTTTGCCTTGCTCTCGTGTCGGCAGTTGTGACTTTCCGAGTGACCACGTTTGTCATCTCAGTGCTGTTTCTTTACCTCCAGTCTTTTCCATTCCGGGTCATTGCGCTTTTTCACCAGTGGGACACCATACTTGTTCCTTTGCTCTCAATCTGCGCTAGCGTCCTTGTTTCACGATGGCAGGAGCGCGTTCTCGCAATGAAGAGCGTGACGGTGAATTATGTGGTTCTTGTTGTCGTCGCGCTTCTGGCGTTTTGTCCGGTCCAACCTGAAGTGTATGCCCGTCCGGTAATGTTGTCGCCACTTGCAATCGCTATCAGGGAAAATTATTCGCAGAAAACAGTCGAACTGCTGATTGATCGCTACCCATACTTGATCAATGGGCGAAATATAGAGTGGGATCGTTTCTGTCCGCTTGTAGCGGCAGCCTACGAAGGCAAGACGAATCTGGTGGAATTGCTGATTCGCAAGGGAGCAAATGTTAATTACGCGATTCAACGCTTGCAGGAAATAGGAAAAGAGGAGCCGATTGCGCTGGTTTTGAGTTTGAGTAAGAACCAACATAAACCATTGGAGTCGGCGCCGTGACGATCAACCTCCTAAAACTGTCCCATGTCACAGCACGGCCATTCCGAATCCTAGGCGGTTGCGCGGGGCGGGTGTCCGAAGTTCGCGGCTGATCGTCCCGGTAGTCGCGCCGGTCACCCGCAACTGCGGGCGCGGGCGATCAGCCGGTAGATCCATTCACTGACCGTCGCGAACTCCGGCAGGCGCGTGTACAACCACCAACCCCAATTGCGTTCGCCATACGTCAAGGCCCGGAACGCCGCCGCCGCGCCGGTTCGCACAGTGCCGTCGGGCTCAATGAGTTGGAGCGTGACCGGGTGCGGGTCGGGCGATGGCCGGTAGTCCACGCGGTCGCCGGTGCGTTTCTGGAAACGCGCCACCCACCGGCGGCAGAAGACGCAGTTCCCGTCATAGAGCACGACCGGTTTCACGTGATGGCAATTTGCCGGCCGCAGTTGTTGCAGCGAATCCGGGGCGCGGTGAAGGCGGGGCTGAGTTGGACAGTCCGACCACACGCGCAGCGAAAACTTTCCCAGCCTGACCGGTTGGTCCGGTGGTATTCCAGAGTGACCGGCGCGCGGTTCGCGGTTTGCGGTTGGATGGGGGCAGCAGCGGTCGGCACCGGTAAGATGCTGCCGCAGCGGAGGCAGCGGATCTCGGCGCGTTCGTAGTNGTCGGGCACGGAGGTTTGAAGACCGCAGTTGCAGGTGATGGGGATGTAGCCGGCCCGGAATTGCGCGACTTGCCGGGTGTCNTGCCGGGTGAGAATCGGGCCGGTGTTGGACGGGGGGCGGATGGTTTGTGCCGGGGCGGCGCGGAGTGATTGCGGGCCGATGACGGTGCCGCCGACGGTGCGGCGGAATGCCTGTTCGTAATCGGCCAGCGCCGCGCCGGTCATGCTGCGCAGGATGCGGATGCGTTGGGCCAGCGGTGGATGCGTCGAAAAAATGCTGCTGGTTTCGGCGTCGGCCGCCAGGGGATTGACGATGAACATCGGGGCATTGACCTTGTTGGCAAACGAGACCGGGGCCGCCGCTTGGGCGATCTTTTCCAGCGCGGCAGCCAGTCCTTCGGGGTACCGGGTGAACTGCGCGCCGGAGGCGTCGGCCAGATACTCGCGTTTCCGGGAACAGGCGAAGTAGAGCAGTTGCGCCAGCAACGGGCCGAGCACGGCAAAAATCAGGGCGACGACGAGAATGATTAGTTGCGCCTGGCCGCCGCCCCGCGACCGCGCCCGGCCGCGCGCCCGGCCGCCGTACCGCATCGAGCGCCAGATGATTTCCGCCAGCAACGCAATCGAGCCGAGCATCACCGCCGCGAGCATCATGAACTGCGCGTCCCGGTTCTTGATGTGCCCGATTTCGTGGGCAATCACCCCTTGCAACTCGTCGCGGTTCAGCCGGTAGAGCAGGCCGGTGGTGACGGCGACGGCGGCTTGTTCCGGTTTGCGGCCGAAGGCGAAGGCGTTGGGCGCGGGATCGTCAATGAGATAGACCCGCGGCAGGCCCGGCAGGCCGGCGGCGAGCTGCATTTCTTCGACGACGTTGAAGAGTTGCGGGCTTTCCTCCCGGCGGAGTTCCCGGGCGTTGGTCCCGTGGAGCAGCAATGACTCCCCGGCGGAAAAGTAAGTCAGCATCAGACCGGCCCAGATGGCGACAGCCACAATCAGTCCGACCGGGCCGAAACTGGGGCCGACAATCAATTCCCCGGCCGCATAGCCCATCACGATCAACACCACCGCCATCGCGGTGATGAGCACGAGGGAACGGCGCCGGTTGGCTTGAATCTGCTCCCACATGGGAACCGACTAGAACTGCACTTGCGGGGCCGCGCGTTCGGCCTCGGCCTTGACCTCGAAAAATTCCCGACGCGTAAAGTGGAACAGCCCGGCAATGAGATTGGTCGGGAAAACCTCAATGCGCGTGTTGAAGCTCATCACGCTGTCGTTGTAGAACTGCCGGGAGAAGGCGACTTTGTTTTCCGTGGAGGTCAACTCTTCCTGCAGCCGGAGGAAGGTTTGATCGGCTTTCAGATTTGGATACGCCTCGGCGACGGCGAACAGCGATTTGAGTGTGCCGGTGAGGATATTCTCAGCTTCGGCGCGTGCGGCGACGCCTTTGGCTTGAACGGCCATGTTGCGGGCCTGGATGACCTTTTCCAACGTCTGCCGCTCGTGGGCGGCGTAGCCTTTGACCGTCTCGACGAGATTCGGAATCAAGTCGTGCCGGCGTTTCAGTTGCACGTCAATCTGTGCCCAGGCGTTTTCGAGCTGGTTGCGCAGGCGGACGAGTCCGTTGTACGCGCCGGCCACCCACAACAATGCGATCACGATGATGACCGCCAATCCGATGCCAATGATCATGGTTTCCTCCTGATTATGTTTTGCCGAACAATGCGTTCAGATACGCGACACTTTCCTGCGCCCCGCCGCGCGCCAGCACGCGGCGCAGCTCGCCGTCGTCAAACCACAACCCGTGGCCGGTGGGGCAGCGATCCAACTTCACATCGAGCACCGGTATTTCGTGCAACGGCTGGTCGCACCGCGGGCAGAGATACCGGGTCGGGCGGGCTTCGGCCGGTTGGTTCAACGCCCGCACGAGCATGTCGTCCCGCTGGGGGCCGAGCAGTTCCTCGATTTCCCCGGCGTCAAGCCATAGTCCCCGGCAGCGGTCGCAGTAATCCACCTCGACCTCTTGGAACCGGAGAATAAGCAACGGCACGTCGCACTTCGGGCAGACCGGTATCACGCTGGCATTATGACGGCCAACCGGGAGAGGTCAAGCGAACAAAGACTGGCCCAAGCGGACAAGTTCGGGTAAGATGCCGACATGTTGACGGTGCAAGAGATTGATTGGCAAACGTGGTGTCCGACCGAGTATGCAAACCTCTGTTTTGTAATGCGCGACGGTCAAATCCTATTGATCCGCAAGAAACGGGGACTCGGAGCCGGTAAGATCAACGGGCCGGGCGGGCGGATTGAGAAAGGTGAGACCTCCCGCGAAGCGGCGATCCGTGAGACGCAGGAGGAACTCGGAGTCACACCGGTAGAGCCCGAGCAGATTGGCGAGTTATTTTTTCATTTTCTGGATGGCTACAAACTTCACGTGGCAGTATTTGCGGCAACCGATTGCACCGGTGAACCTTGTGAAACTGATGAAGCCACTCCGATTTGGACTGATTTGCGCCGGATTCCTTACCACGAGATGTGGCAAGATGACCCATATTGGCTGCCGTTGTTGGTGAACCGGCAGAAGTTTCGTGGGTATTTTGTCTTTGACGGTGATAAGTTGTTGAGCCACAAAATCTTAACTTTGTAAGCCGTGTTTTATTCGTGTTTTTCCTTGTAAATATGTTGAACGCGTGGTATTCAGCACGTGTCTGAGAGTTCCAGGTATGAAAACCCGTTCAAAGAAATTGAAAATCAAGAAGTCACGTCGGCAGCCCTCGCTGGGTCGGCTCGGCCGTCGTGCTCGAATCACGAAGGAGCCGACCGTGATGGAGCGCATTGGGCAAATTACGGAGGAACTGCAGGCCCTGCGCAGCCGGTTAGCCAACGCTGGCGATGACCTGCCGGCGGTGGGCACGCACCGGATTGCCTCGCTCGAAATCGAACTGGAACGACTTTGGGAAAAACGTCGCCTGGAACAGGCGGCGCCGTTGCGGGAGTCAGCTTTGACCGAGGAAGAAGAGAAAATTCTTGCTTTTCCGAGTTCCGGACGTTCGCGAAGTTAGCCGCGTTTGTATCGCAGTCGCTTCCATTGCTCGAATGTCGGTGGATTGCCGACCTGAAAGGCGCGCAGGCCGAGGTACGGTTCGATTTCGCGTCCGTAGGTGCGCACGAATCCGCTCGCCAAGGCGCGATCGTCCGGTACGTAATCTTTCAAATACACACACTCGCCGGTGCGTTTCCAGAGGGACGGGCGTAGTTCCAACTGTTTGGGGACTTTTTCAGTCTTGACCGCCAAATCAATAAAGTATTTGTCGCGGCCCGGTGTCATCCCGTCCACTTGAACCTTGGTTAGGAAGCCGGTCAGTTCGGTGAGTGTGGACCGGTCCACGAGCCGGCCGTTGAAAACGACCATTGTGGCTGCTGCCTCTCGGTAGGCTGCCATTTCGCTGTATTCCGAGTGCGAGATCCGTGGACTGGCGATGGGGCGCGGCGCCGGCGGTGGGATGGGATTGGGCTGTGCGGCCGGTGCCGGCGGCGTCGGTGGCGAAGCGGCGGCTGCGCCCGGAATTTGTGAGCGCACGTAATCCGGCAACTGATCCACGGTAACCCAGGTCATCCCCCGGCTGTGAAACAGGGGCACCTTCCCTTGGTTTACCGCGCCGAATTTGACTTCACGATAAATCTGGCCATCCACTTCGAGATACGGGTAGATTTCGGCCGCCTCGACACGGGCGGTCAAGATTCCCACGGCACAAATCAACCAACACATTCTCATGAGGCAATTCAATTCCCTTTGCGAAAATCAACAGTCGCGGTACTCTACAGGGCCGACCATGCCGATGCAAACGCGAAACATCACCCGGTTACTCAAAATCATGGCCCGGCTCCGCGGTCCCGGTGGTTGCCCGTGGGACCGCGAACAAACCCACCGGTCCATCCGCCACAACCTCATCGAAGAATGTTACGAGGCGCTCGACGCTCTCGATGCCGGCAAGATGACCGATTTCCGCGAGGAACTCGGTGATCTTCTGTTGCAAATTGTTTTTCACGCCCAGATGGCCGGCGAAGCCGGGCTGTTTGATTTCGACGATGTGGCGAAGACGATTGCCGACAA
>JGI24721J26819_10004644_pt1 | contig 14126 bp, 15 predicted proteins | sample YelNatPaOPGAMG01_FD_26819 | JGI IMG/M metagenome (IMG submission 26819)
AGAAGACCGGCAATAAAACTAGCCGGTAAAGCAACTAAACCAACGGCAGTATTGTAAACACCGTAAGCTCGACCACGATAATCAACAGAGACCATATCCGCGACAAACGCTTTAGCTACTCCTTCAATAGCTGCGTAATAAAGGCCGTAAAAAGCAAAGAGAATCCAGATTTGATAACTTGCATTAGCTAGAGCAAAACCAAAATAGGCAATAGCATAAGCCAACCAGCCCAGCATAATCACCTTCTCCCTGCCGATTCTATCGGAAAGACTGCCGAGCGGCACAGAGGCAATTGCATAAATAAAATTAAAAAGCGCATACACAATCGGTATAGCAAGGAGTGTCACGCCGATATTTTGCGCCCGCAAAATAAGAAAGGCATCAGATGAATTACCAAGACCAAAGAGAAGCATAATGCTGAGAAAAATATAAAAACGACGAGGTAGTGAAAATTTTAAAGAAGTGTTTCTTGATATTTTCTCTGAGTTGTTAGATTCATGAACCTTAAAATTAAGAATCGCAAGCGTAATAAAAAGTGGTATAGCAGTAGAGATTAAAATAATGTGATATTTTGCCGGATTGTTTTTAAGAAAATACAAAAGCGCAAATAATATAAGCGGCCCAATGACCGAGCCGAATGTATCAAGCATACGAGCAATGCCGAATCCTTTTCCACGAGTCGTAGTTTTAGTTGAATCAGCAATAAGCGCATCTTTTGGTGAATCCTTCATACCCTTGCCGACGCCATCAAGAAATCGCAAGCTCAAAACTGCCGCGCTAGTTGTCAGAAGAGCAAGCAGTGGCCGCGCGATAAGTGAGAAAAGATAGCCAAGAAAAATAAATGGTTTGTTTTTTTTAAATTTATCAGTCAGAAATCCGGCAATCACTCTAAAGACGCTTGCACCGCTTGTAACTAATCCCTCAGAAAGCCCAATGAATGCCTTATCGAAACCAAGNATATTAGAAAGATAAAGCGGTAAGATTGGNGTAAAAATATCTTGACTAATGCCGCCAAAAAAACTCAAAAGACCAATATAAAATACATTGCTTAAACTTTTATTTTTATTTTCTTTCTTGTCCATCTTGATAATTGGGTGTTAAGAGATTAATCGCATTCATAATAAAAATAAATACTNTCTACTTTAATAGGTAAAATAAATTCCTACCAGCTAAAAATATTAAGAAGAAATGGTTTTTTGATATTTTTTATCAATGACNGACCAATCGAAATTACTAAAAAGCGCTTCAAGATATTTTGCTCTATCCGANCCATAATCTATAAAATAGGCATGCTCATAAACATCTACCACAACTATTGGCAATGTTCCCCAAATTCCACCCTGATTATGAATATCAGCAATATAGTTATGTAGCTTGCCATCATTAAAATCATAAACCGTCAAAGCCCAACCTCTCGAAGCCAAGCTAAGAGCCTTTAATTCTTTTTCCCAATTTTCATAAGAGCCAAAATCAGTTTTAATTTTTTCAACAACACCGCCCCGAGGCGTTCCGTCTCCTCCGAGAATATCAAAATAAGCCTCATGAAGCAAAACAGCATCGGCCGTAAAGCCCTCTTCTAACTTCATAGCCCGATAGTCCGAAAAAGAAGCATTCGCTTTAGAAATATCAACCATCTTAAGGCGCTCCTGAATTTCTTTATATTTATTTACATAACCAACATAAAGTTTTCCATAATGAATCTCCAAAGTTTTTTCAGAAATACCTCGAAGGGTTTTATATCTCAAAGGTTTTATATCAGAATAATTTTTCATAAAAATATGATATCTTATTGAATAGCCGACCTTTATTAAAAATCATAGCACGATTACATACTCGCCTCTAATTTTATCGGCTTCAATTTTACTAATAACTTCGCTAATTTTACCTCGATAAGCTTTTTCAAAGACCTTAGTGATTTCCTTAGCTAATAAGATATTTTTATCTCCAAAAAATTCCCGTAGAATACTCAATGTTTTTATTAAACGATAAGGAGATTCGTAAATAATAATTGGGATATCAATATTTTTAAAAGACGATAAAAGTTTTTTGACTNTAGTTTTATTTTTTGGCAAAAAGCCGAGAAAAACGAATTTATCTCCNCTAACACTTGAGATAGAAAGAGCTGAAATAGCAGCGCAAGCTCCGGGAATCGGCTGAATGACAATTTCTGGAACCTGCTCAACAATTTTTTCAATTAGATAAGCGCCCGGATCGCTAATATTTGGCGTCCCCGCATCGCTAACCAAAGCTAAATTTTTGCCGTTTTTTAATAAACTAATAATTTGAGATATTTTTTTAGAGTCAGAATGTTCATGGTAAGAAATAACTGATTTATTTATTTGATAATGATTAAGAAGTTTTAANGTAACCCGAGTGTCTTCGGCTATAATAAAATCAACATNTTTAAGAATATCAAGAGCTCTTAAAGTAATATCTTTTAAATTGCCTATTGGAGTTGCAACAACATATAAAGTGCCCATTATTTTTTAGATAAAATTTCAATTTCCGACTCGATAAATTCTTCGATATTTCCATTTAGCACTTCATCAACATTAGAAGTTTCAAAATTAGTGCGATGATCTTTAACTAAATGATAAGGATTTAGAACATANGAACGAATTTGATTCCCCCACTCAGGTTTTACTTTTACCCTTAATCCAGATATTTCTTTTATTTGATTCTCTTCCATAATTTTAAATATTTTAGCCTTAAGCAAAGAAAGNGCCTTTTCTCTATTTCTAATTTGAAATCTTTCCGATTGAGAAGCAGCTGATAATCCTGTTGGTAAATGAATCACCCTAACTCCCGTCTCGACTTTGTTNACATTTTGACCGCCAGGACCAGATGATCTATAAAATTCCCATTTTAAATCGCTATCTGGAATTTTAATTTGATCTTCTAAAATTTTTGGTAATTCTGGAATAACCTCAACTAAGGCAAAAGATGTGTGCCTTAAACTCTTAGCTGAAAAAGGAGAAATTCTTACTAGACGATGAACGCCAGCCTCAAACTTTAAATATCCATAANCCCATTCTCCTTCTATTTCAAAGCTTCGATGTTTTGGATTATCATCTAAAATTCTTAATTTCCAATTTTTAGAATCAGCATACTTAGCATACATCTCAAATAACATCCTAGCCCAATCCTCAGCATCTTCGCCGCCGGCGCCGGGGAAAATTGATACAATAGCGTTTTGCTTATCATAAGGTCCATTAAAAAGAGTTTTTAGTTCCAAAGCGTCTAATTTTTTCTTAGTTTCAAAATATAATTGCTGATTAAAATTAATAGAAAGAGCCTTAACTGCTGCTTCCAGCTCTTCAAATTGATTAAGAAGATTTTTTAACTCACCCAAAGATTTTAATTTCTCATCAGCTAATTGGTGATTTCTCCAAAATTCTGGATTAGCTAANTCATTATTAATATCGGAAATTTTCTTTCTTATCTCAGCTAAGTCAAAGCCGCTCGCCCAGCTGGCGAGTGTCGTTAATTAAATTATTTAATTCTTCCTTAAATTGTTCTTCCATATTTTTAATTATATTATTTTGCTAATTTTTTTAAAGCTTCAATTCTTTCAGTTATCGGAGGATGGGTCATAAATAATTTTTCCCAAGAACTAATCTTTCTACCTCGATTAGGATCAGATATCCATAAATGAGCAGTTGCCGGATTTACTTTAGTCATAGGAGTATCGTCATTTTCAATTTTTTTCAAAGCACTTGCTAGAGCTAAAGGTTTACCACTTAAATTTGCCCCAGAAATATCAGCTAAGGATTCTCTTTTTCTAGAAATAGCAAGCTGAATCAAAGAAGCTCCAATTGGCGCCAAAAATGCTACAAGCAATCCAATAATCATCATTAAATTATTGTCATTATCCCTATTATTTCGATTATTAGAAAACCCACCGAAGAAAAAAGACATCTGGAGCCAATTAGCTAAAAGAGAAATAAACCCAGCTAAAACAATAACTACGGTACTCACTAACATATCATAATTTTTAACATGCGATAACTCATGAGCTAGAACACCTTCTAATTCTTCCTTGTTTAATTTTTCAAGCGCTCCTCGAGTTACTGCCACGGCAGCATGACTAGGATTTCTACCAGTAGCAAAGGCATTAATTTGTTCTTCTGGAGAAATATAAATTTTCATCATTGGCAAATTGTCTTTTTTAGTTAGTCTTCTAACAATCTCATAGACTTCGGGTATTTCTGCTTCTGAGGCTAATTTTGCCTGAGCAGAAGCGATAGCAATTTTATCAGAATACCAATAGCTAACAACGCTCATTAAAACACTAAAAATAACTGCTACATATAAAATATCCGGACTTTGAAAAATAACAGAAAATATCCAACCAAGACCTATAACAATTAATAAGAAAAAGAAAAATATAAAAAAAGTCCTTTCTAAGTTGCTTCTTTTATAATTAATAAAATTTTTATCATTAAATTTGCTTCTCATTTTTTTGAATATTATTTCTCAACGCTAAAACTATTAGAAAAACGATTTCTTAACAAAGCTAAAAAACAAGTAATTATCTCTTAGACCACTGAGGAGCTCGACGAGCTTTTTTAAGACCGTATTTCTTTCGTTCAACCATTCGAGAATCGCGAGTTAAAAATCCAGCTCTTTTGAGTTCTTTTTTTAATTTACTGTCAAATTTAACTAAAGCTCTAGATAAACCATGCCTAATCGCTTCAGCTTGCGCGCTTACTCCACTCCCCTTAATTTTGACGCTTATATCTAACTTATTTTTTATATTCAAATTATTTAATGGAGATTGAGCTATTTTTAATAACCGCTCCAATTTAAAATAATCCATTATCTTTTTTCCATTAACAATAAATTTGCCGTCTCCATTAAATATTCGAACTCGAGCTACCGCTGTTTTTCTTCTACCAATCCCTTCAAAATATTTTTCAGGTTTTGTTTTTGAAGAAATAGTTTTTTTAATATCTTTGTTCATTTTTCAATAATTAAATTTTTCAACCGTTTACTAGCCAAAGTATTTTTCGGCAACATTTTAACAACTGCTTGCCTAAACACTTTCGCTGGATCTTTACTCCAAGCTTCCTTTAAAGTTTGGCTTTTCAAGTGACCCATATAGCCAGTATGTCGATAATAAACTTTATTAATCATTTTATTAGCTCCGGAAAAAGTAACTTTCTTAATATTTTTAACAATAACCTTATCTCCTCCTATTAATCTAGGATTATATTTAGGAGTTTTTTTACCCATCAAAATAACAGCCACTTCAGAGGCTAATCTTCCAAATCTTTTTCCGGTAGCATCAAATATATATTCCATCTAAATAATTAAACAAATTCAATAATTGAAATAGCTGCTCCGTCCCTTTTGCGAAATTTCGCTAATTTTTTAATTCTTAAATACCCCCTTTTCTTTCTTTGTATCTCGGTGATATTTCATCAATTAATTTATTAGCAATTTTTTTATTAATTAATCTACGATAGACAAGCCTGCGACTAGCCAGAGTATTTTTCTTAGCAATATTAACTAATCTTTCAAGAATCGGCCTAATAGCTTTAGCTCGAGCTTCAGTAGTTTCAATTTTTTCTTTCTTAATTAAGTTCAACATTAAATTTCTCAAAAACGACTTTCGTCGCCCAGCTTGACGATGAAATTTTTTCCCTCTACTTAAGTGTCTCATTTTTTAGATTTTTTAGTTTCTACCTCAAATTCTTGGACGTTCATTTCACCGATTTTTTCAAAAGTATCTTTTAAAATACTAACAGCTTTATGCAACGCCGATGAAGGACTAATAGTTCCATCTGTTTCAATTTCTAGAGTTAAACGATTATAAGTTGTCGATTCCCCTACTCTCATATTTTCAACAGTATAATTAACTCTTTTAACTGGAGAGAAAAAGGCATCTAGTAAAATCGCGCCAATTGGCACTTTTTCTGTCTTGCGGTTTTCTACNGGAGAATACCCTAAACCTTTTTCAACTGTAATTTCAGCCTCAAAAACAGCTGATTTGCTAGTTAGTGTAGCCAACTTAACTTCCGGATTTAATAATTCTACTTGGGAATTTAGTTTTATATCCTTCCCTGTAACTTCTTGCTCTCCTTTAGCTTTAACAGTCAAAACCTGAGGTTCATCGGTAAGCATTCTAAATCTCAAATTTTTAAAATTAAGAGAGATTTCNAANACATCTTCTTTAACTCCGTTTAAAACCGAAAATTCATGAGGAGCATTTTTGATTTTTACCTGGGTTACTGCCGCTCCCGGAATAGAAGAAAGAAGAGTTCTNCTTAAAGCATTACCGACAGTTAAACCGTAACCTGTATATAAACCCTCAACCTCAAAAACGCCCTTGTATAAATCCTCTGAAACAGTTTTTATTTTTACTGTTGATGATAATTTTTGATAGTCCATAGATTTATTTATATTACTTTTATTTTATTTTGAAAAGAGCTCGACCAAAAGATTAAATTCAATCGGTAAATCAATATTTTTAGGAATACTTTTTAAAGTAATTTCAAATTTATCCGGGTTTATTTCTAACCAATCCGGAGCTTTAATTTTTTTAAGCTTTGCTGATAATCCTTCGAAAATTTTTTTATTTGTTGATTNNTTATTAATAGAAANCACATCTCCTACTCGTAAAATCATAGAAGGNGAACNTACTTTCTTGCTATTTAATAAAATGTGTCCATCGGTAATTAATTTTTTTCCTTGGCGTCTTGAAACTGCTATTCCCGCTCTATAAAGTATATTATCCAAACGTCTCTCAAGAAGCTCGGCAAGTTTTTCGGATGTCGAAGCGGGATTAGTTTTGGCCTTATTGAAAATTCTTAATAAATTTTTCTCAGTAAGACCATAAATTAATTTAACTTTTTGTTTTTCTTTTAACTGTTGACCGAAATCTGACAAAGCCTTTTTCCCACCTGATGGACCATGCATTCCTGGCGGATAAGGTTTTCTCGTTACAGCACATTTAGGAGATAAACACCTCTCGCCTTTAAGCAATAACTTTTCGCCTATTCTTCTTTCTTTTTTTTCTTTTACTCTTAACATTTTTTTATTTTTAATTAAACCCTTCTAACTTTTGGTGGTTTCGGCCCATTGTGAGGAATAGGAGTGGCATCTTTAATACTTGTTATTTCAAATCCTTGATTGGCAAAAGACCTTAAAGCCGAATCACGACCACTGCCAACTCCTTTAACAATAATTTCTAATTTTTTTAAGCCGAGATTTCTTAACTTCTCAGATAAAGCCTCAACTATTTTAGAAGAAGCAAACGGAGTAGCTTTTTTAGGTCCGGAAAAACCTAAAGAGCCAGCCGTTGCCCAAGCCACAACATTATCACTATCATCTGTAATAGTTATAATAGTGTTATTAAAAGAAGCGTTAATATAAGCTTTACCTGAACTTATTTGCTTTCCTTTTTTAGAAACAACGTGAGCAAATTTTTGGGTAGCTTTTTCCTCGCTTTCTAAAGTTTTAGACTCACTAGTTGTAGATAATCTAACTTTTCCCATAAATTTATTTGAATTATTTTAGTTCAATTTTTCTTCGACCAGATCCCATCGTCTTTCGTTTATTCCCCCTAACNGTTCGCGAATTAGTTCTAGTTCTTTGACCGCGAACTGGTAAGTGTTTAGCGTGCCTTATTCCTCTATAATTTTTTAAAGAAATTAATTGAGAAATATTTCTGCGTATTAACTGTCTTAATTCTCCTTCAATAGTGAAGTTATTTTCAATATAAGTTTTAATTTTATTTACTTCTTCCGGAGTTAATTCAGAAGCCCTTTTATTCTCAATTTTTGTAGCATTTAAAATCTCAGCCGCTCTTGACCTCCCTATCCCATAAATATAAGTTAAAGCAATTTCTATTCTTTTTTTATCGGGAATGTTTATACCTAAAATACGCATTTTTTTATTTAACCTTGGCGTTGTTTATGTTTTGGATTTTTGCAAATAACATAAAGATAACCGCGCCTTTTAACGATTTTACACGACTGACATCTTTTTTTTATTGATGGCCTAACTTTCATTTTTTAAAAATTTTATAACCTTCTAATTATTCTACCTCTCCTTAAATCTGGAGAAAGTTCAAAGACAACCTTATCACCCGGCAAAATCTTAATATAATTAATTCTCATTTTCCCTGATAGATGACCAAGAATTTGCTTAAGCTCGCCATTGATGGTGGTTTCAATCCTAAAAGTTGTGTTTGGCAACAGTTCCTGAACAACACCATTAAGCAACAGTTTTCTTTTATTTTGGTTGTCTACCATGAACAAAGAAAATTATAACTCAGCAAAACAATTTTTGTCAAATCTTTTAGTTTAAATTAACTTCAACTCGACTAGGTTGGGAAGGAACGCTAGTTACCCAAAATGGCCATAAGCTCACTTCGGCTTTTTCTACTCCGGGAAGATTTGTAATAATATTTTTTAATTCTTGTTCACTTTTTCCTAAAATTTGATTTTTAACATCAGCCGCCGAAATATTACTCACCAATTCTGCGCTAGCAGCTAGAGAAAAACTTAGCTTACCATTTTTAAAATCAGCCTGAACATTTTGATAGCTAATATTTAAATTTTGAGCAATCGTATTTGGATATTTCTGCTGCCAGATCGACTGAAGGAGACTATTAATATCATCTTCTTTGAAAGCCATCGCCTCATATTTCACTTCGACAAAAACACTAAAATTACCCTGGCTATCTGTTGAAGTAGTAACAACTAATTTTGTAATTGTTGTAGTNGAGGCGCCATCTAAAACCTTAAAACCGGATGGAATAATATTTGAAAATAATAATGAACTCGAATTTGAAAGTAAGGCTTGNGTTGTAGAAGCTTCTGCAAGCTCAATATCATTTTTTGTGGGTACTTTAATTTCTCCAATAAATCCTCCAGTCATTGCTTTACTTGATGAGCCATAAAATCCATTATATCGTGGCGTTCCTTTGAATCCCGGAATAGTAAATTTAGCAACTGGTCCTATGTTGTAACTAGCTCCCGCTTGGTCAGCAGTAACTCCAACATCAATACTTGATGGGATTAGTTTTCCGTTTACATTTTTAGCTCCCGGAACAATAATTTCATAATTAGTCCTAAATATTTTTCCATCAGGCGTTTCAAAACGAGTTCCCTTAACCAGNGGTTGAATAGCGGTACTATAATNATTATAAACCGTAATAACTCCGGTAGCCTTATTATAAACTTTCTGATTACTAGAAGCTGGGAAAAATCCAGTTTTGTTAGTTGACTGAGAAAAAATTTGAATTGGCAAACTGCTAGAAGCTAAAAGACTAGAAGTAGAGCCAGAAAAGTTCCCTTGATATGACCAGTTATTTTTAACTAAGGTTAAAGTAATCGTTGCTTTTGGCAAATATTTATTTACAATAAAAAATCCTCCCCCCAAAACCAGAATAATAATTACTAAATAAACAAAAGATTTTCGAGAAAAAGAAAATTTTGGAAATTTTTTAAAATGTTTTTTAATTTTTAAATGCCGCTCAACATTTTCGGGTTTATCTTTAACCTCAACATTCTCAGCAAAAAATTCTTCTTTCATATCCGTTACCGGATGCTTATCTAGTAACGGATGAATGGCTTCTAATTGAAAAGATTTAGCGATATTTAAAACATCGCTATCGACAGATTCAATCAAAATTTTTTTCTTCGACACCTCAGCTTCGTGTTTAATTAAATGAAAATTAGCTGGAGATTTTTTTAAAATAGAATCTTTAGGAATAACTAAAACTATATCATTATCTTTAGAGTTTAATATCTTTTCTAAAACTTCAACCGCCGATTCGTTTTTCTCAACAAAAATTCTCTCTATTTTTTCTTCTTGCTTATTTTCCATTTTCTAATAATAACAAATTTAAATAAATATAAAAGAAAAAATCTACAAATTTCCTAACCGCCAATTTTCTAACTCCCACCTTCTATTCTCCCAGCTTCTGAATGAGCCAGAGGGGAGAATCGGACTCCCGACCTCTTTCTTACCAAGAAAGCGTTCTACCACTGAACTACTCTGGCGATGAGCCCGCGGTCGGAGTCGAACCGACAACCTTTCGCTTACAAAGCGATTGCTCCGCCAATTGAGCTACGCGGGCTTTTTATTTATACTGGCTATTTATAACTTTAAAAAATTTACTTTAGATGGTCAAATTAATTTTTTGATTAAAAAAATTTGAAATTAAATCATTTAATTTTTATGATAGATTAATGGAATCAAATTTTGTTCATCTTCACGTTCATTCTCATTATTCTCTTTTAGACGGATTAGCAAAAATTGATGATTTAGTTAAAAAAGCAAAAGAATTTGAAATGCCAGCTTTAGCTTTAACTGATCATGGNAATCTTTACGGCGCTGTTGAATTTTATAAAAAAGCGAAAAAAGCCGGCCTTAAACCAATCATCGGAATGGAAAGCTATATCGCCCCCAAAAGTCGCTTTGATAAAGAAGCTAACGAAAGATATTTTCATTTAACCATTTTNGTTAAAAATAATATTGGTTGGAAAAATTTAATTCAATTATCAACTAAATCTTTTTTGGAAGGTTTTTATTATAAACCAAGAATAGATAAAGAATTACTAAAAGAACATAAAGAAGGATTAATTATTTTGTCTGGATGCATGTCTTCGGAAATTAATAGATTAATTTTAGACAATAAATATGAAGAGGCTAAAAAAGTTGCCGCTGAATATCGAGAAATTTTTAAGGATGATTTTTATTTAGAATTAGGTTATCATCCAGAAATTCCTGAAACCGCTAAAGCTAAAGAAGGAGCTATGAGAATTTCTCGCGAATTAAATATTCCGGTTGTAGCAACTTACGATACTCATTATTTAAATCCAGAGGACGCTCCGTATCACGACATTCTTTTAGCTATTCAAACTGGAAATAAAATTTCTGACGACGATCGAATGACTTTAAAGGGAGCAGATTTTTCTTTAGCTTCTCCCCAACGAATGGCTGAGTTGTATAAGGACTTACCGGAAGCTTTAACTAATACTTTAGAAATCGCCAAAAAATGCAACTTTGATTTTGAATTAGGTAAAATTCATTTGCCTCAATTCCCTACTCCAAATAAAGAATCAGCTAAAGAATATCTTGAAAAATTAATTCAAGATAATATAGAAAAAAGATTTAGTGTTGAATCACAAAGCCAAGAGTTCCAATCAAGAATAAAATATGAATTAGAAGTTATATCTAAAACCGGATTCGAAGATTATTTTTTAATTGTCGCCGATTTAGTTAATTGGGCAAAACAACATAAAATAGCTGTTGGACCAGGACGAGGTTCGGCTGCTGGAAGTTTAGTAGCTTATGTTTTAAATATCACCGATATAAATCCATTAAAATATGGTCTTATTTTTGAAAGATTTTTAAATCCTGAAAGAATTCAGATGCCAGATATAGATATAGATTTCGCCGACAATCGACGCGATGAAGTTTTAAATTATGCCAGAGAAAAATATGGTAATGACAGAGTAGCTAGAATTATCACTTTTGGAACAATGGCTCAGCGCGCTGCCGTTAGAGATGCCGGCCGAGCGCTCGGTTTTAAATATGAATTTTGCGATACAATCGCCAAGCTCATTCCGCCCCATCTTAGCTTAGAAGAAGCCTCAGAAAATATTGTAGAACTTAAAGAATTAATCAAATCAAATGCCGATGCTAAAAAATTAATTGAAGCAGCAAAACATTTAGAAGGTGTTGCTCGCCATGCTTCTGTTCATGCCTGCGGTACGGTTATTGCTAGTGAACCTTTAACTAATTTTGTCCCACTTCAATTTGCTCCTCAAGAAAAAGATGTTATCATAACCCAATTTGAAATGCACTCGATTGAAGATTTAGGGCTATTAAAAATTGATTTTTTGGGATTAAAAAACCTGACCATAATAGAAAATACTATTCGCTTAGTGAAAGAATTAAAAAATGAATCTATCAACCTTGCTAATATTCCCCTAAATGATCCAAAAACTTTTGAACTTTTAAAACAAGGAGATACAACAGGCGTTTTTCAACTTGAAGGCACGGTATGCGAAGATATTTAAAGAATTAAAGCCAACCGAATTTGAAGATATTATCGCTATGATTTCTCTTTATCGACCAGGAACGCTAGACGCTGGAATGGTGCCTCGTTATATCAATAGAAAAAACGGTAAGGAAGAAGTTACTTATCTTCACCCAAAGCTTGAGCCAATTCTGAAAAAAACTTACGGTATCGCTATTTATCAAGAACAATTAATGGAAATTGCCCGAGCTTTAGCTGGATTTTCTTTCGCTGAAGCTGACACCTTAAGAAAAGCTATCGGGAAAAAAATTAAAGCTTTACTTGATGAGCAAAAAGAAAAAATGATTAGNGGAATGATAAAAAATAATATCGANCCTAAAAAAGCTGAAATTATTTGGGAATGGTTTGAGCCATTTGCTCGATATGGTTTTAATCGGTCACATGCCACTGCCTACGCTATGATTGCTTACCAAACTGCTTATTTAAAAGCTCATTATCAACTTGAATTTATGTCTAGCTTGTTCAACGCCGAACTTCAGGATATAGAAAAAATTGCTTTTTTGATTAATGAAGCTAAAGATCATCATATTCAAGTTTTACCGCCAGACATTAATAAAAGTATGACAATCTTTGTCCCAGAAGGAAATGACATAAGATTTGGATTAATTGCTATTAAAAATATCGGCGAAGAAATTGCCAAAGCAATTGTTGAGGAAAGATTGAGAAATGGCAATTTTAAAAATCTTGAAGATTTTTTGACAAGAGTTAATCATAAAGATTTAAATAAAAAATCTTTAGAAAGCTTAAGCAAAAGCGGCGCTCTTGATAAAATGGGNTTTAGTAGATTTCAACTTGTTGAAAATTTAGATGAATTNCTAANNTTCAGCAATCTAGCTAAAAAATCCAANTCCTCAAANACTCTTTCNNTGTTTGGTGGACAAATTAACTTAAATCAATCACTTAAATTAAAGCCAGCCAAAGAAGATTTAAATCAAAAATTGCTTTGGGAAAAAGAATTATTAGGGACTTATTTTGGCGAACATCCTTTAGCTCAATACAAAAACAAAATTGAATCTTTAAAATTAGAACCAATTAAGAAAGTAAAAAATGGAAGGAGTGGGCAGGCAGTTAGGATTGGTGGGATTATAACTAAAATTAAAAAGATTCTAACTAAAAATAACGACTTAATGCTTTTTGTCCAAATAGAAGATTTATCTGATTCGGCAGAGGTGGTAGTTTTTAGTAATGTTCTCAAAAAAGACGAAAGCCTTTGGCGCGAAAATAATGCCATTGCTTTGTCGGGAAAAATTTCTCCAAGAAATGGCGAGTTTAAAATCATCGCCGACAAAGCCATTAAACTTTAAAAATTAAACTAAAAAATAATTTTAGGAATAAAAATCATTAAACCAGTAATAATAGCAATTAAGGATACAATTAAAACCGCACCAGCTAAAATATCTTTTATAGTTTTTATTTCTGGGTTTTTCTCCTTGCTTATAAAATCTAATAATTTTTCTATCGAGGTATTAATCATTTCCAAAGACAGAATTAAAGATATTAAAAGTAAAATAATCAACCACTGGCTTTCCGAGATGTTAAAAATAAAACCCAAGATAATAACTAAAATAGAAGCTGCTATCTGAATTTTAAAATTCCGACCCCTTAGAGCTGCGCCAATCCCCTCAAAAGCATATTTGAAGCTCTCTATTAAAGACCTAGATTTATTCATCACTATTACATTATAGATAATTTTATTTTTATAAGAAAGCGCTGGATTTAGCGATGCGCTACTTCAAAAACAAAAAATTAATTGCTATTTTTTTCGTTTTTGATATTAATAAGTCTTTTCATCATTTCCTGATAATTTTTATTAGCTTTAGAAATTTCATCAAGATTTTCGTAATATATCAACTTACCATCTTTATCTTTTACCCAAACTTCGGTTACTTGGCCATCATCTTCAATCTTCCTTTCAACAAAGGCAAGCTTGTTGTTAATTAAATAATCTAATTTATCAAAGAATTCCGCTTCTATATTTAAATTCTCACGATAATCATCGGCTATTTTGTCTTGTTTTTTGTTCTCAAAATTTTTTATTTTCGGATGATTTTCCATTTTATTTTTATAT
>JGI24721J26819_10004655_pt1 | contig 14104 bp, 14 predicted proteins | sample YelNatPaOPGAMG01_FD_26819 | JGI IMG/M metagenome (IMG submission 26819)
CGGCCGAAGAATCCCGGCGATGTCCCAGTCGCCAAACACCGCCCGGAGTTTCTCCCACCATCCTCACCGCCCCTTGTCATCCCGACCGAACGAAGTGAGCGGAGGGACCTGCATCCCTCCACCGCCCTACAACACCCCACGCCTGAAGGGTACGGGCTTCAGCCCGTACATTAACCCCTCAAAAAGAAAAAGGGGCTTCAGCCCCTGAGGCAGCCCCCCCAGCTACCCTCGCAGCGCCCCGCGCAAACTCCCCCGCGCCGCATCCAGCCGCGCTTGAGCCTCTGCGCGCTCCACGCCCAGCCGATGCATCAGCACGGCCACGCGCACTGATCCTGCCTCTTCCAGCAGAGCCTCGGCCCCCGTCGCATCCAGCCCCGTCAGCGAAGCGATGATGCGCACCGCGCGATCGCGCAGCTTGGTGTTGGTCGGCTGCACATTCACCATCAGGTTGCCGTAGACATACCCCAGTCGCACCATCACGCCGGTGGAAATCATATTCAGCACCAGCTTGGTCGCTGTTCCAGCCTTCATGCGCGTGGAGCCCGTCACCAGCTCCGCCCCGGTCACCGCCGTCAGCGCCAGGTCGGCCGCCCGTGCCACTGCCGAATCTGCCACGCAGCTCAGCCCCACCGTGAACGCGCCCAGCCCGCGCGCATACTCCATCGCGCCCAGCACATAGGGTGTGCGTCCGCTCGCGGCAATGCCCACCAGCGTATCCCGCGCCGTGAATCCGCGCGCCTTCAAATCATCGCGGCCCAGCTCGGCGCTATCCTCCGCGCCTTCCACTGAGGTGCGCAGCGCACCATCGCCGCCCGCAATCAATCCCTGCACCATCTCCGGCGGCGTGTTGTACGTGGGCGGACACTCCGACGCATCCAGCACTCCCAGCCGCCCCGAAGTTCCCGCGCCTATATAAAAAAGCCGCCCACCCTCGCGCAGCCGCGCCGCAATTGTATCGATCGCAGTTGCAATTTGCGGCAGAATACGACCTACCGCCGCCAGCGCCTCGCCGTCGCCCGCATGCAGCAGCTCCACCATCTCCGGCGTCGCCAGCTCATCCAGCCGCTCACTGGCCGCATGCCGCGCTTCGGTACTGATATTAAAGAGATCGATGTTCACAAAGCTTCCTGGTGGCCTCTTCTACAGCCTGCCGAGATGAAAGACCACGTTGATGCGCGTCATAACAGGAACCGGAATTCCTGATAGCGTGTAAGGCTCATATTTCCAGGTACGCACGGCTTTCACAGCCGCATTGGTGAGCAAGGGGGAACTTGAGGAAACAACCTTCAGCTCCTTGATGGTGCCTTGAGTGCTGATGAGTGCTGATAGCGTAACGACACCTTGCACTAGATTGCTTTTTGCGATCGGCGGATAAACAGGGTTTTCCCCTCCGATTCTCCTGCCGGCATGTACGACTGGATCGGCATTGTAATCGCCTTGAATGGGGATAAGATGGCCGGTCGCTTCTGGCGGCATCGCGGTAATGTCCGGGTTCAGGTGTGGCAGCAGTGCGCCAGAGAGCAAATGGGCTGTTTCTTCGATGTGATGATCTTTAATAAAGTCCATGTCATACCCAACATGCTGTCCCCCAAGCGTGGCCATGGTGTTATAGATCACCTTCGGGCCAAATCCTTCTTGCGCGAGCCGCAGTTCAGGCTTGCCGGGCTCAAAACAATAGATGGAGATGCGCGGGTCTTTCATTGCCAAAGCTTTGCCTGGCGTCACAGTCACGCAATCGAACTTGGATTTCCCCACCTCTTTCAATGAGCGCTGCAGATTTGCACCAGCAAACTTTCCCTGGTTAGGAATTGGATCGACCATCCAGCGCAGCAACAGCAACGCATTCATGTCAAGTTGCTTGTCTCCTCCCAGATAAAGACCTTGCGCCGAGACATAGAGGATTGTTTGCGAGGTGGCCGTTCCAAAAATCACCTTGTAGTTGTGAGGGTTAACCCACCACTCCTCAAGCGTACCCTTCTCTGCGGGCTTGTCCTTGCTGTCGTAGATCTGGTACGCAACCTTGATATGCCAGGGCTTCAGCCCCGCGCCTGCCAGCCCATTCGTCTGCGCCGCCAACTGCATCAGCACAGCCGGATCAGTCGGCATGGGGGCAGAATTCGCTGCAGCCGGTGTCTGCGCTTCACACGGCAATGCGCCGCCTGCAACCGCTGCCAGCAATGAGCAAAAGAGCAACTTCCCGATCATCTTCATGAGAGTGCCCTCATCCTACCAGAGCAACTCCGCGTCACTCGCCCAGTTGTTTCTCAAAGTTCAGCCAGATGCGCGCCCGCACCGGCACCGCCACGCCCCCTGCGACAAACGGCCGGAAGCGCCACTGCTTCAGCTCCTTCGTCACCATATCCACAATCTCAGGAGCGTTGTCCCCAATCACGCGCACGTCGCTCATCTTGCCATCGGTGCCAATCGTCACCGCATAGGCCAGGCTCTCCATCCCGTTCTCCATGCGGCTGTTGATCGCCGCCTGTGAGAGCATCGGCCTTGAGATCGCATGCGCATCCAGCGCATGCCCCGTGCTCATATACAGCACCGCCGTCTCCGGCCTCGGCCCCGGCACGGCCTGCTCTGGGGGAGTCAGCACTCCCTCCGGCAGCTTCGCATAAATGCGTCCTCCCACCAGCCGCGCGCTCAAAAACGGCATCCGCCCCACGCGCGCCACAAACTCGCCCGGCAAATACTGCGAACGCAGCGCCGCCAGTGCGCGATACACAATCCGCTCGCCATCTTCGGTATCCGCCATGCGCAGCACGGGCTGGCTTGAGTCAAAGCAATATTGAGGATTGATCGGGTCCGGGTCCTCCGGCGCCGCATGCGCCAGATTCATCACCACGCACGGAAACTGCAACGAGTTCGGCAGCAGCATCACCCTCCGCCACAACTCATAGCCGTCCGTGTCCATCTCCGGCGGAATCGGCTCCATCATCCACCGGTACACCAGCCGCTCGGCCATCGGCAGATTCGGGTCGCCAATCGAGTAGCTGCCCTTCGGCGTCACCCACGCGTCCAGATGATAGCCCGGCCGCGAAAAGCGCATCCGGTAGTCATCTGGCCCGGCCCACCATTCCTGAAAAACACCAGCCTGCGTGCGCAATCCCTGCGCATCGTAAAGCTGGTAGTCGATGGTGATCGTCCAGTTCCGCAGCCCTGAGAGCGCCAGCCCGTCTGACCGCGCGCCCAGCGCCAGCAGCGCTTTCGGGTCGCGTGGCAGCGCATCCGCTCTCCCCGATCCCGCTCTCGCCGCATTCGCCGCCCGCTGCCCCGCACCTGCCGCGCAGGGCAGCAGCAGCACGGCAACGCACAATAGGCGGCGCATCATCACAACCACCGGCCGGCTGCCTTTACCGCTTCGCTGCTTTTTTCGTGGCCTTCTTCGCCGCCGCTTTCTTGATCGCGGCTTTCTTTACAGGCGTTTTCTTCACCGTGGCCTTGGCCGCCGTCTTCTTCGCCACCGCTTTCTTGACGGCAGCTTTCTTCGCTACGGCCTTCTTCGCAGGGGCCTTCACCGCCGCCTTCTTCGCGGAAGTCTTTTTCACCGCAGGCGCTGCCGCCTTCTTCGCTACAGTTGCCGTCTTCTTCGCCGGAGCTTTCTTTCGCGCTGCCAGCGTCTTCTTCGTCAGCGCGCGCTTCAGCTCCTCCAGATCCACCGGCGTCGCGGACTTGCGCAGCCGCTCAATGTCATAGAAAGCGCGCTTCTCAGCCAGAAAGATGTGCACCACAAAGTCCACATAGTCCAGCAGAATCCACTCGCCTTGCCTGCGTCCTTCCACCGAGTTGGCATACTGGCCAAACTCGCGCTTCAGCCGCAGCTCAATCTCGTCGGCAATCGCGACGCTCTGGCGGTCATTGGTTGTGCTGGTGATAACGAAGAAATCCGTGAAGCCTGAATCTGCCGGATCGAGCTCCAGCACCCGCGTATCTTCGCCTTTCTTCTCTTCACAAATTGCGGCTGCGGTAAGCACCATCTGGCGCGTCTCTTGGGTGGGCATGCTTGGCTTTGGTTCTCCTTGTCGGTTATCGTAGCGCTTCTCTTCGCGCACTGTCTTGCTCAATCTCGGCCCTGCGTTTCTGTCAGTTTGCTGGTGCCCCATTCAAGCCCGGTTTTGGCTTGAGTGGGTGTTTTCCTTTCCTGAACCAGACCGGCCAGGGGTGCGTCATCTTTGCGCAGCAAGGCAGTCCAACCATCCTTACTGAAGGGTACGGGCTTCAGCCCGTACATAAAAGCACCCTAAAGAAACAGGGACCATCGCCCCTCAATCCCGGTACAACCCATGCGCCCGGATATACCCGAGCACCGCCCCATCCAGAAACTCCGGCGCGGCTCCCGGCCGTCGCAGCGCCTCGCGCAGCTCGGTCGCCGAAATATCCTCGCTCAAATCCGGCAGCAGATACAGCCTGGACTGCCTCTCCTGCTCATCCAGCAGCCCCAGCGTTAGCAGCCCCAGCGTTAGCAGCGCGGCCTCGCGGTTCTCCTCCGCCGCTACTGAAATTTCTTCCGGCAGCGCCTGCGCAATCCGGCTCAAATCAAAGCCCGGCCGCGCCCCAATCACAAACGGATACTCCATCAGCAGTTCCTCGGCGCAATACCACTGCCGAATCGTCAAAAATGCATCCGCCCCGCAAATCACAAACACCTGCGCGCCCGGCGGCAGCTCCGTCCTCAGCTCCCGCAGCGTCTCCAGCATGTAGTTCGGCTTGCCATCCGCCCGGGGAGCGTCCGCATCGCTCAGCTCCATCCCCGGCTCGCCGCCCAGCGCCAGCCGCGTCATCGCCAGCCGGTCGCTATAAGGCGTGGCCTGCCGGTCCCGCTTCAGCGGTTGCGCCGCTACCGGAGCCACCAGCACCTTATCCAGCCCGAGCGTCTGCATCGCCAGCCGTGCCAGCGCTATATGCCCGCGATGCGGTGGATCAAAAGTTCCCCCAAAGAATCCGACGCGGGTTCCCCCAAAGAATCCAACGCGTGCAGGCCCGCTCTGTTTCGATAGGGCCATCGGTGTGCTCAAGCGGGCTTACTCCTGAGAACAGCAGGGTCAACAACAGGGCAGGGAATCAGACCAGCCGAACCGTCGCCGAATCCGCCTGCTCATGCGCATGATACGACGACCGCACCAGCGGACCGCTCTCCACATGCCGAAAGCCCATCCGCAGTGCCTCTTCCTTCATCAGGGCAAACTCTTCCGGCGTGTAATACCGCGCCATCGGCAGATGATCCTTTGACGGCCGCAGATACTGCCCGATCGTCAGCACATCCGTGCCCACCCGCGCCAGGTCGCGATACACATCGAGCAGCTCATGCATCTCCTCGCCCAGCCCAACCATCACGCCCGACTTGGTCACCACGGTCGAGTCCAGTTCCTTCGCATACTCCAGCAGCCGCAGCGTGCGCTCATAGCGCGCGCCCGAGCGCACCGCGCGATACAGCCGCGGAACCGATTCCGTGTTGTGGTTCAGAATCTCCGGATGCGCATCCACCACAATCCTGATCGCTTCTTCGCTACCCTGAAAATCCGGCACCAGCACTTCCACCTGGCATCCGGGAGCCTGCTTGCGAATCTCCTCAATCACCATGGCAAAGGCGCGCGCGCCGCCCACAATGTCATCGTCGCGATTCACGCTGGTGATCACGGCAAACTTCAGGTCCAGTAGGGCCACGGCCTCGGCCACGCGGCGCGGCTCGTCAAAGTCAATCGGCTCGGGCTTGCCCTTGGGCACGGCGCAAAATCCGCATCGCCGCGTACACAGGTTGCCCAGCATCATGAAGGTGGCCGTGCGATGGTTCCAGCACTCTCCGATATTCGGGCAATGCGCCGACTCGCAGACCGTATGCAGATTCAGGCTTCGCGCCAGCTTCTTCAGGTCGTGATAGTTGTCGCCCATCGGCGCGCGCGCCTTCAGCCACTCCGGCTTCTGCACCGGACGCCTGGGGGCAAGGTCAATCTGAATCAGCTCAGCAGCACTGGCCATAACCCATTATTGTAACCGGCAGGCCAGCCGCCCCGCCTCTGCCCTGCATCTGTAATCTTTCAGAGACACACTTCTACCTCCAGCCAAAGCCGTTCAACGAAAGGAGACCCCCTCTGCATGCCCTGTGACTTTGAAGAACTGCGCCACGTTCCCCTCTTTGATCTGCTCGACGACGACGAACTTCCGTGTCCTAGCCTCGCATGTCGATCTGCGCCGTTTTGCGCCCCGCCAGCGCATCTTCAAGGCTACTGATCCGGCCGACCACGCCTACATCGTCATGGAGGGCCGCGTCCGCCTCACCGCCATCGATGACGACCAGCAGGAGGTCGTCGTCGACGAGCCCGCGCACGGCGAGTTCTTCGGCCTTGCGTCCATGCTGGAGCAGTCGCCGCGCTACACCACCGCCATGGCGCTCGACGACGAGGTGGTCTGCGTCGAGATCGACCGCGAAGATCTGCTCGAACTCGTCACCCGCCGCCCCTCCGCCGCCATGGATATGCTCAGTGCACAGGCCCGCCAGTTCCACACCGTGCAAAAGCTGGTACAGAGCCGCGCCTCCCGCAACCCCAACGAGTTGATCGACGAGCGCACTACTTTCGGCGAACGCATCGCCGACGGCGTGGCCCGCTTCGGTGGTTCCTGGGCTTTCATCATCAGTTTCGCTGTGGTTCTGGTGGTCTACACCTCGGTGAACATCGCGCTCAAGGGCCGCGCCTGGGATCCCTACCCATTCATCCTGCTCAACCTGTTCCTGTCCATGCTCGCCGCCATTCAGGCGCCGGTCATCATGATGAGCCAGAACCGGCAGGACATTAAGGACCGCCTCCGCAGCGAACTCGACTTTGACGTCAACCGCCGCGCCGAGAGCGAGATTCAGTCCCTCTCGCACCGCCTCAGCCTGGTCATGGACAAGATGTGCGACATGGAAGAGATACTCCGCGACCGCGGCCGGGCCTGACCCCTCGCAGGGGCGACAATCCCTGACCATGTCATCCCGGTCGAACGAAGTGAGCGGAGGGACCTGTATCCCCATCCCGAACTCCGCCCCCACCACGATGTGTCTTTCTGAGCGCAGCGAAGAACCCCGGCGATGCTTCCCGTGCGGATGCCGCCTCAGGTTTCTCCCACCATGCCACCCGGGTGCCCCATTCAAGCCCGGTTTTGGCTTGAGTGGGGTTGTACGCGTTCCGCAGCCATGGACCGCCCCATCCTCGCGCAGCGAGGGGCGTGCGCACGCCTCAGCCCTTGCGAATATACCGCCGGCCCACTGTCTCATACTCCCCGCTGATCACCTTCGCAATCGCTTCGGAGTAAGCCTCATGCTCCTCGGCCAGAATGCGCCGCGCCAGCCTTGCCTCATCGTCGGTGTCCAGCACCGGAACCACGCGCTGCGTCACAATCACGCCGTGGTCCAGCTCCTCGTCCACAAAGTGGACCGTGCAGCCGGCCACCTTCACGCCATAGGCAAAGGCCTGCTCCTGCGCCTCCAGCCCAGGAAACGCTGGCAGCAGGGAAGGATGAATGTTCAGAATCCGCTGCGGAAAGGCCCGCACAAATCCCGGCGAAAGCAGCCGCATATACCCGGCCAGAATCACCAGATCCACGCCATGCTCGCAGAGCGCCGCGATGATCGCGGCATCGTGCTCGGCCCGCTTGCGCCCATTGGCCTCGATGGCCAGCGCCGTCAGTCCGCGCTCGCGCGCCGCGGCGAGGCCCCCGGCCTCGGCCTTGTTTGAGATCACCACGGCAATCTCGCACTCACGCAACTCCCCGCGCGCAATGCGGTCGGCAATCGCCAAAAAGTTGGATCCACGCCCCGAGAGCAGAATGCCAAGTCGCGTCATACAGTCCCCATGGTAGTCAGATTTGCTGCTCGATTCACGGCCAGTCCGGCAACTTCACCATTCGATCCGGGTTCATGGAAAAAGAAGACAGTTCTCTCCCCAAAGGATGATCGAATGAAACGAATGCTCCTTTTGCCCGCGCTTCTGGTACCGCTTTTGCTGGCCGGCTGTGCCCATCCTCAGCCTTACCCTGCGCCACCGCCACCGGGCGTACAGATCGCGCATCAGGCGTATCATCAGGGCTTTGAAGCGGGCCGCCACGATATGCGCGCCGGATTGCCGCCCGACGTCAACCGTCATCCACGCTTCCGCCGGCCGCCAGTGCCGCCACCGGCAATCCACGACTATCGCGTCAACTTCCGCAACGGATACAGGGCCGCGTATCGCACGCCAACGCCGCCTCCACGCTACTGATGTGGTGCCTGGGCGGCGTGGTGCCCTACTGGTAGATCACCCGCCGCTCGCCCTTCACAATGCGGCCAATCTGGTAAAACTTCTCGCCCGCGCGGTCAAACAGCGACTTCAGCCGCTTGTACTTCTCCGGTGGAATCACCGCGATCAGCCCGATGCCCATGTTAAACGTGCGCATCAGCTCATCCTGATCCACCTCGCCCAGCTCGCGCAGGTGCTCAAACAGCGGCAGCACCGGCCAGCTTCCCAGCTCGATCTGCGCGGCCAGCCCCTTTGGCAGAATGCGCGGCAGGTTCTCCGTGATGCCACCGCCCGTGATGTGCGCCATGCCGGTCGTGTAGCCGCCCGCCGTCAGCTTGCGAATCACCGGCAGATAGCTGCGATGAATCTTCATCAGCGACGCGCCCACCTTGTCCTTCAGCGCCGGAACATACTGCCCCGGCTCATAGCCGGCGACCTCAAAGAGCAGCTTGCGCGCCAGCGAATAGCCATTCGTATGCAGCCCCGTCGAAGGAAAGCCGATCAGCACATCGCCGTTCTGAATGTTCTTGCCCGTGATGATCTTTTCGCGCTCCACCACGCCCACAATGAAGCCGGCCAGGTCATACTCGCCATCGGCATAAAAGCCCGGCATCTGCGCCGTCTCGCCGCCAATCAGCGCCGCGCCGTTGGCCTTGCAGGCTTCGGCCAGCCCCTGCACCACTTTCTCGATCACTTCGTTCTCGAGCCGGCCCGTGGCCAGGTAGTCCAGAAAGAACAGCGGCGTCGCGCCCTGCACGGCAATGTCGTTGACGCAGTGGTTTACCAGATCCGCGCCCACCGTGTGGTGAATGCCAAGCTGAAAGGCCAGCTTCAGCTTCGTGCCCACGCCATCGGCCGAGGACACCAGCACCGGCTGCTCGTACTTGCCATCCAGCTTGAAGAGGCCGCCAAAGCCGCCAATATCGCTCAACACGTTGCGGCTGAAGGTCTTCTGCGCCAGAAACTTGATGCGCTCCTTGGCGCGATCGCCTTCTGAGATGTTGACACCCGCATCGGCATAGGTGACCTTGCGGGACTTCTTGACAGCGGACGGCGTAGCAGCAGCGGATTCTTTAGCGGGCAATGTAGGCTTCCAGGATGGGGAGATCGAACGTCCATTCTAGCAAGGAAGCCCTGCACAGAAGATTGAGGAAATGCAGCNTCAGGCCTGAAATTCCTCTCCCGGCGCAGCTCTGGCTTATCTGTCTGGAGTTCGTGCGCCATGATAGGTCTGGGCCGGTCGATTCTTCCGCCGCAAACAGCACAGCGGAAGCATGCGCTTCCGCTGTCACCATTCGGTACCTGCTATTCCGGTTTGTCAGGCGTGCTGCATCCGGCTCGACGGCTGGTCTGAGAAGATGCTTCCGTCGCGAATGTGCACCACGCGATGCGCATACTCCGCAATATCCGGCTCGTGCGTCACCAGCACAATCGTGTTGCCTTGACGGTGCAGCTCGTCAAACAGCGCCATGATCTCCACGCCGGTCTTTGAGTCAAGGTTGCCGGTCGGTTCGTCGGCCAGAATGATCGAAGGATTGTTGATCAGCGCGCGCGCAATGGCCACGCGCTGGCGCTGTCCGCCTGACAGTTCGTTGGGCTTGTGGTGCATGCGCGTGCCCAGGTTGACAGCTTCGAGCGCCTTTTGCGCCCGGTCCAGCCGTTCGGCCGCCGGGGTGCCGTTATAGATCAGCGGCAGCTCCACATTGTGCAGGGCCGAGGCGCGTGCCAGCAGGTTAAAGGTCTGAAAGACAAACCCGATTTCCTTATTCCGGATGCGCGCCAGCTCGTCGTCATTCAGCTCGCTCACCAGGTGCCCATTCAGCCAGTAGTTGCCTTCCGTCGACGTGTCCAGGCAGCCGATCAGGTTCATCAGTGTGGACTTGCCCGAGCCCGAGGGGCCCATGATGGCCACATACTCATTGCGGCGAATCCGCAGCGTGACCCCCTGCAGCGCATGCACCTGCTGCTCCACGCCCATCTGGTATGTCTTCCACAGGTTATCGACCACGATGATTTCATCGGCGCCGGGCCCCTGCGGGGTGGTCTGCGGATTCGCTATGCCAAGATCAGTTGCCATGTGTACTCCTGCTGTCGCTGAGCGTCTCTCGGGCTCTCTGCTAGTTGCTGCTGCCGGTCGTTGTCGTGGTGGCGAGGCCCGTCTTTTCTCTTTGGATGAGATCCCCGTTCTTCAGGGTTCGCAGCACGCTGTAGGGGCCTATCACAATCTCCTGTCCTGGTTTCAGGCCGCTCAGCACCTCGATGTCCGTGGTGCCGGTGATTCCGGTCTTGACGGCAACGTAATGTACCTTCGGCTTGGCTCCCGGGCTCACCACAAACACGCCCTGAATCTGCGGCTCTGTGCTGGCCATCGTGGTATCGGCAGCGTTCTTTGAGGCCGTCTTTTTGAGGCTGCTCTGGGTGCGCATGGTCAGCGCCTGAATCGGAATCGCCACCACATTCTGCCGCGTCGCCGTGGTGATCTTGGCCGTGCAGGAGAGGCCCGGCTTCAAGTCCTTGTTCGGATGGTCGAGCGTAATGACCACCTTGAAATCCTTCGCTTCCTGCGTGCCTGAGGTGGACTGGCTCGTCGAAACGCCCGTGGAGCGCAGCAGCGCCTGGTCGCCCACCTCGGTCACGTGCCCGGCAAACGACTCACCCGGCAGCGCATCCACCGTCACCTGCGCCGGCTGGCCAATCGAGACATTGATAATGTCGTCCTCGTCCACCATGACCTCGGCTGTCACCGTGCTCATGTTGGCAATGGTCATCAGCGTCGAGCCTTCGGCGTTTTGAATGCCTTCTACAACGGTTTCACCCTTGCGCACCGGCAGGTTGGTCACAATGCCGTCAAACGGAGCAATGGCGAGCGTCTTGTTGAGCTGATCCTGGTTGGACTTGAGCGTTGCCTGCTGCGTCCTCAATTGAGCTTCGGCTGCTGCCGTCTGGGCCTTATCCTGGGTCAGTCCGGCCTTGGCCTGGGCCAGCGAGGCCACATCGGCGAAGTAAGTCGCCTTGTCCGTCTCAAAATCCTGGAGCGACATGACCTGGGCTTTGTAGAGCGCTTCCGCGCGCTTGTACTCCGACTCAGCCTGGGTCAACTGCGCCTGGGCATGCTCAATGTTGGCCTGCGCGGTCGCCTGCGCGGCCAGATCAGCCGCTACGGTGCGCTGCGCCGCGGCAATGGCGGCTTTTTGCCCGGCCACCGCAGCGGCCTGCTGAACGTTGTCAATGGTGGCTACCACCTCGCCCGCATGTACATGGTCGCCTTCTTTCACATAAAGGTTGGTGATGGGACCAAACGCGGTTGCGCCAAGATTCACATACTCTTTTGGCTTGATCTGCCCGGTGGCGCTCACCGTTGAGGTTAGATCTTCCCGCACCACTTCGCCGGTCAGCACCTTGGTGCCGCCCGCGTGCGCGCGAACAATCGTCAGGGCCACAATGCCGCCCAGAACCAGGACAACCACAACAACCAGAAGAACCTTCTTCATGCGTCTCTTTCCTGCCGCGTTCGTAAGGCACGGACAGAGATTCCCGTCCGGTTACGCTGAGTTACGTAGCCTCTTGGTCAAAAGTTCCAGAAAACCAACGAGGAGAGGGTGGAATTAAAGTCAACCCATGATAGCAATGATGAAGCGCAAAATATGATCGGAAATCGGCTTTCGGGTTGCCCGGCCAAAACCATTTCTTGAAAGCCCCGGAGACCGGCTCGTACAATAGAAGAATCGTTGAGGAGTAGTTGCATTATGTCGCAGTACCGTATTTCGATGTTGTTGTTGGCCACGCTTGCCGGCGCGAGCTTCGCTCCCTGTCTGTACGCGCAGCCTTCACACAGAGACCGGGACCGGAACCAGGCTCAGTCCACACAGGATGCTTCCCAGAATTCTCAGGACGACCAGAATCCGTTGAAGCGGCAGTTGCCCGACAGCGTGCGCCGGAAGCAGGAAAAAGAGTATCGCCAGGAACTCAAGGGCCCCTATAAAAAGTGGCTGAACGAGACCGTGCGCTGGATCATCACCGATAAGGAACGCCGGGCCTTCAAGGCGCTCACCAATGATGAAGAGCGCGACGCCTTCATTGAGAACTTCTGGGCTCGCCGCAATCCTGATCCCGGCTCGCCCTATAACTCCTACCGCGAAGAGATCTACCGCCGCATCGCCTACGCCAACTCTCACTTCTCTGACGGTGAGCCCGGCTGGATGACGGATCGCGGCATGATCTACATCAAATACGGCAAGCCCGACAGCATTGAGTCCCACCCCAGCGGCGGCACCTATAACCGTCCCATTGCTGAGGGCGGCGGCCAGACGGATACCTATCCGTTTGAGGACTGGCACTACCGCTACATTGCAGGCATCGGCGAAAACATCAATATTGAGTTCGTCGATCAGTGCATGTGCGGCAACTATGTCATGACCATCGACCGCGCCGCCAAAGACGCTCTGCTGCACGTGCCCGGCGCCGGCGAAACCCTCTATGAGCAGATGGGCATGGCCAAGAAGGCAGACCGCTTCCGTGGCGGCCTGGAGCAGCTCGGTCCCGGCCCCATGTCTGCTGAAAATGGCAGCAAGGAATTTGACCGCCTCGAGCAGTACGCCAAGCTTGAAGCGCCGCCCGTGGTCAAGTTCAAAGACCTGCAGAGCTTCATCACCACGCACAAGGTGCTCAGCGGGCCGTTCTTCCCGTTTGATGTGCAGACCGACTTCGTGAAGATCACCGACAGCACCGTGCTGGTGCCCATCACCCTTCAGATCAAGCAGGGTGACATCACCTTCAAGACGACCAACGGCGTCTCCAAGGGCCTGGTCGATATCTTCGGGCAGGTCTCCACCATCACCGACAAGGTGGTCACCACCTTTGAGGACACGGTGGAAGTCGAGGAGCCCTCTGAGCTGCTGCCGCAGACGCTCAACCACTCCTCTTTGTACTGGAAGGCTCTGCCCCTTCGTCCCGGACGGTATCGCGTCGACATCGCCATCAAGGACGTGAATAACCCCGATCACGTCGGCACCTGGGCTCAGGCCATCACCGTGCCCGAGTATAACGACAACAGCCTCGCGACCTCATCGCTCATTCTGGCAGACAAAATGGAGCGCGTGCCCGACAAGGACATCGGCACCGGAGCCTTCACCATCGGCAGCACTTTCATCCGTCCGCGCGTGATGGCCCGTGCATCCATGCCGGCCAGCTTCCACCGCACCCAGAACCTGAATTTCTGGATGCAGGTCTATAACCTCGGGATCAACGAGAAGACCAAGCGGAACAACGCGACCATCAACTATCAGATCATCGACGCCAAGACCAACAAGGTGCTGCTGGACACCTCGCAGAAGTCCGCGGATATCTCCTCGAACTCCGACGAGTTGACGCTCGAAAAGCGTCTCCCCCTGGCCAGTCTGCAGCCCGGAAAGTACAAGGTCAAAATCACGGTCCACGACGCCATCTCCGGGCAGGAAATCGCCCAATCCGCACCCTTTGTCGTAGACTAATGCCACACCGGCCAGGCGGCCGTCAGAGCCGCCGGCCGTCGCTTTGATTGCAGGACTCCTCGGCCAGGGAGCAAATTGAAAGCAAGAAGTGATTCGACGTTTGTTCATTCCCGGAACCGCGATGCTGCTGCTTGCAATTTCGGCGAGCGCGCAGACGCATCCTGCAACGCCTGAAGCCTACGTCTCAGGGGTGGTGCGTAACAGCCAGGGAGCGCCCGAGTCTGGCGCGCTTGTGGAGTTGATGCGCCCTGACCAGAAGATTGTGGCCGAAATGGCGACGGATACGCACGGCCATTATGCACTGCACCATATCCCCCCGGGCAACTATGAACTGCGCGCCACCAATCCGCTCTTTCTGCC
>JGI24721J26819_10004661_pt1 | contig 14092 bp, 14 predicted proteins | sample YelNatPaOPGAMG01_FD_26819 | JGI IMG/M metagenome (IMG submission 26819)
AGCTTACTTTATTTAAGCGGACAGTAGTGAATAACCTATTAAGTTAAAGGATAAGGCTTATAATAAGAAATGCTTATAATCATTATCCAGTATTCTATTGGCTGCTATTATAAAAGCAATAAATTGTTGTTTCATAATAGACATTTTTTCGCATTATAGATTACTTTACAAATATACATAATTAGGTTAACATGACTATATCCTTAAAGGAGGAAGAAAAAATGGCAGGAGAAAATTTAGATGAAATAAGAAAAATGGGGTTGTTAGTTAGTGAAAAAAGATATTATGCTTTAGAAACTATGAGAGCAATCATTGAATGGGTGAGACTCTCTAAACCATCAGAATTGATCTCTTACGAAGAAAAATCTGGTAAAGAAACCATTACAAAATTTGCTGTAGAAGAACCTAAAATGCGAGAACTTTGGCAGAAATGGGGAGACACTGTAACAAAGGTTATATTTGAAAAGGGAGCTCAAATACCAGAATTACTGGTAGACGATATTATTGCTTTATTTAAAGCACCCCAAAATAATAAATAATGCCACGATTAAGAGAGCATATCTTGTGTAATGAGGCTTTGTTAGGAAAAAAGTCTGTGCGTTTGATACATGAGATTTTAGATTTAGATTCTGTTAAATATGGATCTTACCATCGTCCTACTACACACAATCCTTTTTTCTTAAATGAGATAGAGCGAATGTTTGGATATGAAGGAAAGAGAGAGGCAGTTTTTCATTTACTTCTTGATTGGGGGGTGATAAACAAAGCAGATTATCTTCCTCTTATAAAGAACAGTTTGAAAAAGGATAAAAAAAAGATTAAAGTTTTTAGCTGAACCCCCGCCTCTTTAGCAAGCTCCTTTCGGGAATTAATGGGTTTATTACCAAGTGACAAACCCATTCTGTCACCTGTTATATATGAACCTCCGCTTAACCGTCTTATGATCGCCTTATAAAAGCATTATAAACGATATCGAAATATCGGGGATATCGGGGTCACCAATTTATAAGAAGCAGTGTCCAGTTTTGAAAAAGCTTGACAAAAGCAATAGAAAATTTCTTGAGATGAGTGCAGTCATTAAATACTAAAAAGTGAAAAGAAGGAGTTAAATATGAGTGATATACAAAAAAACCTTTACAAGGTAGGGTTTATAGGGCTTGGTATCATGGGATCTAATATGGCCAAAAGGATCCTTGCATCGGGTTATCCACTTAAAGTATATAACAGAACAAAGTCGGCTACAGAACCTCTTCTTGCAATGGGTGCAACCCTTGCAAAGACCCCATTAGAACTTGCGCAGACATCGGATGTTATTATTGCCATGGTTAGCGATGATGTTGCTCTTGCTTCTATTGTATTCAAGGATAGCGGTATTTTACCCGCAATGAAGGACGGGAAGGTTTTTATTAATATGAGCACGGTCTCTTTGGATATAGTAACAAACATAAACAGTTCTATAATATCTCAGGGTGGCGTTTTTATTGATGCCCCTGTTTCTGGAAGCAAAAAACCTGCAGAGCAGGGAACATTGCTTATCCTTTGCGGAGGTGAAAAGGAGTACGTGGATAAGTATTCTGCATTATTGCTTACCATGGGTAAAAAAATTATATACGTCGGAAAAGCAGGAATGGGCACAAAGCTTAAACTCACTGCCAATCTTCTTCTCGGCGGTATGATGGGAATCCTATCGGAGGCTGTGCATTTTGGTACTGCAAATGGAATTTCTCCTGAGATCATTTTTGATATGATAGACTCAAGTACTCTATCGTCCCCTTTGTATACGCTCAAGGCTAAAAACATACTCCAGCATGATTTTACTCCGGCATTCCCTTTAAAACACCAATACAAGGATCTCAATCTTGTAGTGGGACTTGCAAACAAATTAAATATTATGCTGCCCTTAACAAAGGCTGTGAATGCTGTTTTTGAGACTGCGGTGAATGAGGGTAAAGGGAATATGGATATGTCTGCGGTTTTTACTACAATAGCAAAGCTTAAGGCTTAACCCAAAAATGCATTTAAAAATAAGGAAGTTTGTGAAGTGAGTTTATGCGACGGTGTTTTTGTTTGATGAATCAAACCGCTACATGCTTCCTTGCAAATGCATGTTCTGGGTTATTACAAATGTCAAAGGGGATTTGAGACTTTAGAGGTATGATACATCTAAAGCTTAATATTCTTGAGGAACTTTACACTGCTGTCAGGTATTGAAGGATTGATATACATGCCGGTTCCAATTTCAAACCCTGCAGTTCTTGTAACCCTTGTAACAATAGACAAATACCAATGAAAATATTTAACAGCGCACTCTGAAGGAGAAAGAGAATGTATAACATAGTTAAAATCAGGGTCACCAAGTCCTACATACAATCGCTCCAATATCTCTTTTAAAATCTTTGCAAGATCGTGTAACTCTGAATCAGTAATACTCCCGAAACAACCACTGTGTCTCTTGGGAAAGATCCATATATGGAAAGGTGATAACGCTGAGTACGGTATAAATGCTGCAAAAGAATCATTTTGCGATATAATCCTTACACCATCGTTAAGTTCTTCTTTAAGGATCAAACAGTATAAACATTGCCCGAAATCATCATAATACCTCAATGCCCCTTCTATCCTATCTTTTAGCCTGCCAGGTATAACAGGGGTTCCAACAATCTGTGAATGTGGATGTTGCAATGAAGTGCCTGCCCTTATACCATGATTTTTAAATATGATCACATGTTCTATGTAGTCTATTTTATAAAGATCACAAAACCTTTTTTTGTAAACAAACAAGATGTTCTCAACATCTTTAACAGGTAATGTTGCAATAGAAACATTATGTAACGAACTATCTATTATAACTTCGTGCATACCTGCACCTGTCATAAACTTCTTAATCCCGCTGCTTTCACGAATTACATTTGTTTCCGGATTAACAGCAGCAAATTTATTAGGTACAACCCTCACAACCCATTTGCCATTTTCTTCTACTCTAAAAGTTTCTGGCGGTGTTTCTTTTTCGTTGCCAGCACACAATGGACATGTTGCAACATAAGCGGGCAACTTTTCTTTTTTTGTCGTGATCTTGAAATCCTCTGGCCTTTTTGCTCGTTCTGGTGCAATAACAACCCAATCACCTGTTACGAAATTAAATCTCAATTCAGACATATGTATACTCCTATATTTGCCTGTATATAGTTTTACCAATATAAATACAATAAAAATCTGAATTATAAAATTGTCATAAGAAAATAAGAGGCTGTTTCAAAGGTAGATGGTCATTAAAACAAAGCTTTGTGTACCACCATAAAAAGATAAGATATCGGCTTTCCGCTTTCACCCCAAAAAATGCATTCGCAAAACCTTTTATCTCCTCTTTTTTGCGATATTTAAGCTTAACCTTTGAACGGGTTTTTGAAAATTATCGTCTGTTTTCTCTCGGGACCGATGGACAATATGTATACCTTCACGCCTGTATATGATTCTATAAACTTTATATATTTTTTCATCTGTTTTGGTAAAGATTCCGCATCCTTTACACCTTCAAGGGTTTTCCATCCATCAATTTCTTCAAAATTGGGTTTACATCTCTCAAACTCAGCCAGATTAGATGGTACATAATCAATCTTTTTTCCATCAAGTGTGTAGGATGTTGCAAATTTAATCTTTTCAAGACCACTGAGGACATCTGCCTTTGTTATAGCAATACCTGTTAATCCATTGATCATAGCTGAGTACTTCAAAGCAACAAGATCAAGCCAGCCACATCTTCTTGGCCTACCTGTTGTAGCCCCGTACTCTGCACCAACATCACGGATCTTGTTACCTGTTTCATCAAACAACTCTGTAGGGAAAGGACCTTCTCCAACCCTTGTGGTATAAGCTTTTGAAACACCTATGATTTCAGTGATCTTTGTCGGTGGTACACCAGAACCGGTACACACTCCACCTGATGTTGTATTAGAACTTGTAACGAATGGATAGGTACCATGGTCTACATCCAGCATTGTTCCCTGAGCACCTTCAAATAATATCTTTTTATTTTTTTTGATCTCATTGTTTAAAAATAATGATCCTTCTACAACAAATTCTTTTATAGCCTGTCCATAAGCAATATATTCGTCATAGATCTTCCCTGCATCAAATCCATTATGCCCAAATACTGCTTTTACATAGGCATTAATATCAGGTAATATGTCTTCAAGTTTTTGTTTAAATTGCGCTGGATTTATAAGATCCCATACCCTTATGCCCCGNCTACCTATCTTGGATTCATAAGCAGGACCAATACCCCTCCCTGTTGTTCCTATCTTTTTGGAACCCCTTTTTTGCTCAAAGAGTACATCCATCTCTCTATGNTAGGGCATTATTACATGTGTAGTACCACTTATCTTCAACGATTTTTTTACTGTATAACCATGTTTCTCTAAATTATCCATCTCTTCAATTAAACCTTTTGGATCAATAACAACACCTGGTCCTATCAAACATATTTTATTCTTATGTAACATACCAGATGGAATAAGATGAAAGATAATCTTCTCCCCGTTTACAACAAGGGTATGACCGGCATTGCTGCCACCTTGAAACCTAACAATTACATCAGCTGATTCTGTCAGCAAATCCACAATTTTGCCTTTTCCCTCATCACCCCATTGCGCACCTATTACTGCTACATTTCTCATCTTGGTCTCCTTACATATATGTGTTTATTGTTTTGGGACTACATTTAACAAAGCGGATATATTAACACCAAATCCTGTAGCTGGTACATCATAACCATACTTCGCCAAGAAACCATCATACCTTCCACCGTTTACAATCTCTTCACCGTATTCTGGTACAAATATTTGAAAAACAGGTCCTGTGTGATAATCTATACTATACATTCCGCGAAGATCAAGTATAAATTTGCTTTTTGGATCAAAGTTTTTAACAATATTAACAATATTCTCTAATTGCTTTATGAGTACTATATATTTTTTTTCTTTGAATGTTCTTAAAGCTTTATACAACACATCATCTGGATTTCCGTAAAGATTAAATAATTTTTGCAACATGCTTTTTTGATCCTTTGTTAAACCTTCAAGCGATTCTACTGAAGAATAATCCTTCTGTATAAGAAAGCTCACCACCGTATCCAGTGTATTGTTTAATTTTAGTTGATCAAGAAAAATCTTTATAAACCCAGCATGACTTAGCGAAATAACAAAGTCTTTTATTCCAACACCATTTAAAACATCAATCGCTATCTTTATTATCTCAGCATCAGCATGCTTACCATCTAAATTAATAAGCTCTATACCTGCCTGATATATTTCCTTCTTACCTTTATTTTTATAATGCTTAATAACAGCACCACTATAGCATAATCTGATACTTCCTTTATTATTTCGCATTTTTGAACTAACAATTCTTGCAAGTTGTGGAGTAAAATCTGCCCTTATGACCATGGTTTTACCGCTCTCTCTTTCTATTACCTTAACAAGCTCGTCGTCTTCAAAACCTATGTCGCCATTGTTGTATACAGGCAGATATTCAAGTAGCGGTGTTATCACATAGCTGTACCCCCACTTTTTAAATATATCTAAGGCAACACTTTCTATTTCCTTTATTTTATATGAGGCTGGTGGGATGTAATCCTTTACTCCAAAAGGAAGTTCATGACGATTATTAGCTGTATGCTTATTTCTTTCCCTGCCTATCGGCATCTAAAGGGTAACCTTTTCAGCAGATATGATATTCTCAAGCTTTCTTAGTCCTTGCATTATTTCTTCTGAAGTTCATCATCTATATTCAGTAATGCTATAGCTTCACTTCCAATGGCTTCTCTCCCGAGCTCCATTCTTGCTATGTTTATATGATGTTCCCCAAGGTATGTTCCTAATCTTCCTATTACACCAGGCTTATCTATATTCTTCAATACCAATATATGTCCATCCGGGATAGCCTCTATATAAAAGTTGTCTATCATGGTAAGTCTCATGTGTTTCTTTCCAAATACAGCACCAGAAACCCTATTTATACCTTCTTTTGATTTAATCTTAACAGTAATCAAATTTGTAAAATCGATTGGTTGTGCTGTTTTAGATTCAACTATATTTATGCCATTTTCTTTAGCTATAACGCTTGCATTTATGTAGTTAACATCATCACCATATATATGTTGCAAAACACCCTTCACACAAGCGAGCGTCAATGGCTGCGTATTTAAATCAATTATATCTCCACTATACTCTATGGCAATCTCTTCTATATGATCTTTATGAAGTTGTCCCATAAACTTACCAAGTTTTTCTGCAAGCTTTATATAAGGTTCAAGAAATGTATACATCTCACCACTTATACTCGGGAAATTAACAGCATTTTTTATAGCTCCTCTTGTAAAATAATCCACAAATTGTTTTGCTATATCTACTGATACATTAACCTGAGCCTCATGAGTTGAGGCTCCAAGATGAGGAGTTGCTATAACATTGTCCAGCTTAAGTAATGGATTACCTACAGGAGGCTCTACCTCAAATACATCCAGTGCTGCTGAAGCAACCTTACCAGACTGTAATGCTTCAAGCAAATCAGCTTCATTTATGATCCCACCCCTTGCACAATTTACTACCATTACCCCTTTCTTCATCTTCTCAAATGCTGCTTTGTTTATCATACCTGCAGTCTCTTTGGTCTTTGGCGTGTGTACTGTGATAATATCAGCATTAGCATATATCTCATCCAGTGTATTAACCTTTTTTACCCCGAGGTTGATAGCCTTTTCCTCTGATATAAATGGATCATAAACAAGCACCTGCATCTTTAATCCCAATGCCCTATCCGCAAGTATGCTTCCTATATTACCAAACCCGATAATACCAAGAACCTTATTGTAAAGCTCAACACCTTCAAACTTACTTTTCTCCCATTTATCTGCCTTTAATGATGCAGTCGCCTGAGGTATACGTCTTGCCATAGCCATTATCATCGCAAGTGTATGCTCTGCTGTTGTAATACTATTACCTCCTGGTGTATTCATAACTACAATACCACGCTTTGTTGCAGCAGAAACATCTACATTATCAACACCTATACCTGCCCTTCCAATGATCCTTAGTTTTTTCCCTTTATCTATAATATCTTTCGTAACCTTGCTTGCACTTCTAACAATCAATCCTTCGTAATCAGGGATAAGTGATGCGAGTTCTTCAGGTGATGTCTTTTTTCGCACATCAACCTGTATATTTGATGATGTAAGGATTTTTAAACCTTCGTCCGCAATACCATCAGCTATAAGTACCTTTATCATTGATACCTCCACTTTACATTAAAACCTGTTACCTACAGCCTTATAGACTGTTGTAAACATTAGATTATTAACTACATAAAAGATAATCAGCAATACCCTAAATCTGATTATCCCATGAAAACCTTTTCTGCTGCTCCTACACCAACACCTGGCTCTACTTTATAACCAAGCTTGTTCAATACAATCTCTAAAGAGGCAAGTACAAAAAGTATATCTGATTTATCATAGTAGCCCATGTGTGCAATTCTGAATATCTTCCCCTTTGCCTGATCCTGACCATTAGCAACCCTTATACCAAAATCCTTTTCCAGCGCGCTTATAACCTTGCCTGAATCCATACCCTCAGGAGCAAGCACAGCTGTTAATGAGTTTGATGGAGATATGGGTGCATACAATTTAAGCCCCATTGCCTGTACACCTTTTCTCGTTGCCTCTGCAAGTATGGCATGACGCTTATAAACATTCTCAAGTCCTTCTTCTCTCATCATCTTCAAAGATTCACCGAGCCCTATAATTAGAGAAATAGCCGGTGTATATGCTGTTTGATTTTTAACAATGTTTTTAAGTTCTTTATTCAGATTAAAGTAATACCTTGGCAGGTTTGATGTCTCATTTAGCTTCCATGCCCTGTCACTAACACCTATAAAAGCCAGCCCTGGTGGCAACATAAGTGCTTTCTGTGAACCGGTTATAAGTATATCTATCCCCCAATCATCCATTGGAAGTTCAAACACACCTACCCCGGTTATACCATCTACAACAACAATGGCATTACTATTTTCATGTACGATTTTTGCAATTTCCTTTACTGGATGAACAACACCGGTTGATGTTTCTGTTGCTTGAAAATAAACTGCTTTTGTATCCGGGTGTTTCTTCAGCTCCTCTTTGATCCGTTCAGGATCTACTGCCTGTCCCCATTCTACATTTATAATATTTGCTTCTACACCGTAAGCCTTACATATTTGTCCCCATCTTTCGCCAAATTTGCCTCCATTCACAGTTATAGCTTTATCACCTTTTGATAGAAAGTTTGTTACCGCAGCTTCCATAGCCCCTGTGCCAGATGATGCTAATATAATCACTTCATTCTTGCTTTTGAAAAGCCATTTTAACCCCTCTCTTGCCTGCTCAAGAACAGGCAAAAATTCCGGGGCTCTGTGATGAATTATAGGATGTGCCATAGCAAGCAGAACCCTTGGGGGTAGTTCTGTTGGACCTGGTGTTAATAAATACTTTTTCATACGTCTTCCTTTCTATCTTATTTTATTGTTTTGGCAAGTTCAAAGCCTTCTAATAAAGCAGCCTTGTTTAACTCCTCTGTTCCCTTAGGAACCCTTGCAAGTACTGCCTTTTCTATGGATTCCTTGCTTACAACATGAGTTAACTCTACAATGGTCCCCAAAGCTATTATATTGGCTATAAATGGTTTACCAAGTTTATCATGAGCAACCATTGTAAACGGTAGTTTATAGATCTTACCATGTTTGAGATCTGGAATTTGCTTTACTGTATCTGAATCAAATATCACCAATGTATCGTCGCGCCTTATATCTTTTGTGTAAGGTGCACAAGCTACTTGCGAAAGTACAAGTACCAGATCAGGATCTGCAACCTCAGGATATATAATCTCTCCATCACTTATAACAACCTCTGACTTACTTATGCCACCCCTTGATTCAGGACCATAATACTGAGACTGTGCTGCATTTTTGCCTTCCAATAAAGCGGCAGATGCAAGTATCACTCCTGCAAGTATAAGCCCCTGACCACCTTCTCCACTTAATCTAATTTCTATATTTTTATTCATTGATTACTCCTGTTCCGTATTTATTTAGCCTGAGCCTTTGGTATAATCGTATTGTAGTATGTTTCCACATACGATGGTAGATCCTTTTTCACAAATACACCTGTAATGATTTTACCTGCTATTTCCTCTGGTTTCTTCTTTTGAGCCAATTGTATTGGTATAGCATTATCCTTTTGTACCTGCATCATATCAGGTGCCTCTTTAGGTTTATTCCTTCTTCCAAATTGAACAGGGCATGCGTCTATGATATCTATCACCGAGAAGCCTTTATGCATTATAGCTTGTTTGATAAGCTGTTCCGTCTGTGCAGTATGATAGGATGTTGTTCTTGCCACAAATGTTGCACCTGCACCTTCAGCAAGCTTAACAATGTCAAATGGTGGATCTATGTTTCCATAAGGCATTGTAGTTGCAATAGCTCCCAGTGGTGTCGTTGGTGCAACCTGACCACCTGTCATACCATATATGGAATTATTAAAAACAAGTAATGTTATTTCAATGTTTCTTCGCGCGGCATGTATAAAGTGATTACCTCCGATTGCAGCAGCATCACCATCGCCACTTACCACAATCACTTTTAACTTTGGATTCGCAAGCTTGATACCTGTTGCAAATGCAAGTGCTCTTCCATGCGTGGTGTGAAGTGTATTCATGTCAAGATACCCTGGCAACCTTGAAGCACACCCTATACCTGAAACTACAGCTATGTCATTCTTGTCAAGCTTTAACCCATCAATAGCCCTTAAAAGGGATTTCATTACAATCCCATGACCACATCCAGGACACCATATATGTGGTAAAGTACCTTTTCTTATATATTTTTCATATTCAAATCCCATGTAAAAGCTCCTTTGTTTTTTCTATTATATCGTGTGGATGTATAATCTCAATATTTACACGATTCACACCATATATCTTTGTCTTACCTTTAGCAGCACGCTCTACCTCTAAAATGAGCTGACCAAGATTAAGTTCTGGAACCACTATAAACTTAACCCTCTGTGCAAGTTTTTCTATCGCACTATCATCAAATGGCCAGATGGTTATGTATCTAAGCATACCAGCTTTTATACCTTCTTTACGCAATTCATTTACCGCGTACTTGGCAGCTCTTGATGTAGAACCATAAGCCACTATACCAATCTCTGCATCCTCAAGCATGTATTCTTCTGTTTTAAACATCTCTTTCTTGTAAAGTTCTACCTTCTCCATGATCCTGCGAAGTTCTTTTTCTATAAGCTCACCATTGTTAGTTGGGAATCCATCTATCCTGTGATTTAATCCTGTTACATGAAATCTATATCCTGTTCCATAAGCAGCCATAGGTGGAACAAGAGGAAGTGGTGAATTTGTTACATCAAAGGGTTTATACTGATCTGGTGGCACCGTTGGTTTAAGCCTTTCTACAATTTCTATTTCGCCCTTCTCCGGTATAACTATACGCTCCCTCATATGCCCTATAATCTCATCCAGCAAAAGTATAACAGGTATCCTGTATTTTTCTGAGATGTTAAAAGCCCTTACTGTTTCTGTAAATATTTCTGGTATTGAATTTGGTGCAAGGGCAACTATAGGATGATCCCCGTGTGTTCCCCATCTTGCTTGCATAACATCACCCTGAGAAGGTCCTGTTGGCGCCCCTGTACTCGGACCACCCCTCATTACATTCACAACAACGCATGGCACCTCATTAAAAGAAGCGAAACCTAAGTTTTCCTGTTTTAGAGAAAAACCAGGACCACTTGTTGCTGTCATGGACTTTTTCCCTGTTAGCGAAGCACCAATAATAGCAGCCATTGATGCTATTTCATCTTCCATCTGAATCATAACACCACCGTACTTTGGCAGCTTTCTTGCAAGTCCTTCTGCTATTTCTGATGAAGGCGTGATTGGGTACCCAGCGTAAAACTGAACACCAGCATACAACGCACCTTCTACACAAGATTCATTACCTGACAAAAGTAAAGCCTTTTTTTCCATTGTTCCTCCTAAGAATTTCTAACAAGCCTTTTCACATTAAGATTTTTCTGGAAGGTCCACATATATTGCAAAATCCGGGCAAAACAACTCACATCGCATACAACCTGTACATTTGTCCGGATTAACAACTGATACTATTAGATCCTTCATTGCAAGAACATCTTCAGGGCAATAAACAACNCATATCTCACAACCCTTACACCGTTCTTCTATAATTTTAATTTTATGTTTTTCCTGTGCCTTTTTTTCTACTGTTTGTGTTTCAGCCATTTATTTCTTCCCCTTTCGGATAATCTTTTTTGAAGCTTTTTTAGCTGCAGACTTAGTCTTCTTTGCCTGTGGCTTCCCCTTGGAAATCTTTTTAGCCTTTACTCTTTTAAGCAAATCATACATCGTTTGTCCAATCTCTGCAGGGCTTTTTGCAACCTTCACACCAACTGATTCAAGCACCTCAATTTTATCCTGTGCAGTAGTTTTACCACCTGTTATTATTGCACCTGCATGCCCCATTCTCTTACCCTTTGGTGCTGTTTGTCCTGCTATAAATGCAACCACTGGTTTTTTAACATACTTCTTTATATACTGTGCAGCGTCATCCTCTGCGGTTCCACCGATTTCACCAATAAGAATTATTGCCTCTGTTTTGGGGTCATTGTTAAATGCCTCAAGTACATCTATAAAACTCGTACCTATTATAGGGTCACCACCAATACCAATAGCTGTTGATTGACCCAGCCCCAGGTTTGTTAGCTGGTAAACTGCCTCATATGTTAATGTACCACTCCTTGACATGATACCAATACTTCCGGGCCTATGTATATGACCTGGCATTATACCCAACTTTGCCTCACCCGGTGTTATTATACCAGGGCAATTTGGTCCTATAAGCCTTGTCTTCTTACCCCTAAGATAGGCTGATACCTTTAGCATATCAAGTGTAGGTATACCCTCTGTTATACAAACCACCAGATCGAGATTGGCATCCACACTTTCCATAATTGCGTCTGCAGCAAATGGTGCAGGTACAAATATCATGGATGCATTTGCACCTGTTTTAGCAACAGCCTCTGAGACCGTATTAAAAACAGGTATACCCTCTACACTCATACCACCTTTGCCCGGGGTTACACCACCAACAATCTTTGTTCCATACTCAAGACATTGTTTTGTATGAAACAATCCATTACTTCCTGTTATACCCTGAACTATCACCCTTGTATTTTTATTCACAAATATACTCATAATTCACCTCTTACAGCCTTAACTACTTTCTCTGCAGCATCCGCCATATTTGATGCAGCTATTATGTTCAATCCAGATTCGCCAAGCATCTTTTTGCCAAGCTCTACGTTTGTTCCTTCGAGCCTTACCACAAGAGGAACCTGTATGTTAACCTCTTTTGCAGCAGCAATAATACCGCCTGCTATAACATCGCACTTCATAATACCACCGAATATGTTGACCAGTATGCCTTTCACTTTCTCGTCGGATAGTATAATTTTAAATGCATGCGTGACCTGTTCCTTTGATGCACTGCCTCCCACATCAAGGAAATTAGCTGGTTCACCACCATAAAATTTTATTATATCCATCGTTGCCATTGCAAGACCAGCCCCATTAACCATACATCCAATGTTTCCATTAAGACTAACATAACTGAGTCCATGTGACTTCGCATCCAATTCCTTTGGGTCTTCTTCATCAATATCTCGCAGTGCTTCAATATCCTTATGCCTGAACAAAGCATTATCATCAAAATTAACCTTTGCATCAAGGGCAAAAATATTATTGTCTTTTGTGATCACAAGTGGATTAATCTCTACAAGACTGCAATCAAGCTCTAAAAACATTTTATAAAGGGCTTTTACAAACTTTGTAAATTTACCAACAAGATCACCACTTAGCCCTAACTTATATGCTATTTTCCTTCCATGGAAATCCTGTATACCAGCTACAGGATCAATAAATTCTTTTATGATTTTTTCAGGTGTTCTGGCTGCTACCTCTTCTATCTCCATACCACCTTCTGTACTCGCCATCACAACGATCTGTTTTGATGTCCTATCTATAATCATACCGAGATACAGTTCTTTTTCTATTGCACCTGCCTCCTCAATATAAACCTTTTTTACAAGCTTGCCTTCAGGACCAGTCTGATGTGTAACAAGGGTCATACCTATCATCTTTGAAGCAATATCTCTTACCTCTTCTGGAGAATTCGCAAGTTTAACACCTCCTCCTTTCCCTCTACCACCAGCGTGTATTTGAGCCTTTACAACAAACTTGCTTACGCCAAGCCCTTGAGCCACATTATACGCCTCATCCGCACTAAATGCAGGTTTACCCTTTGGTACTGATACTCCAAATTTTGACATCAATTCTTTCGCTTGATATTCATGTATATTCATAATTAACCTCTTTTACTAAAGTTTTATAGTAACGAGAGCTGACTTCAACTTTGCTATATGGTTGGTAATATTTATCTCTTTTGGACATGCCTCATTACAATTAAATATTGTATGACATCTGAATACGCCGTGTTTATCATTTATTATTCTTAACCTCTCTTCAGCAGCAGTGTCCCTTGTGTCAAAGATGTATCTATATGCCTTTAATAGGGCAGATGGACCAAGGTATTCATCATCAGCCCAGAATGATGGGCATGAAGATGTACACGCAGCGCACAGGATACATGTCGTAGACTCTTCTATTATTTTCTGCTGTTCTGGTGTTTGCAATCTTTCCCTTTCTGGTACCGGACCATCGTTAATAAGATAAGGCTTTATCTTCTTAAACTTCTCATAAAACTTCTCCAGGTCTACCACAAGGTCCTTAATGATTGGGAAAGAAGGAAGTGGTTTTATTGTAATTGTTCCTGGCTTTAAATCCTGTATACGAGTCTGACATGCAAGACCATTCTTACCATTTATATTCATCGCACAGGAACCGCAGATAGCATGACCACACGACCTTCTAAATGAGAGTGTTTCATCCTGGTGCCACCTTATATCATTCAGACA
>JGI24721J26819_10004663_pt1 | contig 14086 bp, 14 predicted proteins | sample YelNatPaOPGAMG01_FD_26819 | JGI IMG/M metagenome (IMG submission 26819)
CCATCTGAGAGTTCCTTAAGCTCATTCTCCATGTTAAACAGATCCTCTCTTCTGGTCTTGGGCTCAGGATCGAAGTACATAGTTACCCCCCTAACTAACTTAGGGGGGTAACTTACTTTTAAAACTATCTGATGAATCAGCCGGAAAGTTACAAGTAGTGGAAAGGTAAGTCACGAGGAAATATTATTTCTAAGATCTTCAAGTGAGGAAATCTTGTTGAGATCCTTATTCTTGTCATCATCTCGAGGACCTACAAGCATCCTTCACATTGGGAAGACCTGTGAGGAATTTTTATTATGCACACTATCAATCATGTATCTTCTTGAGAATTTCATTTATTTTTCTCATCTCGAGTTCATTCTCTTCTTTCAGGATCTGTTCAACAACCTTAGGATCTACCTCGACTTCTCTTGGCCTGAATGACTCCAACATAATTTCTCCCTCCCTAGCTTCGGCTATAATTCCCCATATATTCCGAGCAGATTCTCGAATATACCAGAAGCATCAGAATTCCCTCTTTTTCCGTTCGAAGCACTCACTAGTTCACTAACGATGATTGGTAGCTTACATTAAAAGTTAACCTTTTCGATGCCTATCAACTGAATGAAAATGAGCCGGAAGGAGAAGTTGGCTGAGGATTGCATATAAAGCTTAAATAATCTCTCATAAATGAAATAAAGACTTTTTAGGCAATGCGTTGCAAAGCAGATTTCGGGAGGCGATTGAGTTCCACCTAATCAAATCCCTGAACAAGGGTCATTCTAGGAACTATCCAGATCTGAACATGGTCAAGGACATCATAGACAGCTATATGAGGGAAAAAGGAATTAAAGACGAAAATATAGCAATTAAAGAGCTTATAGAGAAGGGATATAGGTACTGGAGCTTGGAGAAGACATATCAGAATGTATCGGAGAGGGAGATATGGGATATCAGGTACAAGCTGTTGAAAGTTGAGGGCAGATATCTTTACTACAGGTTGCGACTAAAGGAGACTATTGATGAGATGAAAAGGCTTGTCCTCATGCTCAGCAGTGTTATGTCGGAACTGGAGCTCTGCTACAGGCTTATGAAGGAGAGAGATCCGAGCGCAAAGCTCGATGAAGACAAGCTGAGGGAGGAGAAGAAGTCAGTTGAGAATTATGTGCACAGGTATATAGCGAGCTTAAGGGAGGATGTTGAGAGAGCTGCTGTCGATAACGAGCTGGACATCTTAGCAGAGATGGAGGATCTCATGAGGAGATATAGAAAGGAGTTTCGATCAACACAGTAGAACATAAAAACTATGCTAATAGGATATAAAAGTTATAGAAATAGATAAGCCACCTAAAACAAATAGCCTTGCGAAATTAAGGAGGCCTGAGCACTTCAACTTCCCTTAAGGACATATCCTTGGCTATTATGATCCCTCCGGCTCTCTTCACCTCCCTTATATAGTCTATGTCCTCCTTCTTTATCAGAAATCCCTTTATGAGTATCGGAATACCTGGAGGATATGAGACTATGTTCTCAGCTGATACTAAGCCCTGCGCAAGATCTAGAGGAACCCTTCTTGAAACAAGCTTTTTTGGCATCCTTCTCACTAAATATGGCTCTATTTTCGGTGAATCACATCTCAAAGGTGGAAGCAATAGGCTCTTTCTGTTCATTGAGTGCCTGTCCTTCAGGGAATCCTCAATGGCATTAACAGTTGGCTCTACAGATTCCTCCTTTAGCTGAAAGGTTGCAAGGAACAGTATTGAGTTGTAATCTGCTTTTTCAGGGACTATTCTGTAATTGGCCTGAAGCATATTGTCCAGCTGGAATCCAGTTATATCGAAGTTCGTCAGGACAATCTGAGTTTTTGTCAAATCCATGCCCGAAATATGATCTTTCCACTTCTCCAGCATCTCATCATCCATTATTCTCAGGCCCCTTATTCCTCTAAGCTTCTCTCTAAAGATCTCAGATATCCTTATTATCCTCTCAACCTCCTCTCTTCCTCTTCTCTCCAGATGGCTCCTAGCTGCATCAAGGGATGCAAGAAGGTGATAAGAGGGGCTTGTGGTCGCATATCCCCTGTAAGAATCAAGCATTAAATCGGAGTCTATCATCCTCTCCTTCCAGTGTATCATCCCAGTCTGTTGAAGGGATCCTCCCTGCTTATGCGTGCTCTGTATGCTCACATCAGCCCCTGCGTCCATTGCTGTCTCGGGAAGCTTTTCACTGAACTTGAAGTGAGCTCCCCAAGCTTCATCCACTATAACGATTATGCTGCTATCGAAGTTGTTCACAACTCTAACTATATCCCTAAGCCTACAGGAAAGGCCCTCATATGTGGGATTTGAGAGAAGAACTGCAGTTGCCTCAGGATTCCTTTCCAAAGCCTCCTTTACATCATCAGGAGTTGGAGGTATGAGGGAATCTATTTCTGGATCGTAGTACGACTTTATAAACCTAAACCTTATTCCGAAGTCCTCGCAGGCATTCTGGACGCTTATATGGATGTTCCTTGTGACGAGGATGAGGGGATTTCCGTACATCAGGGATAGATATCTCATCACGACATAGACGCTACCAGTGGATCCATTTACACTGAAAAGGGTTCTATCAGCATTATATAGCTTGGCAGCTTTCTCCATAGCCTCCTCGAATATCCCTGTTATCTCTATCGGATTTCCGTGCAAGGAGAATGATGCGGAGACATCACTGCCGTATATATCAGTTACTTTCTTCGCTTCCTGAAGAACAGAGGGGGTGCACCACCTTATGTACTTCCCCACCTCATTGTTCAGAAGATCCACTAAATCCATAAGCTCATGAGAAGGGGGAGTTTTTAATAAGAGATTGTGATACCAGCTGTGAAAAAGATCCTCATAATAACTGAGAAGCCAAGCGTTGCTGAAAGAATAGCTAGAGTGCTGAGCGGAGGAAAGATGAAGGAGGAAGTTAAGGGAAAGGTGAAAATCTACAGATTTTACAGAGGGGATCTTCACACAGTTGTGCCAGCATCCGGCCACATCTTCCAGCTGGACTATCCCGATGGAAAATGGACGTATCCCATAATAGTAGAGCCTGAAAATCTTATTTACAAGCCAATAGCCGGGAAGAAGGCCTACATAGACGCAATAAAGAGAGAGGCGGAGGATGCAGATCTCATAGTGATAGCAACTGATTTGGACACAGAGGGCTCGGCAATAGGTCTTGAGATACTGGAAGCTCTGAATATAAAAGGAGAGGTCAAGAGGATGGAGTTCAGCTCCCTCTCAGAAGCAGAGATAAAGAAGTCATATGAAAATTTAAAAAATATGGATTATACTAGAGCNTATGCCGGCTTTGCCAGAAGNGTGCTGGATCTAGAATGGGGNGCAAATATCACAAGNGCTCTCACTCTCTCNGCTAGAAACCACAGATGGGTGAAGCTTTTGAGCTCAGGGAGAGTTCAGGGGCCAACGCTTAGGATGATAGTTGAGAGGGAGAGGGAGATAAGAAGCTTTGTCCCGGAGAAGTTCTACGTCATAAAGGGGATATTTGAGGCAGGAGAGAGGAAATTTGAGGCCTTTCTCAGGGGTAAGATAAAGGATCNTGGAAAAATAGAGGAGATAAAAACCCTTGTAGGCTCAGAGTCTAGGGCTAATGTGAGAGAGAGGAAGGTCTCGTTGAGACCTCCGCCTCCGTTCGATGGGACCACNATGCAGATAGAAGTGAGCTCCATAACAGGATTGACTCCAAGGCAGATAGCTGATAGAACAAGGGGGATAGCACAGCAACTATATGAAGCAGGTCTGATAAGCTATATAGGGACTGAAAGCCAGAAATATCCAAAGTCTTGGAGAAAGGAGGATTTTCTGGACATGGTGAAGATAATAGCATCCTACAGCCCTCTGAGCAGGGATGCGATGTGGGTTCTGGAGAACATGAGGGAAAAAGCCGTTGAAGGAAGAAAAGATGATCCAGCACATCCATGCATTCATATAGTCGGGGCTCCGGAAAAAGGATTCCCTACAGAGAACCACAGGAAGGTGTATGAGATAATAGCGAGGAGGGTTCTGGCAACTCTATCTCCAGACGGGGAGGATATGAGAACTATAATCTCTGTCAGAATTGGGGAAAACGTCTTCATAGCTAGAGGAGTTGTAAGGTTATCTGATGGATGGAGAAGGGTTTATCCCTTCATGAAATCCGAGGAGAAACCCCTTCCAAGGATAGAAAATGGGCAGGAAGTGAAGCTTATTGATATAAAGGTGGAGGAAAAGGAGACAAAGCCTCCAAAGAGATACACCCCTAGAAGCTTGATAAAAGCCATGGAGAAGCTTGGACTGGGGACAAAGAACACAAGGGCTGTCATTCTGGACCTTTTAAAGGAGAGAGGTTATGTGGAGGGAAAGACCTTCAGGCCAACCAAGATAGGGGAGAGGGTTGTCGATGTCCTATCCGATTTGGTGCCGGAGATAGTTGATCCTAATATGACAGCAAAGTTAGATGAGGCGATGAGAAGGATAGAGATGGGTGAGCTAAACCACAAGGACTTCCTCAGGAAGACTTTGAATGAGCTATCTGGCTACATGATCAAGTTCAAGGAGCTAGAAAAAGCAATAGGAGAGAGTATATCCTCAGCAATAGAGGCTAAATCTGTCGGAACATGCCCCAAATGCGGAGGAGCTCTTGTTTTGAGAAGGAGCAGATTTGGCCCTTTTGTAATCTGCATTAATGGAGATGTAAAATACGACTTAATGCCGAAAGAGAGAGTTATTGAGGGCTCCTGTGAGTGCGGCCTTCCGCTAGTTGCTGGAAGCATAAGGACAAAGAGCGGGAAGCACATAAAATATGAGAGATGCTTGGGCAACTGTGGTAGATCCCCTCTCAGATGCTCCAATTGTGGCTCAACAGCAATACCAAAGAGAGGAAAATACGGCGTATATGTGAAATGCAGTTCATGCGGTTCTGTCAACTTTTTCAAGATCTCCCGGGCGAAGAGAGGATGAAGCTCAGGACAAACTANCATATCCACACTCAGTGGAGCGATGGGGATAACTCNGTGGAGGAGGTTGTGAGGGCAGCAGAGAAAGNTTTNGATGAGATAGCTATAACAGATCACCTTGTNATAAAGCCGGATGGTTCACAAGAGCCTTATTCAATACCTGCAGGTAGGATAAAGAGCTACTTGAAGGAAATAGAGAAAGTTGAAGCGCAGGTAAGGGTGCTTAAGGGCCTTGAGGTGGACTACTTTCCTGAATCTGAGAGAATTATAGAGAATTTGCTGAAGGAGCTGGACCTTGATTTAGTCATAGGAAGCGTTCATTTTGTCGACATGGCTCCAATAGATCTTTCGGAGGAGTTCTGGATTGGAAAGAGCCAGAGAGAAGTGGATGAAATATACAAAAAATATTATGAGCTCGTGGAAATGGCATCGTCATCGGGCTTGTTTGATGTTATCGGCCACCTTGACCTGCCGAAGAAGTTCGGGAGAAGAAGTGATATATTCCCCGAAAACCTAGATGTAGAAGTTGTGGAGATAAACACCAGCGGATTAAGGTATCCTGCTAGGGAGATCTATCCAGCAGAGGCGATCTGCAGGAAGCTTGTCCAGAAAAAGGTCAGGTTCACAATAGGAACCGATGCTCACTCTTTAAACCATCTTTCTTATTGTATTAAGGAAGCTGAAGAGCTTCTAGAGAGAATATCTGGGGAGAGAGTGGTCTTCAGGCATAGAGCTGCAGTTCCCATCTGACCATAGGTTATTAAATAGGATCTCTATCACCGAGGAAGATGCCCTATCTGAAGGAGCTCACGCCTATATACCTTTCAGTGCTCTCAATGAGACTGAGCTTTGGGCTTGTGGTCTTCGCTCTCCCTCTATACATAGGTGAGAAATATCTCTCAGTTGGCATAATTGCTGCTGCATATCCTGTTGCTGAGCTTCTTCTCGTCTTCCCCTTCGGAGTCCTATCTGACAGATATGGAAGGAAGGTTTTTCTGCTTATCGGGCTCCTCTTATCTGCTATCGATCTTCCTCTCTTCTCCCTCACAAGGAACACCATTCTGCTGACATTGATACATGGAATTCAGGGGATAGCAGCTGCATCTGTTATGGCAAGCTCTCTGGCAGCAGTATCCGATGTAGCAAAGGAGAGCAGAAGGGGAAGGGAGATGGGAATATACGATCTTGTGAACATGGCAGGCTATATAATAGGTTTCCCCCTCTCCGGATTGGTAATAGATGCAACAAAGGATATGAGATCCCCCTTCTTTGTTGCGTCCCTTATAGCTGCTTTTGGATTGATTATAACAGCTTTTCTTCTCCCAAGAGACATTGGAAGATCCACAATGGATCTTAAAACCAGACTTAAGATCGCATTCAAGGGGATAACGGGGGGAAGAGAGGCCGTTCTGCTGACAGTTATGTGGTTCACCATAATGATGTTCATAAGCTTCTTTCTCACATTTGGACCCCTCATCATCAGAGGCATGGGAGGGCATCACAGCTTCTTCAGAATTGGATCCTATTTGTCAGCTTTAATAGCAATCCTAGCCATAACCCAGCCCCTTTACGGATATATATCCGATTTAATAGGGAGAACAAAGGCTCTTCTCACCGGTTCTATCTCCATATTTCTCCTTCTGATCACAATTTATGCATGGCATGCAGGATTTGTGAAATATCACATTGCAATTCCATTGATAGCGATCTTGGGCCTTGGATCACTCATGTTCTCCCCTGCTGGGCTTGCATTCCTTGCTGATATATCCAAGGAGGGAGCTAGAGGCTCTTTCATGGGATTCTACAGCTTCATAATGAACTTGGGGAATGTCCTAGGGCCTATAATGGGAGGAGCCTTTATGAGCGCATTTGGTCCAAGGGATGGGATATCAGCCATGATACTGCTGGGAGCTATTCTCACCGGATCCTCTGTCCTAATCTTTATGATAAAAAAGAAAAAAGAGGGGAGTTCAGGCGGTTATAGTCTGGCTTATCGCCTTTCTGGAGATATCCAGAACGTATTTGCCCTTGTCGGTTAGCTTGTACACCTTTCTTCTGTCCTGCCACACTCCCTCGACAAGCCCCAGCTTCATCAAACTGTATATTATGGCATATATTGTAGTTGATCCCATTTTTGCATGAGAGAGTTCAAGTATCTTCTTTTTGACTCCATATCCATGCATTGGCTCTTTTTCAAGCAATGCCAGTATTATATAGGGTGCAAGATCTTTCCAAACTAGGTCCTCAACTTTCTCGGTCTCCCTCTTGGGTCGGGTCATATGTTTCACCCATTTAAGTTTAGAACCACTTGCTTATAAACATTTCTTCCATCAGAGGTACTGAAGAAAAACTTAGAATTTCAAGTAGAATTTCTCATCAAAGACTTATTTTAGATAGAATTTTATCCATTTCCTTTATTACAGGAAATTCTCCTTTGAGGTTCAATATTCGAACAGATCAGTGCTGAGATACTTGAGCCCGTTATCAGGCAGAACTGCCACAATTGTCCTCCCTCTTCCGATCTCCTTTGCCTTCTTCACAGCAACATCCATTATTGCTGCAGAACTCTGGCCTACTAAAAGCCCCTCCTTTCTCGCAAGCTCCCTTGCTATGAGCTTTATCGAGCTGAGATCCTCTATTTCCACTATCTCGTCGAAGGCATCTGGCCTGAACAGCTTTGTTGGATTTTCCTCAGCTGGATTTCTCAGCCCCTGTATGCTGATACCGAGTTTTGGAGTGACTCCAACTATCCTCACATCTTTTTTGTACTCCTTCAGCCCCATCGATATCCCAACACCTGTTCCAGCAGTTCCTATGCCAACTACCACCATATCGACTTTGCCAGATGTCTGCTCTATTATCTCCCTCGCTGTTGTCTGGTAATGAGCCATTATATTAGCTGGATCGCTGAACTGATCCAGATCCACATATTTCTCCGGATCCTCCTCTATGATCCTTCTTTTCAGCTCTATCGCACCTGCCGTCCCCTTTTCCCCAGGAGATANAATGAGATCTGCACCATATGCCCTTATTATCTTCCTCCTCTCGATGCTGACGGATTCTGGCATCACAACCACTATCCCATATCCTTTGACAGCAGCTATCATCGCCAGAGCTATTCCTGTATTTCCCGATGTGGCCTCTATTATCACCTTGTCCTTTCTAAGTCTTCCTGATGCCTCAGCTGCCTCCACTAAATAGAGGGCCATTCTATCTTTCACAGATCCTCCCGGGTTGTACCACTCAAGTTTTGCCAGAAGCTCTGCATCCTCGCTGCTCACAAGCTTGTTTATCTTTACCATTGGGGTTCTACCTATTAAATCAAGAACGCTTCTGGCTATCATAAGATCACCTCAGCNCCCTGATATCAAGTCTCACATCCGGCTCTATTCTGGATATGTGGAAAAGATGGCCCTCCAGCGATATCATGTGCTTAGTTGTCTTGGGAGGAAACTTTCTNCNCTCTAAAGNAGCTCTTATCACATCCTCCTTGCTTATGCTATGGGGAGTAACAACGATCTTTTCAGAGCTGTAATCCAAGATGATGGCCGGTATCCTTCTGAGCCCTATTGCTCTAGCTGCCTCAACTCTGTGATGTCCATCGAGAACGACAAAACTTGATTGATCAACTGCAATAGCCTTTTTTATGAACCCATCTTTCAGAATTCTTGCTGAGAGAGAGGCAACCCTTCTCTCTACTATATTTTCATGACTTAATAGGTTTGATATATCGAGAAGAAGGATATCCAACACAAAGACGGTCACCCATCCCCATCACCGAACTACTGAAGAACAGAAGGAAATATAAGCTATTCCATTACGGGAGGAGGGATGCCCAAGACAATAAGGATAACTGGGATAGTTCAAGGAGTTGGGTTCAGGCCATTCATCCACAGGCTGGCAACGGAGCTAAAGCTAAATGGATATGTGAGGAACCTAGGTGGGAGCGAGGTTGAGATATATGTTGAGGAGGATGATATAGACCTCTTTCTCGAGCTTATAATGAGAAGAAAACCGCCTCCAGCCAGAATAGATGAGATAACAGTTCTTTCATCCAGATCAATTGGGATAAAGGGGTTCCACATAATGGAGAGCGGAAGGGAGATGAGAAAACCCTCCATGATACCTCCGGACTTTGGAATATGCGAGGACTGCTTGAGGGAGGTGNTGAATAAAGGGGACAGAAGATATGAATATGCCTTCAACAGCTGTGCTTGGTGCGGTCCTAGATATAGCATGATGTTCACAGTTCCATACGATAGGGATAACACCTCGATGAGGGATTTCCCTCTCTGCGACAACTGCTTATCTGAGTACAATGATCCGGGAAACCTGAGGAGATTTCATGCAGAGGGGATAAGCTGTCCTCAGTGCGGGCCTGTCCTATGGCTGGAGGATGAAAGAGGAAGGGTAATCACAGAGAGACCAATTGAAACAGCTGCCGAACTCATAGATTCTGGAAAGGTAGTGGCAGTGAAGGGAATAGGTGGCTATCACATAGCAGCTTTAGCAACTGATGATGAGGTTGTATCGGAGCTCAGAAAAAGAAAAAACAGGCCGCAGAAACCATTTGCCCTGATGGCCCTTGATCTGAATGTGGCATCGAGCATAGTGGAGATAGAAGGAGTGGAGAAATTGCTGACAGGACCGGAGAGACCCATAATTCTGCTGAAAAAGAAGAGAAGTAGGGTATCNGATCTTGTGGCTCCCGGTCTAAATTATCTTGGTGTTATGCTTCCATACTCAGCCTTGCACTATCTTTTACTCGAGAAAACTAAGGACAAGTTCCTGATAATGACAAGCGGAAANCTGAGAGATCTTCCAATGTGCAGAGATGAGGAATCAGCTAGGAGGGAGCTTNGAGGGATAGTGGATTACTTTCTGCATCACAACAGGAGAATAGTGAACAGAGTTGATGACAGCGTCCTCAGAATAACAAACGGAAGAATTACAATGATAAGAAGGGGAAGAGGATATGCTCCCACGTGGTTTGAGCTTCCCTCAAAGCTGGATAGACCTGTTGTTGCACTTGGAGCAGAGCTCCAAAATGCAGGAGCAATTGCATTTGATGATAAGGTGATTATGACCCAGTTCATAGGGGATACTGATGTTTACGAGAATTTATTGGAGCTTGATAGAGCGATAAAGTTCCTAGCTGGGGCATATAAAGTTGAGCTGAGCGATGCATTATGCGTAGTTGATATGCATCCTGAATACAAATCCAGGATCCTATCGAGGGATTTAGGGATGTTTTGGAGGTTCAGCACCACCATGCTCATTTGCTTAGCGTTGCTGGTGAGAGAAAGCTGAAGAAAGACAGAATTGTAGGCATAGCTGTTGATGGAATAGGATATGGAGCAGATGGGACGTACTGGGGAGGAGAGGTCCTTCTCATAGAGGGAGGGGATTTGAGAAGGATAGGAGGGCTCAAACACCAGCCTATGCCCGGCGGGGATCTTGCCACCCTTTATCCTGTCAGAATGTTGATAGGCATCATGTCCACATTCATGACAGATGATGAGATTTGCAGCTTTTTGAAAGAAAAAAACTTATATAAGCATCTTCCAAATGAGATGAAGGAGGCAGAGCTGGCATTGAGACAGGCAAGAGGATCAATAAGGACATCCAGCCTTGGTAGATTTCTTGACTCCGTTTCAGCTCTGCTGGGCATCTGCTACAAGAGGACATATGAAGGAGAGCCTGCCATGAAGCTGGAGTCCTTTGCTGAAAACGGAAGGCTTCTTGACGAAATAGAGATAAAGGGGAGCGATGTTTTGGACACCTCCTACCTCATGAAAAGCATAATTGAGAGCGATGCAAGGAAAGAGGATCTTGCCTACACTGTGATATATCAGCTGGGAAGAGGTCTGGCTAGAATTGCTCTGAAAGAGGAGAATGAAGTTGTTTTTCTCTCTGGAGGGGCAGCTGTCAACTCAATATTGGTTAGGGGAATAGAGGATGAGTTGAAGAGGGAAAAGGTTAATCTTCTATTGAACGAGAGGGTTCCGGCCGGAGATGGGGGAATTGCCCTAGGACAGATCATGGCTGTGCTTATGCGAAGTTAACACCTCATGCCCATCTTAGTAACAACTTTTTTCAATTAGTGACAAAGCTTATATAGATGCCACGATAAATTTTTCGGTGACACGATGCACATACCTGATGGATATCTGGGTCCTGTGACATGCGCCTTCTTCTACATAGTGATGGTGCCCATCTGGTATCTAGCCTTCAAAAAGGCAAGGGAGAAGCTGGAGTCAAGGACTGTTCCGGTTCTTGCAGTGCTATCAGCGTTCTCCTTCATATTCATGATGTTCAACTGGCCCATACCAGATGGGACAACAGGACATGGAGTTGGAGGAGCCCTCATATCAGCTTTGATGGGACCCTATGCGGCCACAATAGCGGTAACAGTGGCCCTCCTGATCCAAGCAGTCTTCTTCGGGGATGGAGGGATAACAGCATTTGGAGCTAACTGCTTCAACATGGCTTTCATACTTCCGTTCACATCATACTTAATAATGAATTTGTTCAAAAAAGTTATGAAGGATGAGAGGAAGGCCACTGTCATAGGAGCTGCTGTCGGAGGCTATGTCGGGATAACTCTAGCCGCTATATTCTGCGGCCTTGAGATAGGAATACAGCCCTTTGTGGAACCGGGATACTGTCCATATTCATTCTGGCTTTCAGTGCCAGCAATGGCATTCGCCCATCTGATAGTAGCAGGACCTGTTGAGGGAATAGTCACAGGACTTGTTCTGGAGTACCTGTATAGATACAGCCCGGATTATCTGAAGCTAGAGAAGATAGGGCCGAAAATCCTGGGGGTGTAAAGTTGAGAAAGACAATTGTTGTCCTTGCAATACTGATATTGCTGACCCCTCTTGGCCTCCTTGCCCCTGGAGAAGCTTGGGGGGAGTGGAGTATAGAGGACTGGAATGTAAGCGAGAGCTGGAAGAGCGTGGCTGAGAAAATAGCAAATATATGGAGTGCCCCTCTGCCAGATTACAACCTTCCGGGATGGGAGGAGGGAGCCCTTCCCTATCTGGGATACATAATATCAGCAATAATTGGGGTAGTCCTGATCGTCCTCATCACAATTGCTATAGGAAGGATTCTGGCGAGAAAATGAAGGGCCTTGCAGAGAGGACAGTAGAGGAGGCGATGAACTACTTTAAGAGGAGTATGAGAAGCGAGTTTAGCGGGAAAAAGGGCCTTCTTCAATCAGTGGATCCGGCATCATGCCTGATATCCTCCCTTATTTTTCTTTTCACATCCATAATCTGTAAAAATTTAGAGCAAATCTTTCTGCTCTTTGTTGTATCGGTTGTTATAGCTGTGGCTTCAAGAATATCCTTGATGAAATTTCTGGCAAGAGTGCTGTTTTTCATACCAATTTTCACCATGATAGTGATGATTCCATCAATGTTCTCATGGATAACCCCCGGAAAAGCCCTGTTTTCATTCTGCTCAATCAGCATAACAGAGGAGGGAATTAGAAAAGCTCTTATCTTCACAGCTAGGGTCACGGTTGCCATATCATTTCCAATAGCTGCTACCATGGCTGTTGAGTGGGATGACTTGATAGAGGGATTCAGAATTTTGAAAATACCTGATTTAATGGTGAGAATTCTTCTTATATGCTACAGGTACACCTTCCTCATGGCAAACATGGCAGTTAGCATGCTCACCTCTAGAAGGGCTAGAGTTTTGTCCAAGGAATCCTGGAGGACTAACTGGAATTGGGGGAGCGAAGCTGTTGGTGCTCTTCTGTTGAAATCCATGATGTTGAGCGAGATGGTCCACATGGCGATGACAGCTAGGGGATTCGGCAGGGAAGTTGAGGAGAGGAAGAGAATCAAAAGAAGAGGCGCAGCTTTCATCATAGCATCTTTGATAATCAGCTTTTTGGTTGTAACAGAGGGATGGAGATGGCTATTTTCGATCTAATAGATGTGAGCTACACATACCCCAATGGAAGAACTGCTCTGGAATCCGTATCCTTAAGTGTATATGAGGGGGAAGTTTTGGGAGTAATAGGGCCAAATGGTGCGGGAAAATCCACTCTGCTTCTCATAATGAGCCTTCTAATAACTCCAACATCAGGAGAAATTCTCTTCAAGGGGGAGAACTTCAGAAGGATACTGGAGGATGAATCCAAGATTTATGACTTCAGAAGAAGGGTTCAGCTTGTTTTTCAGGATCCTGATGTGCAGCTTTTCTCATCAACAGTCAAGAGGGATGTTGAATTCGGTCCTATGCACTTGAAGAGTGGAAAGGAGCTTGAGAGATCTGTTTCAAGCGCATTAAGGCTAATGGAAATAGAACATCTTGCTGATAGGCATCCATATGAGCTAAGCGGAGGGGAGAAGAGAAGAGCTGCAATAGCATCTGTCCTGTCGATAGATCCAGAGGTAATTTTAATGGATGAGCCAACAGCGGATCTAGACATGAGAGGAAGGGAGATCCTAGTTGAATTGATACAGAGGATGAGGAGGAAAAAGACATTTGTCATCTCATCTCAAGATGCCGATTTTATTTTGAGAACTGCTGACAGAGTGATCCTTCTCAACAAAAAAGTGGTGTTCTCCGGGGATCCTAAGGAAGCTCTTCACTTTGCAAGAGAGAATTCGGTCTTTATTTACAGATAAATTAGCCTAAAAATGAGTCCAAGCCTTTCTCTTTTCTTCTCTTCAAGTCCTCTGATATAGATCCCAGAAGATCCTCCCATTTCATCTCCCCTCTAACCCATCTCAGCAGATCCCCTGTCCTTCCAGACATAAGCTCCAAAAAGCTTTTCCAGTCTATCATCCCCTTTACCTCCTTATAGATATAGCTTTGAAGCCTATTTCCATACCAAACAGCCAGTTTCTCGTCCATCACCTCCATCATCCTCTTTATATCCTCCTTTATCTCAAGGGGCTCGGGTATCATCAGCATGTTCTGGAAGGGAAACTTAAAAAAATATTCCCAAAAAGTGGGGAGTTAGCTGCTTTTCACGCTAGCTAGCAAGCTCTCATATGCTGCCTTGTTCAGGATGCATCCCGGATCTGGAGCCATGTAATCATGGAAGTATCCATAAGCTCTTGCCCTGCACCCTCCGCAGACATATCTGAATGGACACTG
>JGI24721J26819_10004668_pt1 | contig 14075 bp, 9 predicted proteins | sample YelNatPaOPGAMG01_FD_26819 | JGI IMG/M metagenome (IMG submission 26819)
AAGGACGCTTCTCTGCTCAGGTATCATCCCTGGGTATTTTCGGGGGCAATCAAGAAAGTAACCGGTACGGTGGCTGAGGGTCAGATTGTTGAGGTTTATGATAACAAGGATCATTTCCTGGGCATAGGGCATTATCAGACGGGAACAATTGCCGTCAGAATACTGTCATTCACCCCTGCCGAATTAGATAAAAGCTTCTTTGCTGATAAAATTGAACGTGCCTGGAAAATCCGGAAAGATCTTGGCCTGGCCGATAATGATCATACCACCATGTACCGGCTTGTGCACGGGGAAGGAGATGGCCTGCCCGGATTAATTGCTGATGTATATGGCCGTACGCTTGTATTGCAGATGCATTCTGCCGGAATGTACCTGATTCGCAGGTTGCTTGCAGATGCATTCAGAGAAGTGCTTGGAAGCCGTATTTCGGCCATTTACGATAAAAGTGAATCGGCGCTTCCCTATCATTTCCCGCTGAAAGAGAAAGACGGATTCATGGAAGGTTCATCGGACGAATGCATTGCCCTGGAATCAGATAATAAATTTCTGGTGGATATTCCGGGCGGTCAGAAAACAGGATTTTTTCTCGACCAGCGGGAAAACAGACAACTGGCAGGTAGCCTTTCCAGAGGGAAAAATGTTCTGAATTTGTTTGGCTATACCGGTGGTTTTTCTGTGTATGCCATGAGAGGCGGAGCGAAACTGGTTCATACAGTTGACAGCTCACGTCAGGCTATTGAACTGGCCAACAGAAATGTGGAGTTAAATTTCGGGAAAGATCCGCGGCATGCAGGGATCGTGGCTGATGCTTTTGAATACTTAGGGTCGGCCGGCAACAAATATGATATGATCATTCTTGACCCTCCGGCTTTTGCAAAACACAACGAAGTGCTTCACAATGCCCTTCAGGGGTATAAGCGCCTGAATGCCAAAGCATTTTCTGTTATTCAGCCGGGAGGTATTCTGTTTACCTTTTCCTGTTCTCAGGTTGTGAGCAGGGATGCTTTCCGGAAAACAGTGTTTACGGCAGCGGCCATAAGTAAGCGACAGGTGCGTATATTATACCAGTTAAGCCAGCCTCCCGATCACCCGGTTAATATCTATCACCCTGAAGGAGAATATCTTAAGGGGCTTGTACTTTCTGTGGAATAGACCCGGATTGCGTATATCAGGAGAGCAAGCGNGCTAATGCGCAGTGGGTTNGCCTTTAACGGAGGTATCCGGGTTAACCCCGCTGAAACGCAGTGAAAGAGGTTCCTGAGGTATATTGCGCAGTTTTTGATGCTCAATGTGGATTAATTGGATGCACGTGAACCAACTGAATTTTTGTTTGTTTAAGATTAAATTTATCGTATGATAATATCGGCAAAATAAGCCACCTTTGCACCGGATCATTTAGCGCATTTTTTTCAATGGACAATTCTTCCAAATTAGCATATCTCGACGGCAAGGGGCTGTACTATTCTTTCCTTGCTGGAGCGCGAAGCCTTCTGGACGGGCAGGGAGAACTCAATAAAATCAATGTTTTTCCCGTTCCGGATGCTGATACAGGCAGCAATATGGCCTCTACAATCAGAACCATTATTGAAAGTATTTCNCCTGCTTCGTCATACAAACAAACAGCCGACGCAATAGCAGCCGCTGCANTGATAGGGGCCAGAGGCAACTCCGGAGTTATCTTCGCTCAGTTTCTCTATGGGTTAAGCAACGAAACAAGGGATGTTGAGAAGATTTCGTTGCAGGCTTTTGCCGAATCAGTCAACCGCTCGGTGCAGTACATGTACGAGGCAGTTGCCAATCCGGTGGAAGGCACCATGCTGAGTGTGATAAGAGACTGGGCTGATTATATTTACAGCAACCATAGTTACTTTGATGATTTCAAAAAGCTGATCGCATCTTCCATGGATGCGGCGCATGAATCGCTGGTGGCTACCGCACAGCGGATGCGTCAGTTAACCCATGTGAATGTTGTGGATGCAGGAGCAAAGGGGTTCGTTCTGTTTCTGGAAGGAATTCTGGAATTTATCAAAACCGGAAATGTCAGAGCATTGCGTTCTTTGCTGGAAAGTGATCCGGTTGTCCTGCCGGTTGGTTCTGACGATCATGGTTCGCTGACCTATCGCTTTTGTACGGAGGCCCTCATCAAAGGAGAATCACTCGATAAAGACAAACTGAGAGAGATTGTCAGAGGCTTTGGCGACAGCATGGTGATTGCCGGTTCTTCAAAAACCCTCCGGTTGCATATCCATACCGACGATCCTCAGAAGCTTTTTGAGGAACTCCGTTCCTTTGGCACCTTAATATTTCAGAAAGCGGATGATATGCAGAAACAATATGAAATTGCCCATCACCGCAAATGGAAAATTGCCCTGGTTGCCGATTCCTCCTGTGACCTGCCGCAGGACCTGATCGATTTCTACCAGATCCATCTTGTTCCTATCAACCTCTTTTTTGGCGAAAACCATTATCTGGATAAAGTTACCATTCATCCGGAACAATTTTATCGTATGCTGGACCTGGAGGAACATTTCCCCAGGTCGGCTCAGCCCAATGACAAAGCTTTTGAGAACCTTTATTCCCATCTTGCCAGCCATTATGACAGCATTATTGCTGTTCATGTGGTCGGAAAACTGAGCGGAACATTGCGCAGTTCTCTAATGGCAGCTGAAAGAATAAGCCGGGAAACCGGGAAGAAAATTTCTGTGTTTGATTCAAGAAATGTTTCCGGTGGCCTTGGTCTGACTGTTCTGAAGATTGCCAGATCCATTGAAGAAGGNAAAGAACATGATGAAATTGCTGCTCATATACCGCAGTGGGTTGATAAAACACGTCTTCTGGTCAGCGTCAGAACCCTTAAATATCTGGTCAGAGGCGGAAGAGTGACCAAAATGAAAGGATTTCTGGCAAACCTTCTGCACATGCACCCTATTATATCTTTCGACAAGGAAGGGAAAATCTATATGCTGGAAAAAACCTTTACCATGAAAAGCAACATGCAGAGGGTAATTCAACTGGCAAAGGATGAGCTTTCACGGCAGGAACTTGACGAATACATGATTCTGCATGCACATTGTGAAACGGATGCACGGTGGATGGCTGACCAGATGGTTGAAGTAACCGGAAGGGATCCTCTGGCTGTTATGGATATTTCTCCTGTTATTGGTGTTCATGCAGGACCCGGTTCACTTGCGGTTGCCTTCATGGTAAAATAATACCCTCCTGTCAAAGGAATTATTTGCTCTGTCAATCAACATTACACCGGAATATCTTTTTTTATAACTTTATTCGGGATTCGAACCCCGGTTTATGCATAAAACCTTCCATTTTTTTCTGGTATTGGTCAATTTTGCTTCCGTTTTGCTGGTTTCCTCATGCCGGCACAGTTCGATGCAGCCACCGGTAGCGCAGAAAAAGCCTGTAATCTTTCATGAACATGGCTATACCAGAACGGATGAATATTTCTGGCTAAAAGAAAGGGACAATCCCGAGGTGATAGCGTATCTTGAAGCTGAAAATGCCTATACCGGATTCTGGTTTAAACCCCTCGAGAAACTGAAGATGAAGCTATACGGAGAAATAGTTTCAAGGGTGCCCCGGAACGATACAAGTGTACCGTATCTGCTTCACGGGTATATGTATTATCAGCGCTTTATGGGTGATGATGAATATCCGGTNTATTGCCGGAAAAAAAACACAGAAGGAGCACNTGAGGAGATCATTCTGGATGTGAACGAACTTGCCCGCGGCCATAAATTTTATTCCGTAGCAGGACTGACAGTAAGCCCTGATGCGCGTTTGCTGGCTTACGCGGCTGATACACTGGGCGGGCGCAGTTACATTCTCTATGTTAAAGATTTGTTCAGCGGTAAAAACCTTTCTGAAGAAATACCAGGAACCAATGGTTTTGCTGCCTGGGCTTCGGACAATAAAACCCTTTTTTACGGAGTCGTTGATCCGGTTACGGTCCGCTCCAGCCGGATTATGCGCCACACTCTGGGCACTCCGGCTTCCTCTGACAAACTGGTATTTGAAGAGAAGGATCCGACCTTTAACACCTTTGTATTTAATTCAAAATCAGAAGAATATTTAATTATTGGATCTGTTTCAAAAACTACCAGCGAATACCGGTTGCTTCCTTCGAATCGTCCGCAGGGAGATTTCCATTTATTTTCTCCGCGCATCCAGGGGCTGGAATACGACATAGAGCCGGTTGGGAATACCTGTTTTATCCGCACAAATTATAAGGCTGAGAATTTTTGCCTCATGCAATCAGCCCTGCCTGGTAACCCTCCTGAGAGATGGAAGGAACTGGTGCCGGGAAATGATTCTGTTTTGCTTGAAGGATTTGAAGTTTTCGACAATTACCTGGTGTTGCAGGAAAGAAACAAAGGTCTGGTCAGGTTTCGTTTTACTCCGTTGAATACCATGGAGTTTCGTGAAATTCCCCTTGATGATGAAGCTTATTCCGCTTCCCTTTCTTCGAACTTTCGGCTTGATACAAAGCGGGTGCGGTATACGTATTCTTCCCTGGCAACACCTGCAACGGTATATGAATTTGACATGGAAACCGGCCAGAGGTTCATGCTCAAGCAGGACAAAGTGTATGGAGCATTTGATCCTTCGCATTACACTGTGGAGCGTTTTTATGTTCCGGCGCCTGACAGCCGTATGATTCCTCTCTCTCTTGTTTACAGGACAGATAAAAAGAAAGAAAACATGCCCCTCCTGCTATACGGCTATGGTGCTTATGGTATTTCAACAGAGCCTGATTTTCAGTACCAGCGGCTGAGTTTGCTCGACAGAGGGTTTGTGTATGCCATTGCTCATGTGCGGGGTGGAGAAGAAATGGGGCGAAGCTGGTACGAGGAAGGGAAACTGCTCCAAAAACAAAACACTTTCCGTGATTTCATTCGTTGTGCCGAATTTCTGATTGAAAAAGGATATACAAGCTCTGACCGACTTTTTGCTCAGGGGCGAAGTGCCGGCGGATTGCTGATGGGAGTGGTGGTCAATACACGACCTGATTTGTTCAAGGGGGTTCTTGCAGGGGTTCCTTTTGTAGATGTTCTTACCGATATGCTTGATGAGTCATTGCCGCTTACCACTTCTGAATATGAAGAATGGGGCGATCCGCGCATAAAGGAATATTACGATTATATTCGTTCGTATTCTCCTTATGACAATGTCACAGCCGGAAAGTATCCCGCGATGTTTGTAACTGCCGGATTGTATGATACCCAGGTGCCTTACTGGGAACCGGCCAAATGGGTGGCACGTCTGCGATCACTGAAAAAAGATTCCAATCCGATCCTTTTTTACTGCAATCTGGATGCAGGCCATTCCGGCAGTTCCGGACGATATGAAAAATACAAGCTGACGGCTATGGAATATACCTTCCTTCTGAAACTGGCAGGGATGGAAAAGTAATGATCGGGTACCTCTGTATTCTGCAGAATGCCTGGTTATTTCCGGGCGGAAACAAGGGCAGAAACAAGCAGCATAACAATTCCTGCACCAAAGATAATCCATGGGAACTGCGAGGGAATGTACTGCAAGCTCAAATCATACAGTGCCTTGCGGGAAGGTACTGACCACAATTCTTTCAGACTGTAATGTTCCAGAATGAACCTGGAATAGTCGGTTATGAAGGAGATGAACACGATCCCTGCACNGGTGAACATAAGTGTTTTTGCCTGCAAGGAGAACCGGTAGCTTTCCCTGTCACGCGATTTTTTCAATATTATCGCAGCATGAAGGATCATCAGAAGCGAAACAAGAACCGGAGCAATTACAGGTCCTGTCCATGTTACAGGAATCAGGAAAAGAATATCCCAGGTTAAAAACGAATCAGGCCAGTTCAGCAGGAATTTGAGGAATACATAATAGAAAATATCCCACAGGGCAAAACTGTACAGAAACCATGCAAACCGCTCAATAAGGTTTTTCCCGGCAAGAAATCCAATGCCGGCGAGCATAATAAGTGTGGCGGCCTCCCTGAAGAGTTCTGTTACCGCCAGTTTTTCAGGTATCGGAGCCAGCGGAAAAGCAAATCCGCCGGGGTACAGAATTTCGCGCATATAGACAACCACAGCGCTTTCGAGGTACCCCATGGCTATTGAAAAGATGCCGATAACGATGAATTTTTTGTTCAGCGACATATACCTGTATGTTGGTTAGGATATCTTTCCCGAATCAAAGGTAATATACCCTGGTCAATGTTTCTGTATGCTTTTCATTGCCATGTATTACCCGGATTAGCATCTGATGTATAACGAAACCTGTGTACATTGAACCTGGCTGTGGGTATTAACCCTGCCGGAATGAAGTTAATGCTTCTCCTGGAGTGCGCACCATGGTGGAAAATACCCTATGCAGAAGTTGTCTGCAGGCCTGATAAGTTTGAAATGCATTGTTATTGGGTTAACTTTGCCTTTGTTATGCTGTATCCGGAACACATAGAACAGAAACTTGGCTTTGATCAGATTCGCACAATGCTTGCAGAGCAATGTATAGCNAATCCCGGACGGGANCTGGTTGATGCCATGGCATTTATGACAGAACTGCAAGGTGTGAACGAAGCCCTGCAGCAAACGGGCGAAATGATGGAGATTCTGCAATTTCATGATGCATTTCCTGATCCCGGTTACGATGATGTGCGCCCTGCATTGAAACGAACAGCAATCAGCGGAACATTTCTGGAGCCTTCTGAGATGGGAAAAATCAGGCGATTGCTGACAACAATGGCTTCGGTTCAGGATTTTTTCAAAACAAAGGGATCAGATAAATTCCCTGCTCTGAAGGCCCTTACCGGAGATGTGAAGAAGATGCCCGAGGTGGTCAGACGCGCCGATTCGATTCTGGATGAGAAGGGTGAAATCAGGGATACAGCATCGCCGGAGCTCAGCAGGATCAGAAAGACAATGCATCAGAAGCAGGCTCAGATAGCGAAAGTGATGCAGGGAATTCTTCGTAAAGCCCAGGAAGAAGGGTGGATTGATGAGGGCGAAGGCATAACGTTCCGTGATGGCAGAATGGTACTTCCGGTTCGTGCTACCCATAAGCGTAGCCTGCGCGGTATTGTGCTTGATGCCTCCTCTACCGGAAAAACAGTTTTCATTGAACCTGCCGAAATAGTTGACCGGAATAATGAACTCAGGGAACTGGAATACGAGGAGAAACGGGAAATCATAAGGATTCTCTCGGAATTTACCGATTTCATCCGGCCTCATGCACCGGAGCTGATTTTAATAAATGAACGCCTGGGGTATTTTGATTTTATCCGAAGCAAGGCTCAACTGGCCATCAGACTGAAAGCCGGGATTCCCGTGGTTCGTGATGAACCGATAATAGAATGGAAGGATGCTGTTCACCCCCTGTTATATCTTATCAATCTGCGGGAAAACAGGGAGACGGTTCCTCTTTCTATCAGGCTTGGCGACAAATACCGTATTCTTGTTGTATCAGGACCCAATGCAGGAGGCAAGTCAGTATGCCTTAAAACAACAGGATTNCTTCAGTACATGCTGCAATGCGGAATGCCGGTTCCCGCTTCACCAAATTCAGTTTTTGGAATCTTCCGGGATATTTTTATTGATATAGGCGATGAACAAAGTATTGAAAATGACCTGAGTACCTACAGTTCTCATTTATTGCANATGAAATACTTTATTCGGCATGCCGGCACAAGAAGCNTTGTGCTGATCGATGAACTGGGTGCCGGTACCGAACCTTCGCTCGGAGGCGCCATTGCTGAAGCCATTCTGGAAAAACTGAGGCAGACGGGTTGTATTTGTATTGCTACCACGCATTACACCAGTCTGAAGCATTATGCTGCATCAGCTGAAGGCGTGATTAACGGAGCCATGCAGTTCGACAGCGGGCGTATGGTACCGCTGTACAAGCTCGAAATTGGTAAGCCGGGGAGTTCATATGCTTTTGAGATTGCCCGCAGGATAGGACTTCCTGAGGAGATTCTTTCCATGGCCCGCCAGCGGGTCGGAAGCAGTCAGGTCGATTATGATAAGCACCTCCGGGAGGTATTGCGCGATAAGCGCTACTGGGAACAAAAAAGGGAAAAAATCAGACAAACTGAGAAGAAAATTGAGGAAACACTGGAAAAATACACCAAAGAACTGGAGGAAACCAACCGGATGCGCAGGGAATTGCTGGCAAATGCGCGAAAGGAAGCGGCCGCACTGGTGGAAGGACTGAACAAACGGATTGAGAATGCTATCCGCGAAATCAGAGAGGCTCAGGCTGAGAAGGAAAAAACAAAGATGATTCGTCAGGAACTTCAATCGTATGTTTCTGAATCGCTACGAAGACTGGAGGGAGAAAATGCCGTAACCAATGAAACCCCTCGGAACAGGAGCCAGAAAGATAGTACCGGCAGGGAAGAAGATGGAAGGAGTGAACCGGCCTTTGAAAAGGGAGATATGGTTCGACTGACTGATCAGGACATTACCGGTGAAGTACTTGATGTTAACGGACCGAGTGTGCTGGTTGCCTTTGGAAATATGGTAACAACCGTCCCTTTTAATCGGCTGGAGAAAACGGAGGGCGGGCGAAGAAAATCTTTGGATCAGCCTGCCACCGGCAAAACAAGTTCTGCCTGGAATGAACGTTTTCTGAGTTTTGTCCCGCAGACAGACGTCCGGGGCATGCGCGGAGAGGAGGCTTTGCAGGAGGTAGCCCGCCTGCTTGATGAAGCCCTGGTGGTGGGGGTGAGCGAAGTACGCATCCTCCATGGAAAAGGGAATGGCATCCTTCGGTCACTGATACGGGATTATCTGCAGAAGCAACATTTTGTCAGGTCTTTCCGTGATGAACATGTGGAACGGGGTGGCAGCGGAATAACTGTGGTGACTATAGCATCCTGACGGACTTTTCATTCCTCATCCGAAAACCTCGCACCCTGCCGAATGTAAATATACTTTCTGATTAAAAAGTCAGCTTCGTCATTTGTCAGTGGGTTCAGAAAATATTCGGTTGTTCCCGAGGCGAAGACAGCCTTTTTGAAATCTTCGTCATGCCTGTCGGCAACTACTATTACGGGAAAATGCCTGAATTCTCTGCGAAGTCTGAAAAGGATAGCTGGTAATTTATGCAGGTCAGGAAAAGAATAAAGAAACAGTATGTCAGGTTCGGGATGTCTTTTCAATTCCATAAAAAGATCCTTTTCATTGCCGATATATTCGGTCATGACCATCTTGCTGGTACGGAAAGGTTCCGGTACGTTAATCTCTTTATTTTCCTCAAGATTGGCAATCAAAACGCGGGAAAGTTTCTTCTCAACCAATCTTGGCCAGGTATTTTTGACAATATATCCGGGAATGCGGAACATGAAACACGTCCCCTGATAGGGTTTTGAAGAAAGCCATATTTCTCCTTCCAGCATTTTTACCAGCTCCTTTGCAATACTCAATCCCAAACCTGTTCCTCTGTACAACTGGTCATCAACGGCTTTTCCCTTGCGAAAACGCTCAAAAATCGTATGTTGTTCTTTTGGATGAATTCCTATACCTGAATCCTGAACGAAGAAAAGGACCGAATTACTGTTTTCGGGATAGTAACCAAATTCAATGAATCCTGTTTCAGTGAACTTTACGGCATTGTTCAGAAGATTGGAAAGGATCTGCATAAGACGTGATTTCTCGCTGAACAGGACAATATTCGATACGGAAGGTTTCTGGTACCTGACTTCAACTTTTTTACCCGCCCGCACAAACTGAAGTTTATAATATTCAGAAAGTCTTTCCAGCATATCGTCAAGTTCAAATTCGCTTTTATGAAGATGAACTACTCCTCTCTGTATGTCAGACAAATGGAGAAGGTTGTCAATCATTGCAATCAGGTGATTTCCCGATTCCCTGATGTATTCGTAGTACTTTTCTTTCCTGCCGGATGGTATATCGGGATCGCAGATCAATTCTGAAAACCCGAAAATGGCATTCATCGGGGTGCGAATTTCATGTGAAATATTTTCGATGAATTCAGTCTTGAGTTTTTCTGATTCTTCGGCTTTTCTCAAGGCTTCCTGCAGATTTCTGAAGTTCAGTTTTTGCTGGGTGATGTTGATCAGTGCCCCGGCAACAAACCTCGGTTTTCCTGAAATTTCAGGAACAGGAGAGGCACGCAGTTCAAACCAGTTGTCGTGCGACTGTATTTCTGTAAAAACTTTTTCTCCCGAAAATGCTTGTTCAAGGTAAGCTGTTATTATCTGGCGGGCAGCAATATCAAAGGAAAGTTCATGCAATGATTTTCCCAGTGCCCGTTCCGGAACAAGCCCCAGCTTCGTTGATTCATTACCCTGCAGAAGGATAAAATTCAGATTTTCATCAACAAGAAAAACCGTAGTATTCGGAAGATGGGATGCCAGAGCATTGTACCATTGTTTACTTTCGTTTATAGTTTTAATAATCAGATCTTTTTTGCGAATTTCCAGCCATACCAGATAGAAGATGACCAATGAGCTTATCGTGACAAAAAACCATCCCTTAATTGTCTGAAGCAGGGTAATGGTATGCGGGTCGGCAACAAAATGTTCCAGCAGCTTGTCTGTTGACAAGATCCAGATAACACTGAGCAGGAAATAAATGACCGCTACCCTGACAGCTGGTCTGAATTTCCCGATTGGGGTCGCTAACAGATCGGTATGATTTGAAAGTTTCATTCAGGGTTCATTTCAAGAGCCTGTTTCAGGTCATGAATAATATCGGTTGCATCTTCAATTCCTGTGGAAAGACGGAGCACTTTGTCTGTAATACCTTCTTTATCAAGTTCTTCCCTGGTGAGGTTGCGATGAGATGTCAATACGGGGGAGCAAATGATTGAATCCACTCCGCCGAGGCTCATAGAAGGCCGGATCAGTTTCAGGCTTTTCTGAAATTTCACCGGGTCGGCCGATCGGAGCTCAAAACTGAGCATCCCGCTGAATCCTTTCATTTGTTTCCTGGCAATCAAATGGCCGGGATGGGAGGGAAGACCGGGATAGAAGACCCTGCTGATGCCCGGATGCTGGGCGAGGAATAGTGCCACCTCCATTGCGTTTTTATTTTGTTTTTCAACACGGATGGCAAGGGTTTTCATGGAACGTTCCAGCAGGTAGCATGTTTCGGGATTTAGGCTTCCTCCCAAATTGAGAGCCATTTTGTACAAGGGTTGTGCAATTTCCTTCGGGGCTATTATTGCTCCGGCACAGATATCGCTGTGTCCGCCAAGGTATTTTGTGGCGCTGTGAATAACAACGTCAATTCCCAGAAGCCGTGGATTCTGGTTGACCGGCGAGGCAAAGGTGTTATCGATTACTGAAATAAGTCCGTGCTTTTTTGCAATTCTGGCGATGCCTTCTATATCGGTTATGCCAAGGAGGGGATTGGACGGAGTTTCGATATAAACCATCCGTGTGGAAGGGCGAATAGCCTGTTCAAATGCTTCCGGTTCGCCGGAGGCGGGGTATGACCATTCAATACCGTACCTTTCCAGCCATCCGTTTATAAAGTGGGTAGTTCCTCCGTACAATCCCCTTTGAAAAATGGCATGGTCGCCTGATTTCAGCAATCCAAAAAGAGTGGTCGAGATAGCGGCCATACCCGAACTGAACAGGATGCCGTCCGTAGTGTCCGGATCGCATCCTTCGAGAAAGATCAGCTTTTCAATTACTGCTTTCTGGTTGGGTAGGTTAAAATAACGGGGATAGGGCCTTACGTCCGTATCAAGGTAAGGGTAGGAAGTGGAAGTATAAACAGGAGTATTGACTCCTCCGGTCATGGGATCAATACGGGTCCCGGCGTGCACGCAGAGTGTATGAAATGACAGATTCCCCATGGTGAACAGATTAATAAGTAAATATAGTAAAAAAAAAAGAGGGTGTCAGTGGAGACACCCTCTTTATCTGTTCAATGGGACAATCTTACATCATTCCTCCCATTCCTCCCATGTTGGGATTGCCTGCGCCGTGTTTATCTTCTTCTTCCTTTTCGGCGAGCACGCACTCGGTTGTGAGGAGCATTCCGGCAATGGATGCAGCATTTTCGAGTGCAACACGGGCTACTTTGGTAGGATCAATAACACCGGCCTGGATCAGGTTTTCAAATACTTCGGTACGGGCATTGAATCCGAAATCATCTTTGCCTTCACGCACTTTCTGCACCACAACGGATCCGTCATGACCTGCATTTTCGGCAATGATGCGGATGGGTTCTTCCAGAGCCCTCTTAATAATTGAAATACCGGTATTTTCGTCTTCGTTGTCACCCTTCAGTCCGTCGAGGTCTTTGATTGCTCTCAGGTAGGCAACACCGCCACCCGGAATAATGCCTTCTTCAACGGCAGCGCGGGTAGCATTCAGAGCGTCGTTCACACGGTCTTTCTTTTCCTTCATTTCCACTTCGGTAGCGGCGCCAACGTAGAGTACGGCAACTCCGCCTGACAGTTTGGCAAGACGTTCCTGCAGTTTTTCCTTGTCGTAATCCGAGGTGGTTGTTTCAATCTGGGCCTTGATCTGGGCAATGCGGGCATTGATGCTCTTCTTGTCGCCAGCGCCGTTTACGATTGTTGTGTTTTCCTTGTCGATAACCACTTTCTCGGCACGGCCAAGGTCATTCAGTGTGGTGCTTTCGAGTTTCATGCCTTTTTCTTCGCTGATCACAACTCCACCGGTAAGCACGGCAATGTCTTCGAGCATTTCTTTTCTTCTGTCACCAAATCCGGGAGCTTTCACAGCGGCTACGCGCAATGCACCACGAAGTTTATTGACAACCAGAGTAGCAAGAGCTTCTCCATCAACGTCTTCAGCAACAATCAGCAAGGGTTTGCCGTTCTGGGCAATGGCTTCCAGAACCGGAAGCAGATCTTTCATCGAGGATATCTTCTTGTCGTGCAGCAGAATGTAAGGATTTTCGAGCACGGCTTCCATCTTTTCCGGATCGGTAATGAAGTAGGCTGAAATGTAGCCGCGGTCAAACTGCATACCTTCAACTACTTCAACATGAGTTTCAGTAGTCTTGGATTCTTCCACGGTTATTACGCCTTCCTTCCTCACTTTCTTCATTGCTTCAGCAATGAGTTTACCGATTTCGATATCATTATTGGCTGAAATGCTGGCAACCTGTTCAATTTTGCTGAAATCGTCGCCAATNACTTTGCTCTGCTTTTTCAGGCTTTCAATTACGTGGGCAACAGCTTTGTCAATGCCTCTCTTCAGATCCATAGGATTGGCACCGGCTGTAACGTTTTTCAGACCCACGTTGATAATTGACTGAGCCAGGACTGTGGCNGTGGTTGTTCCGTCACCGGCATTATCATTGGTTTTGGAGGCAACTTCCTTCAGCATCTGGGCGCCGATGTTCTCAAAATGGTTCTTCAGTTCTACTTCCTTGGCAACGGTAACACCGTCTTTTGTAACCTGCGGGGAACCGAATTTCTTGTCAATAACCACATTGCGTCCTTTCGGACCCAGAGTTACCTTTACCGCATTGGCAAGAGCATCAACACCTTTTTTCAGCTGATCTCTTGCATCAATATCAAATTTGATTTCTTTTGCCATGTTTGTATTGTTTTAAAGGTTAATACTCAGATAATAGCCAGTATGTCACTCTGGCGCATGATCAAATAATCCTTGCCATTATAGCTGATTTCCGTACCGGCATATTTTCCGTAAAGAACAACATCACCGGCTTTTACTTCCATTTTTTCATCCTTTGTGCCCGGACCAACGGCTACTACAATGCCGCGTTGCGGCTTTTCCTTTGCGGTGTCGGGGATGATAATTCCGCTGGCAGTTTTTTGTTCAGCTTCCTGAGGTTCCACAAGAACCCTGTCGGCTAAAGGCTTGATTTTCACTTCTGACATATTGGTATCGTTTTAGGTTAAACAAAATTTTCTACCGCCTTTTAATGGCACATACTGTGCCAAAAAATTCCATAGCCATTATTGTGTTTTCATCAGTAAGGGANAATTTTGGGGAGCAGTTGNGTCTATTTAATTAATAATCAATTTTTTGTGAATGAACATTTGGTAATGGTTTATGAAATGGCTGATGGCAGAAGAACAAAAAAAATGTCAGCATGTTCTGA
>JGI24721J26819_10004702_pt1 | contig 14010 bp, 13 predicted proteins | sample YelNatPaOPGAMG01_FD_26819 | JGI IMG/M metagenome (IMG submission 26819)
TTGATAAAATTTTCACCTAAAAGGATAGTTGGTTTGGAAATTGATGAAACGGAAATATATAATTTGTATCTGGTTTGAAAAATATGGTTTATATAGGACAGACTTGACAATTGCCAGCGATTATGAAGCAATGTTAAGGTATATTCATAAATATGGTATTAAACTGGCGTATTTGCCCGAGGTTCTTGTTAAAATGAGGCTTGGAGGGGCAAGTAAACAAAAGTATAAAGAATCTGATTATAACTACGATTGAAGATTATAAGGCATGGAAGTTAAACGGTCTTAAAGGAGGATTGCAGGCTGTAATATTAAAGAAATTAAGAAAATTGCCGCAGTTTTTTAAATAATATTCGTCGGTTTAAATGCTAAACTATCGGACATATATTGTTTTATTTTTGCTGGGGGCGTTGTTTGCAATGTTATTTACCCCGTTGATGATAGTAATTGCAAAACGGTTCGCAATAGTGGATAAGCCCGGCGTCCGCAAGGTTCATAAAAAGCCAACACCATTGCTTGGCGGAGTTGCGATCGCCATCGCAATGTGGGTTCCGCCATTGCTTTTGTTGTTGTATGATAATTTTGTTGCGGAAGCGTTCAGGTCAAGGATTTATGATGTCGCAATAATATTTACGTCCGGTCTGCTGATGCTTATATTGGGGTTGATTGACGATGTGCGAGGGTTAAATGCCCGCCAAAAGTTGATGGTCCAGATTCCTGTAGCCGCGGCGTTGGTTTTATCGGGGATAAGATTCGGGAACATAACCATACCCGGGTTAGGCGGGGTCGATTTAGGTTCTTTAAGTCCGGTAATAACGTTTATATGGATAGTCGGGGTGTGCAACGCAATTAATCTTATTGATGGATTGGACGGTTTGGCGGCAGGGGTGGCTATGTTTGCGGCGTTAACGAACGGGGTTATAGCCATTTTGAACGGGAACGTTATGGTCGCCGTGCTGATGATAACACTTGCGGGCGGATGTTTGGGGTTTTTGCATTATAACTTTCACCCGGCAAAGATATTTCTGGGCGATTCCGGAAGCCTGTTTCTGGGGGTAACGCTTGCTGTAACGAGCATTCTTGGGGCACAAAAAGGGACTATGGCGGCTTCTTTGTTAATACCGGCGCTTGTGCTCGGATATCCGGTGTTTGATACGTTGATTGCGATGGCGCGCAGGTTTGTAAAGGGGAAAAGTATGTTTTCCGGCGACAGAAAGCATATTCATCACATGTTGCTGGAGAAGTTCTTAGACCAGAAACGGGCTGTGATGGTTATTTATGTGGGATGCGCTTTATTTTCTGTTGTGGCTCTGCTTGTTGTGATGGAAAACAACTTTGGAATCGCTATTGGATTTGTTGTGATTGGTTTGGTGTCTTATGTGAGCCTGAGGTCGCTTGGTTATTTTGAAAATCTGAAGCAGATGTTGAACGGGGAACGTACTAAATTCAGGGCGGTTGAATACTTCGGCAAGGCGGTATATTATCAGATAAAGGGTGCCAAAAGTATTGAGGAGATATATGATTATATAAAATGCATTTGTCATCATTACGAATCGCCCGGATTTAACATTGAAATTGCCGGCAACGGCAAAGTTAATAGATACAGTTGGTTCAAAGACGAGCAAGCGAAGATTAGTGTTGGGAAAGGGAGGCTTGAGTGTGATGTTTATGATTTCAGCGATTCGGGGCTGAAGATTACTTTTTATTACGCGGAAAATGTTCAAAACGACGATTTGCACACTGAGAAACGGAATTTGCTTGGGGAAATTGCCGACGTCACAAATGAACGGATTAAAGAAATCGTGAATTCCTGACCCCTTCTATTTAACTTCATTTTTTCGACTCCTTCGATTTCTTCTCAATTCTTCTCAAAATCTTTTTATTTCACTCATCTTTTTGTTTCCCGGCGATTTTTGTAACTCATTTTTTCCACAATTGGGGCAAGGAGTAGAGCAGGTCAACAACCATGGCATCAGCCTCTGGGAACGCGTAATCCTTAATCTGTTCACGCTCAATCCATGCCACTGCATCGCACGCGATAGGTTTTGGCTCGCCGTCTTCATGTGAACAAAGGAAAAAACGCAAGTGAACACGGACATCCGGATAATCGTGAGTCATTGACCAAAGCAAATCGCCGACCTTAACTTTAATCCCAAGTTCCTCCTCCAATTCGCGTTTCAGACAATCTTCAAAAGTTTCTCCCGGATTCCGCTTTCCACCTGGGAATTCCCAAAGCCCGCCCAAATAATCGCCCTTCTTTCGTTTAGTGATCAGTAGTCTTCCGTTTTTGAAAATTATTCCGGCGGATACTTCGATTTCCGGTCTGTTGCGGTTTGATAATGTCATTTTCCGGCTAATTTAATTAGATTACTTTCTCCCCACGCTCTTGTAAATCCACCCAAGCCTCTCCATTTCATCCGGATCGAATACATTACGTCCGTCGAACATAATCGGGTGGGTCATCACTTTTCGAGCGCGTTCAAGGTCAAGTTTCTTAAATTGCTCCCAATCGGTGGCTATCACAAGCGCATCGCACCCCTCAGCCACTGCATTCATATCTTCTACATATACAACATCGCTTAAAACTGCCCGCGCTTTTTCCATAGCTTTCGGATCGTGGACACGAAGTTTTGCGCCGAGTTTCTGAAGTCGTTTACAAAGGTCAATCGCCGGAGACATTCTTACGTCATCAGTATTGGGTTTAAATGAGAGCCCGAGAACTCCGATTGTTTTGTCCTTTAAAACCCATAGAGTATCAACAATCTTTTTGACAAACCTTTCCATCTGCTCCTCATTTATTCTCTTGACCTCTTTTAGCAAGCCAAAATTATAACCAACATCCTCAGCGATTTTTATAAACGCGCTTAAATCTTTCGGAAAACAACTCCCTCCGAACCCGATTCCGGCATCGAGAAACTGTCTGCCAATGCGGCTATCCATTCCAATACCATTAGCGACTTCGACAACATCAGCACCTGTTGCTTCGCATATAACTGAAATTGCGTTGATGTACGATATTTTCATTGCAAGAAACGAATTGGCGGCGTGTTTAATGAGTTCAGCGGAATTAATNTCTGTCACGATAATTGGTGCATTAAATGGTGCATATATTTCTTTCATGGCAGGCACAGGGCGTGGAGATGAAACNCCGATAACAATTCGTTCGGGCTTTAAACAATCCTGAACCGCAGATCCCTCCCTTAAAAATTCAGGATTGCTNACAACGTCGCATACGATACCTGCCTTATTATACCTCCGGATTGTTTCTGCCACACGCTCTCCGGTTTTCACAGGAACAGTGCTTTTATCAACAACAATTTTATAACTCTTCATGTAAGTTGCAATTTCGCGAGCGACCTTCTCNATAAAACTCATATCAACCGAACCGTCGGGCAGGGGAGGGGTTGGCACCGCAATAAAAATCACGTCAGAATTTTCCACGCCCTCCTGTGTTGAATCGGTAAATCGAAGTCTGCCTTCNGAAACGTTTTTATGCACTAATTCCTCAAGACCTGGTTCGTAGATTGGGATTCCTCCNCTTTTAAGAATTTTTATTTTTTCCGAGTCATTGTCCACACAAATTACATTGTGCCCAACTTCCGCGAAGCATGTGCCTGTAACAAGACCGACATATCCAGTGCCGATTATTGTAATCTTCATAATCTATCCCCCACAAATTTAATCTCTAACTTTTTATGTTTCCATTTAATTATAAAAGATTCGACTATTTAATCATGTAAAATATTGAAAATCCGGTTTAAAAAATTGCCCCTCAAATAAGAGGGGCATTTCTTTTACAAGATTAATTTTTCATTTCTATTATCAAGACTGCTTTTAAAAAGATATTTTANACAAAAATTTTTGTTAGACTACTTTCTCCCAAGTACCTGTTTTTGCAGATTTATAAGCCGCTTCCATTACGCTNACCCGGGCAGCAGCTTCCTTAGGTGTCACCAGCGGCATGTCCTTTTGCCCAGCTACAGCATTAACAAACTGGTGCAATGGCAAAGGAGGTGCTGGTGGTAATTCTCGCCATGGTTTTCTGCCATCAGCCCCTTGGACTTTGTCTGACTTAAAATAGAGTTCGTTATTTATTATTACTGCATGCCCATTTGTCCCGCTGATAAGCAGTGTAACTGGATTATCCACATCTACCCANCCTGCAGCAAGGGTACCAATGGTGCCGTTTTTAAATTTCAGAAGTGCTTCGCCGGTCTCGTCGCAATCTGCATAACGCCCCGTTACAATCCTGATATCAGCTATTGTCGATTCAATATCTCCTAATAACCACATTAGGATGTCGAGGGAATGTGTTCCAAGGTCTCCAAATGCCCCGACACCTGCAATTTTTGGATCAGCCATCCAGCGCCATTCATTGTCAAACCACCCACCGAGAGAACCACTATGACAGTTTGAACCTCGCGCTCGAGTGATTTTCCCGAAAGCGCCCTTTTGTATCTGTTCTTTTAAGAAAATATGTTTCGGATCTGTCCGCATGAAATAACCTGTTGTAAAAATAAGACCGGCTTTTTCTATTGCTGCTGCCATCTCTTTACTTTCTGCGCCAGTAATCCCAAGCGGTTTTTCTACGAACATGTGTTTTTTAGCCTTTGCAGCTTCAGAGACAAGTTTTGCATGGAGTTGAGTTTCTGAACAGATAACCACGCCGGCAACCTCAGAGTCTTCCCATATTTTATTCAGATCGGTAACATTAGTGGCTTCCAATTCACGAGCCCTGCGGGCACCACGGGCGTTATCATGATCCCATACATATTTAACCTTTACATCTTTGCGGGATTTTAAAAGATTTATGAATCCAGGTGTATGAATATGAGCACAACCTACAAAGGCAAGGACAACCTGCCCGGATGTTTCTGCTCCTTTGATTATTGATGGCATCGTTATTGCGCCGACAGTGGCTACAGTCGCTGTTTTCAAAAAGTTTCTTCTGTTAATTTCCTGTATTTCTTTCATATATTTTATTTTAAATTTTATTTTCAAGATGTTCAATAATTTAATTGACGAAACTGAAGATGATTCTGAATATGACTTGGAAATGTTTTACCTTCTTGAAAATTTTTCATATTACCTTGCGCTTGAAAGTAAAAAATATGTAACATATGCTTTATAAAGAAAGGTTACTTTTATAATGTGCCGATTTTTGGAATGGTGCATGCCTATTTTGTCTAAAATGAGTATCAGCCAAAAATCAGTTTAACCACTTCTTGAATCCAGGAGAATCCAGTATGGATAGTGCTTGATAAAATCAGCAAACAACTACGCTCTTTAAACCGTGGGATGATTTAATTTACTAAAGTATAATTTTTAACAGAAAATTGACACAGTATTTGCAAACTTAATTACCTGCTATTTTCTGGTTTTTAAATGAAGCCATAAAATATCTGTTTATTGTGTCAATAAACTTCCACTTCTATCATCTTCAACTCTACAATGGAATTATAAAAAACAATTTTTCGCAGTCGCCAGACAGCAATCAGAGTTTTGGACTAAACAGATTTTTTAGCGGATATTTTTTGGATATTATGGCAGCTCTTTGATTTTGATATTCCTGAAAGCCACAACACCGTGATCGCCTTGTAGCATAATTGGACCCGGTTCATTTACGTTCCTATCCAATTCCCCACCTGTTGGGCCTGGTATTTCCACATTGTCATGGATTTTCTTGCCGTTAAGGATAACAGTTACCTTATTTCCAATTAATGTAGCTTCTACGGTTTGCCATTCATTGCCTGGTTTGGAGGCAAAAACGTCAGGTGCTTTAAAGGCATAAATTGCCCCGTTGCTTCCCTTGCTTGTTTTACCACTCTTGTAATCACCAAGAATCTGGATTTCATACCTTCCACGGAGATAAAATCCGCTATTTGAACCATCTGGTACCATATATTCATATTTAACTATGAAGTTCTTGAACTTTTTCTCTGAAATAAGGTCTGTTCCGTGCTCTCCCGGTGGAACTTTGTTTTTTAAAATACCATCTTCAACAACCCAGAAATTTTTTCCATTGGGGTTCCGTAATTTCCACCCGGTTAGGTCTTTCCCATTAAATAAGGGGAAAAAACCATCATCATCAGCGGCATAAATAAAACCCGCTGAAATTAACGTTGTTAGAATTATAGCAATTTTTGTTTTCATAATTTTTACCTTATTAGTTCAATATTTATTATTTTGCAGTTTGTGGTTTTGCGTCTCCTGGTTCAAGACCTAATGCCCATTTAATCCCACCGAGGATATGCTTTTGATATGCCTTGCTAACTTCAGGAGGATTCATTCGTTTAAAGTTAGACGGCGTATCATCATCCCATATATCCTCACGATGTCCTAAGGATGTATAAAAAACTCTACCTTTTCCATATTCTTTACACCATGACACAGGATAATATCCTGGTGTCTTTTTGTTTGGTTCTTTATCCAGTGATAGCAACATATGAACGGTATCGCGGTTAAAATTCTTCATAATATAAATCTCATCAAAAACAGTCCATTGCTGGCTTAAATGTCTGCAACATGGATGTTGGTTGTCTTCATTTATGCAATCTACAGAAACCTGCGCGCCGTGGCTTTGAAATTCACCACCAAGCATTTCAATATATGGTTTAAAGCCATGGAAAGTGTCGCTCGCCGAGTGCATTCCAATGAACGCTTTTCCCTCTTTAATCCAATCAAGAAACGCTTGCCGATCTGGCAGAGGCAAATCGCCGGTTGTGTTTGCAAAAATTACACCATCATATTTCTTTAAATTTTCAGGGCTCAACTTCTCGAGTTCTTTTTTGAGTGCCTCCTGCCATTTCGCATCTTCAGCCTTGTATTTTGCAAGGGCTTCCTTATATGCTGCTTCCTGTTCCGGTGTCGGATTTTCAGGACGTTTTGGTGGGGTTGGTTTATTTGGAGGTTGTTGAACCAAATCAACAGTGAAAAGCCCGGTTTCTTTTGCGAGTTTTTGAATTACTTTTTCGGCTGTTGGAATTGAACTGTGTCTGAAACCTGTTGTAACGGTTACAAGAAGAAGTTTCTTTGGTTCTGCCGCTACGACCCCAAGGGCAATCGCCCATGCCAATAATGTAATAGTGATTTTTTTCATAACTATTATTAATAACGTTTAGAATGGTTTCTATATTCAAATTTACAAAAATGCAATATTAAAAATAATTATTTTTGGGCGAATATCGTTGTTTTGCATATTTAATTTTTAAAATAGAAAAATTCTGTTATTGACAATGCTTCTTCTTCAAATATACCCTTATTTGGCAAAACGCGGAATGTTTAATCCGTGACAGCGAATGAAGCCTGTTCGCGTTCTGCAATGCGTACATTTCCGTTGGTTTTGCCATTATAAACAGAGAACTGAAAATTATTAATTTATGGCAAAAAATAAAAATATCATACTTGTAGGCGCTCAGTGGGGTGATGAAGGAAAGGGGAAAATAATTGATGTATTGATGGATCAGGTAGGCGTTGTAGTGCGAACACAAGGTGGTAATAACGCCGGTCACACTGTCTTTATCAATAATGAGAAATATGTGCTCCACCTTGTCCCATCAGGTATTCTTCATAAAGACAAAAAATGCGTTATAGGTAATGGGGTAGTAATTGACCCTGTTGGATTAAAGGCAGAAATTGAAGGTCTCATAAGCCGTGGAATTCATGTTGATGGGAATCTTTTTATTAGCGAAACAGCCCATGTTGTATTACCCTATCACCGTATTCTCGATGCCCAAAGAGAGGTTTTAAAAGGCAAGCAAAAAATTGGAACAACAAAACGGGGAATCGGACCTGCTTATGCAGACAAGGCATACAGAACAGGTTTGCGGATGCTTGACCTTATTGATATTGATCGTTTTTCAGAACTACTTAAGCAACGGATAAAAGACAATAATAAGATTTTAAAAATACTTGGCGCTAAACCTCTCTCTTATAAAAAAGTTTTTGAGGAATACAAAGAGGCTGCCGAGTATTTGAAACCTTATGTTGTAAATACTGTTGTTCTTTTGCATGAGGAAATACGGAAAGGCTCCGGGATTTTATTCGAAGGGGCGCAGGGAACATTTTTGGATATTGATCACGGGACATATCCCTATGTAACCTCCTCAAATACAACGGCTGGTGGCGCCTGCACGGGTTCGGGTGTTCCACCAACGAAAATTGACACTGTAATTGGTGTTGTTAAAGCTTATACGACCCGTGTTGGAGAAGGTCCTCTGCCAACCGAGAACCAATATATTTCAGATTTATTGCATTCAATGGGACGCGAATTTGGGGCAACAACTGGCAGACCTCGCAGATGTGGCTGGTTTGATGCTGTTGCGGTAAGACATGCGGTCATGATTAACGGGATTGAACGATTAGCAGTTACAAATTTAGATGGTTTAGATACAGTCGATGTAATAAAAATTTGCATTGGTTATAAGTATGGTTCTCAAAAATACGATTATGTCCCCTCAGACGTGAATATTCTTGCAAGGGTTGAACCTATTTATGCTGAATTTGAGGGATGGAAAACCCCAACTACAAATGCAAAAAGCTGGAAAGAATTACCAAGAAAAACAAAAGATTATCTTAACGCAATTTCTGAACTGACCGGCGCCAGACCATCAATAATCTCTGTCGGACCAGACCGTTCACAGACAATATTTGTCTGAAATTGAACAAAAATTTGCTGAATTTATCAAATTCTGAAAATGGATATGTTAAATTATGATGGTTAGGGGAATTGTTATTATTTGAAAATGAGTCCATCACAACCAACATTGAGTCCGCAGGCATTAGCATCGTTGCCAACACATGTTGCTATAATAATGGATGGCAACGGTAGATGGGCTAAGCTGCGTAATCTACCCCGTGTCGAAGGACATCGACACGGCGTTGAGTCTGTCCGGGCAGTCGTTAAAGCGGCAGGCGAAGTTGGCATTAAATACCTTACTTTATATGCATTTTCAGTGGAAAACTGGAATCGTCCTCAGGAAGAGGTTGACACGTTGATGAAATATCTCGCCAAGTATTTAAAAACCGAAGCAGATGACTACAGAAAAATAATGTAAAACTGGATGTAATAGGTCAGATTTACCGCCTCCCTGAATTTGTTCAGACGCAATTAAGAAAAACACAGGCAGCACTGGCAAAAAACAATGGATTAACACTAATACTCGCATTAAGTTACGGAGGACGTACAGAAATTGTCGATGCAGTTCGTAAAATAGCCGTAAAAGTAAAACAGGGTTTGATTGACCCAGAGGAAATCAATGCCCAGATTTTTGCACAACATTTATATACGGCAAATTACCCGGACCCCGATCTTCTCATTAGAACAAGCGGGGAACTACGAATAAGCAATTTCCTCTTGTGGCAAATTTCATATACAGAACTAGTGGTTACTCCCACTCTTTGGCCAGATTTTCGAAAAGCGGATTTTTTTGCCGCCCTCGAAGAGTATGCACGCAGACATAGAAGGTTCGGTGGATTATAGAAAAATCTATTAACATGAAAACGCGTTTAATAAAAATTTTACTTACTATTTATTTTTCAGGATTCCTTGCCTGTTTTTCGGCGGAGCCAGAAAAGTCGGTTATTCAGATTATCACATTTGCCCAGCAGCCTGTTTGGGATGCCCCATGGAGGTTTGATTCAATTTATAGAAGCGGGGGATCAGGTTTCGTAATCAAAGGCAAAAAGATTATGACAAATGCCCATGTTGTAAGTTGGGCAAGAGAAATTTTAGTTCGTAGATATCAGGATCCAAAGTTCTACCGTGCAAAGGTTGCATTCATAGGGCACGACTGCGATCTAGCTTTATTGGACGTAGATGATCCGACATTTTTTGAGGGATTAGAACCGCTTGAGATTGGCGAGCTACCCAAAGTACGGTCAACGGTCATCACCTATGGTTATCCTGCCGGTGGTGAACAGATTTCTTATACACGCGGTGTTGTATCCCGCATTGAACTCCAAACCTATGTNCATATNGGAAATCGCAGTCTATTATGCGTCCAAACGGATGCTGCTATAAATCCGGGTAATAGTGGTGGTCCNGTTATTCAGGACGGTTTAGTTGTTGGCGTTGCCTTTCAGGGCATTCAGGGTTTAGAAAACACAGGATTTTTCATACCGCCACCGGTAATTAATCATTTTCTGAAAGATATTGAAGACGGTATTTATCATGGGTTCCCAACCGCAGGGATGCGTATATCACAATTGCAAAATCCGGCATACAGGCGGATGCTTGGTTTGACCACTGATGGAATCGGAGCAAGAATTGATAGTATAATGCCCATTCCTTCTACACAAAAATTACTTAAAGAAGACGATGTTCTTTTACAGGTGGATAATTATGTGGTCGGGAGCGACGCCACAATTTTGTTCGATGGAAATCGTGTCCATGTTGCCGTTGCATTTCAATCTGCACAGCATGGTGAGTCGGTAAAATTAAAAATTTTGCGGGATAAGAAAGAAATGGAAATATTACTGCCTCTTTATGTTAATGATTATGACAAACAGGCAGGTAACCAATATGATGTGCTTCCCCGTTATTTTGTTTATGCGGGGCTCGTATTTACACCTCTAAGCCTCGATTATATGCGTACCTTGGGTCGAAACTGGTCTGACGAAGTTAATGCTGAACTTGTTTATGAGTTGTTGTACAGAAAAAATGAAACACCTGAAAAAGCCAGAAAAGAACCAATTGTCCTTGCAAACATTTTACCCCACCAGATCAATGCAAATTTTGGCGTTAAAGGCAGGGCTTTGGTGGACTCGATAAACGGGATAAAAATCCAGTGCCTTGAAGATGTTATTGAGGCGTTCAAAAAACCAAACGGAGATTTCCACATTATTAAATTTTTACCACATAATTCTGTTGAATGCTTAAAGGTCTCAGAGGCAGAAAAAGCAAATGAAGAAATTTTAAAACTTCACGGTGTCCCATCCGATAGACGATTATGAAATTATTCAAAATATTAATATTTCTCGGGATTCTAAGTTTAGGCTGTTTATGCCTTAACGCAACAGCCTCAAAACTCGGTTTTGAATGGGAAAAAGCCATCGTAACTATTGAGGCTTCCGGAATTCAATATGATTTTCGTCAGCCATGGAATAAACAACCAAAGCAAACACTAAAGTCCGGTGTGTTGATCCGCCCTCGTGAAATCCTTACAACAGCTGAAGGTCTCGATAATCTATTGATGGCAAGAGTCCAGAAAGGTGGCGAAAGTAAATGGTGGGAGGCGGATGTTAAGTGGATTGATTACCATGCAAATCTGGCTCTTTTATCTGTTAGGGACGAAAAGTTCTATCAGGGAATGAAACCGGCGCAGTTATGCTCAAAATCCCCTGATAAAGATAACCTTCACGTCGTAAGGTGGAAAGGCGCAAATCTGGAAACCAGAAAAGTGGAATTTGCCCAATATATTGTGGATGAAGGAGTTTTAAGTGGTCTTAACTGTGTTCAGATGGAACTTGAAACAATCCAAAATCCCGTTACTTCCTCCGAAATCATAATTTCAGATGGAAAAGTGGCAGCCATCACGACCGGCTATAAAGGTGAAAATACCCGTGCAATACCTGCGGTTTTTATCAGGCAAATTCTGAACGAACAACAAAAAGGAAAATGGCATGGTTTAGGCTACTTTGCTTTCTGGTGGCAACCATCCTACAATCCCAATCTCCATGAATATTTGAAGCTGAGCGGAGAACCGCGTGGGGTGGTTGTTATTTATACACCGGACAATAACGGAAATCAGGATAGTCTGAAACCACTTGATATAATCCTTGAAATTGATGGCTTCCAGATCGACAATCAGGGTAATTACAAGGATCCAGATTTTGGAAAATTAATTCTTGAAAATCTTGCAGTAAAAAACAAATTTGCCGGCGATGTTGTTTCAATCAAAGTATGGCGGAATGGAGCAGAGCATATAGTGAAATATACTTTGCCAAAATTCGATTTTTCAAAACGTCTTGTCCCTCAACAGGTTCTGGATAAAGAACCGGAATATATAATAGCCGGAGGGCTTGTCTTTCAGCCGTTAACAGAGCCATATCTGCGCAGTTTTGGTGCAGAGTGGCGTCGTTCTGCGCCATTCAGATTAGTCTATCTCTGTTCTCAAGAACCAACAAAAGAAACACCATCCCTTGTTGTGCTTTCGGGTGTTTTGCCTGACCCCATTAATATCGGTTATTACGAATATCGGGGTCTCGTCGTNGAATCAATAAATGGTCTTACAGTAAGAACATTAAAAGATGTAAAGAATGCGCTTAAGCATCCAAAAGATGGATACCATGTAGTCGAATTTCAGAAAGGAGATGGTGTCCGCAGGCTGGTAATAGATGCACTCAGGGAGCCTGAGGCAACAAAGCGTATTCTTGCAAGATACGGTATCCAATCTCCAATTCGTATNTCCGAATAATCTGGATATTTTCAATTGGGTTGAATTTTTGTTTTATATTGGCATAATATTTTTCAAATAACTGACCATTTGGATTTGAAAGAAATAAAGGGCATGGTTTAATTTTAATAGATGTCGCTGTATGAACGACAATACATGAAGGATNCTGGCTTTCACAGAAGCCCATCTCTGACCGTTGTATTAATTATTATTAACGTAATCGTCTTTATTTTTCAAAGCATCAGCCTTTATTATGGATTATTCCCAATTAAAAAATATTTTTATTTGAATATTGCAGGGATATCCTCCGGTTATATCTGGCAGTTGCTAACATACCAGTTTTTACATGGCGATTTATTTCACATCTTGATAAATTGTGTTGTTCTGTACTTTTTTGGCAGAGCAGTTGAAGAGTATCTTGGGAAAATTGCCTTCCTAAAAATTTATTTTATTAGCGGAATTCTTGGCGGTATTTTGCAACTCCTTTATATCAAAATATTTGTGTCACCTGAACTTGCAATGACAGTAAATGTCGTTGGGGCTTCTGCAGGGGTTTTTGGTTTAATTGCTGCGTTTGCCACACTTTTCCCTGAACAGCAACTTACCACATTCATTGCTTTGTTAATCCCGATTACAATGCGTGCTAAGTTCTTACTTTTGATAGAAATTTTAATAACGCTTTATGGATTGATATTTCCGGTATCAGTCGTTGCCCATGCTGCTCATCTTGGAGGTATTATTTTTGGTGTGTTTTACATCCGATGGGGGATACGGTTAGAAAGTTATATCCGCAGTTTAAAACACAAGAAAATTTACAAAAAGCCCANTTATATAACNGTGCCTGAAACAAAAACCATTAAATGGGAAATTGATGATTCCATAGAGGACGACGATCTTCCACCGGATGAGTTCATTAAACGCGAAGTTGATCCCATTTTAGATAAAATCGCTCAGCATGGGATTCAAAGCCTAACAGATCGTGAACGAAAGATTTTAGAAAAGGCGCGTCAGAGAATGGAAAGAAGATAAATTGTTTTTTGTTTAAAAAAAACTTTTTGGTTCGTTTCTAACTTTTTATCCTTTTTATATTTTATCACGCAGAGATTTTTGAATAAATATTTCAGTTGAATAATTCATAGTTGTGGTTTATCCATTTTTAGAATTAAATTTATATAATTTTCGGATAAATTTAGTCATGCTTACTGAACATAAAAGGTTTTTGATTAGAGTAATTATTGGATTGGTGTTACTTTGGGCTATTGTTTTTATCGGATATAAAATCAGCGCTCACTATAAAGTTTCCCCAGAGAAAATAAAACAATACCTCGATACTGTTGATCTGTCTAAATTATCCCCTTCTGAGCGCGCAAAAACTCTNAATAAACTGGCGGAGATGGTCAATAGTCTACAGTACGAAGAACGCAGGCGCGTTAGGTTGCGGGATGAATGGAAACGATTGTTTGATCAGATGACCGATCAGGAGAAAAATGATTTTATTGAAAAAACTGTCCCTGTTGGTTTCAAAAAAATGATCGAATCTTTCGAGAAACTTCCTGAAGACAGAAGGAAAAAAGTGATAAATGATGCCTTGCGGCGTTTAAAAGAAGTACAGGAATCA
>JGI24721J26819_10004709_pt1 | contig 13978 bp, 11 predicted proteins | sample YelNatPaOPGAMG01_FD_26819 | JGI IMG/M metagenome (IMG submission 26819)
TTATATTGGTGATTTTGCGTTTTGGTTGAGGTTTGATTTAATTTTTCAAGCCATTTGGCGATGTGCTTTATGAAATTTTCAAAATCTGGCAGTTTCTTTTGCAGAAACTCGTAAACTAGGTTTAGGTTTATGGAGGCGTAGTCGTGAACTAGGAGGTTTCTGAGGCCTATTATTGAGGCTATTGTTTCAACGAATGTTTTCGGTATGATTTTTGCCTCGGATAATTTGTAGGGGATGTCTCTGTAGCGTTCCGGCCTTTTTAGTTGAAGCGAGGAGATTATTTCATTGCCGATATCTATTATGCATTCGATGGCTACTTGGATATACCTTTCGGCGACTCCGCTTACCTTGAAGTCGCTTGCGAACTCTTCCATGGTGCTTTTTTGTTCCTTTAGGAATTTTAAGTATTGATTTAGTTTGCTTAGTTTTGCGGTGATTAAAGTTTTTCTATGCTAAGATCTTCTTTATTAAGCATTCATCATACCTCCTTAATGCTCTGCTAAAATCTAGATATTCGCTTTCAGCCCTTGCTTCAAACTTTATTCTTTCCTTCTCGTCTCTTGTGTAAATGATTTTGCCATACTTTATTATTTGGTGTTTTAGCACTGGGGGGGCTGTGTTAAGGATTATCAAATCCAAATTATCTCCCACAATTCCGGATAGTTTGTTAACCATGTATAAGTAGTATTCAAATAGGTTGTTTGGAGTTTCAGAAAGTAGAATAGCTATGTCAACGTCGCTTATTGGAGTATTCAATTTTTTAGCATGGGAGCCGAAAAGGTAGGCAACTAAAATTTTCTCCTCGCTTTTGAAGATTTTCCTTAATGCTTCCATGAATTCTTTTTGCATTGTTTCATCACTTTAAATTAAAGTTTAAGGGCTATTTATCATATACGGAGTGTTCAAACATATTCCAGCTTTCATGCGTTTTAGCTAACGGCCCAAAATTTTGTTTGAGCTTTAGCCTAATCTACTTACTTCTTTATTAATTTGAAATTGTTTACTACAGGTAAGTGCAAGTTGCCATAAACAGTTAGCGGCCTTCAGGCCTGAGGATTGCAACTTTTATGTTAGAGGATTTTGCTTTTGAGGAGTTTCTTCCTACTGCATGGACTTATGTTGGGTTTGCGGTTAGATACGCCGATGCTGACAGCTTTTACTGGACTGTTCTTAGACAAACAACGGATTCTAATGATCAACCTAATTCACCTCTTAAGCTTGAGTTAGCTAAACAATATTACCGTTTGGTTACCATCAACTTAGATTTTGTCGGACAAATAAACACGCTTTATAAATTAAAGGCTGAAGTTCGTGGAAGTAGCTTTAAAATTTACGTTAATGACGTGTTAATAATTGAGCGGGAAGACAGCACATTTCTAAATAGCGGAAGAATTCTCATGTGGGCTGGAAGATGCAAAGCAAGATTTGATGACGTTCTTGTAGTCAATCAGTAGAAAATGTTGTTCCAGAACCTGCCCCAATTGTTGCTGGTTTAATATTCATACTTGCATTTGCGGTTTACGTGAAAATTTCTAATAGGAAAATGCCGAAAATAAGGATATGGATTGTAACATTTTGATTTAAAAAGGATTTTCCTTTAGAAATCGAGGTTGTTTATTATTTTAGCTATTTTTTGGGCGGCATCCCCCTTTCCCAGACTTTCTCTAGGCGCTTTTCCTTCGGGATTAAAGTTTTCCACAGCATTTAATATTTTGTTGACATCAACATCTGTTAGTATGTTCCATCCTTCTTTTACGGTTTCAATAACTTCGGTAGTGCTTCGGAGAGTCACGCATGGAACTCCTAAAAAATATGCTTCTTTTTGAACGCCACCAGAATCTGTTAGGATTTTCAAGGCATTTTTTTCCAGTTTTATGAAGTCCAGATAATTCAATGGAGGGGTAATGATAAGGTTTACATTACTTTTTAGCTGTTTGAATAGTCCTGTCTTTTGTAATGCTTTTTCGGTTCTTGGATGAATTGGTAATACAAGCTTGTATTTCTTTATTTTAGTTAGCGCCTTAACTATGTTACCGAGTCTTTCTTTTATTTCCGTGTTGTTTTCTCTGTGAATTGTGACAAGAATGTATTCTTTCGGGTTTATGCCTAGTTTATTAAGTATTTGCGATTTCCGCTCTGAAATGTCCTTGTATTTGTATAGTACGTCAACCATAACATCTCCTGTAAGGTATATGGCTCCGTGAATGTTTTCCTTTTTAAGATTGTTTACCGCGTTTTTTGTTGGCGCAAACAATAAGTCTGATATGTGGTCTGTTAATAGCCTGTTTATTTCTTCCGGCATTGTTTTGTCGTAACTTCTGTATCCTGCTTCAACATGTGCTATTTTAATGTGTAGCTTAACAGCTGCTAAGGCTCCAGCTAATGTGGAGTTGCAGTCGCCATAAACTATTACTAAGTCTGGTTTTTCTTCAGTCAATACTGATTCCAAGCGTTTTATTATTTCACCTAATTGGTAGCCATGCGTTCCAGATCCAACTTCAAGATTATAATTAGGGGTTGGAAGGTTTAGACATTCAAAAAAGGCTTTAGATAATTCGAAGTCGTAATGTTGACCTGTATGCACGATAACATGCTCATTTTTCTCAGATAAAAGATCATTTAATGCCGCCAATTTAACAAAGTTTGGCCTAACACCAACAATTGACATTAATTTTTTAGGCATACGAAAATAACACACCAAGAGAAGTTTTAAAGAATAGGATTTTAGAGCATACCTTATTTGCTAATTTTCCAAAATCACTTAATCAAAGCTGTGATATAAAAGTATATGCGATCAAAATCATGGGTTATATGCTTTTAACAAGCTTTAAAGTAATCCAGTAACCTTTTCTTATAATTCCAAGAAAGTCGTTTATTAATAACCAAATTCTCGAGGGTGTCCAGCTTAATAGCTTTGAGCATGAAATCAATTCTAGGTTTGGCAAGTACTTTTTCTTTACTACCTTATAATTTTCATGAAAAAGAGAAGCGAGTTTATTTTCATCAAAGCTTTGGATATGACCATATAAAGGTGTCAGTTTTCCGCAATATATACAGCGGGTATACGTGATTTTCTCCTTGTAGGGCACGCTTACTATTAGGGTTCCGCCGGATTTTAATACTCTGTTGACTTCGGCTATCCCTTTGTTTATGGCCTCGTTTGGCAAATGTTCCAAAATTTCTGGCAGTTGTGAAAGGTAGTTTGTTATGAAGCCTTCAGCGCAGCCTATGTCTAATATTTGTTTGGCTTTGGAATGCTTTAACATTTGTTTTACGACTTCTGCACGTCGTATCTGTTTTATCAGTTGAGAGCCTTTAAGTTCCCAGATGTTCTGTTGATTCATTCGTGCTTTGCCCTTTATTGTTTTGTGGCTGCTGCTTCGATGTAAAAATGAGGATTACTCCAAGGAATATTGGGAGTAGAAGTAGGGTCCAAAANATGGCTGTTGGTATGGTTGAAAACTCGTCAAACGTCACTATGGGAGGATCCCTTTCGAAGGATTTGCCAAGTTTAACGTTTCCTAGCATGGTATAACTGTCTGAAAGTATAATCTGTAAGCTTGTTGTTCCCTTTACCTTTAGGTTTTGGCCGTAGGTTCGTGTCTGCCAGTTTAACGAGCCAAGCGTATAGAATTCAATGAAAGTGACTTCGTTGGCGCTTACTTTTGGTGTTCGAGCCAGCGGCTGAATAGCCCCGTGGGGTGTAATTGAAATCTGTTCAACATGGGTTATGTAATGTTTGGCTTCCTTTGCAGCTATTTCAAGGTTGAGCATACCTTCGCAGGGTTCGATTGTAAAGGTAGTGTTAAGTTTTAGGGTTGCATAAAATCCTCGTCCATCGCTTAATGTAACATTTCCTGTCTTGACAAGCAATTTCGAGTAACTTTCCATCTTAATACTTGTAACATTGAAAAAGGCGATAGTTCCATTGCTTGTTTTAATTTCGAGCTGTTTAAGTGTGGTTTTTAGTGGTAATATAAGAGATGCTGTTTCAACTGTTACATCATTTTTTAATCGTATTTCCTTAACGTATCCATCGGCGCTCAAGATATAATTTGGCCTTATTTTTTGCAGACTTAAATCATCCAGTAAACTGCCAAGTAAGGGATAATATGCCGATGCTTCATCTTTGCGCAATACTTCAACAATGGGTTTTACGTTTACGTAGAATAATTCGCCGGTTCCAAAATTTTGTTTTATAATGAATGGATTTTCATTGTTTAATCCCACATATCGGCTTAAAACTGATATTGTAGAGTTTTTAAGGGTTAGTTTCGGCATGGCAATTTGTGTCGGCAAGTTTAATGTTTCCTTTCCCATTTGGATTTTCTCTGCGTTTAATGTGAAGTTTTCGACAGAGAATAAGTTATTTGCAAAAGAGTTGTAGCCGTTTGTGTTCAGGATTATGAGTTTTCCGCCTGATTCTAGATAGGTTAAATAATCTTCTATTGGGCGTAAGTTAAGCAAAACATTATAAGTAAGCGAAAAATTGTCGAATGAAACTTGATAAAACCTGTAATAGCGAAGCCCTATCCTTCCAGGAATATTTTCCAAATCTATGGTTAAATAGGTTTTTCCGTTCACTGCAATCTGGTTTAATGTACCATTAACAGTGACCGTAATGTTGTATTCGTCGCCAAGGTTCCATTTGATGTCTGTTTTGATTCCAGGCCAGTTCGGTATTGCTTGCTCAACTCCATTAACAATCGTTCTAAAATGAACGTAGACACAATAGTCTGCACCGAACATTATGTCTGCGATTCTATAGTTTTTTGAGTCCACCCATGAATAGACTAGGCTAATGTAGTTTAATACCGAAGCGTTTCCGCTTGCTGGTTTGGCTTTAAAGGATGCTGTGAAGTTTTCAGCGGAAACTGGCGAAAGAATAATCCCTTCACCATATTTTCCAGTTTCACCTCCAAGCAGTTCTCCGCTGGTTATTTGCCAGCTTCCCTTCACAATAGTGTATAATGCTAGCGTTTCGTTAAAGTCGTCTTCAAATAAGCTTGTTAAAATGTTTCCTTCAGGAGGATCGTAGGCCAGCACAACAGTTTTGGAGTTGAGGGCTTTATCATCAAGGTCGTAGGCAACCGTATAATTGTATAACCCTTGAGAGAGAAGGCTGTAAGCCGTGTAAAGAGTTTGTTCGTCACATAATGATTTGTCAAGAGGCAATATTAATACAGTATCGCTATTTGGCAAAGGTGGAGAAACCTTAGACACATTGTATATTTTCACTTCAGAGTTTTCGTAGACTATTGGAAGCATTTTTATGTAGCTAGCTAAAAACCGGTCAGCGAATTTGCTCAGCTGTGCTAAGTCTCTATCGTGTAGGTAGATGTATGCATGATCGTAGGCCGGATGCCTATAAAGCTGGCTGAAAGCCATTTCAGGCCTGTAAGCTGTGTAAAGATACTGTTTTACTACAAGCTGATCTGATGGTGCGGCAAAAGTTGCTATGGCTGAGGATTTTCCGGTTACTGTTGCCAGCCAGCTTTTCGGGTCGTCCTCAAAAATCTTTCTTAAAGTGTTTATTGCTTCCATCTCGGTTTGGGAAGGCTTGTTTGAGGGGTCGTTTACTACGATGTTCCAGTATTCCAAGTTTAGAAAGGTTGTTGATATTCCATAGAGTACAATTACTCCGATTAACGTGGCTGAAGCAAACATTTTGACNTTAATGTTTACGTTTCTTTTTCTTAACTTGTCAATAATATAGATTATTGGTATTGGGGCGAGGATTGCTAAGGGTATTTTTATGAACCATATGAAGCGTTTTTCCCAGTATCCAGCATCAAAAAAGTAAAGGTTTATTGTTGACACGATTTTCCCAGCTATGAAAGCGAACACCATAAATGTTATGAAAAGTGCAAATGCACCGTAGAGTTTCGAGTCTTCTGCAAGGTAATAAAGTGCTAATATGGCCAGTAACCCGTTTATGCCAAGCATTATGGGATACATGAACCATGGAACTAAACCGATCGTGTCAACTTGCCATGTGTGGAAAGAGTCTAAAACTGTTGTCCATGAAAGAAGAGCTACACAGTAGGCAAAGAAGAGCGCTGTAACCAGTATTTTGCCAATAAATCTTCTAGCAACCTTAAAGGACTTATGAAACCGTGAAAGTTTAGGGCGGATGTGTCGCCTGAATATTAACACAATGGTGGGTATAATGATTGGAGCAATTACTGATATGAGTAAAGAAGTGTTTATTATGAAACGTGAGGTCATCAAGGATAAAATACCGTAAACAATGATCACAATAGTTAGGCCTATTATGCTAGATATTAAAGCGTCGTCTACTCGGTAATCTTGATTCTTAGAAATTAACGCAAAAACAGCGAGAAATAAGATAAAAACCACAGCTTCAGTTACATGAGTTAAGTATAATGCGGCAATTAGAATTGAGAAAAATGTAAAGTATTTTTTCCTTTCAATTTCTCTGTTGTACATTAGAAAGATGGCTGTTATCAGAAGGATGAAGGATATTGTTGCTGGAACATACCATAAGCCGAATATTCCGTAGATTGTTCCATTATAGGTTTTGTCCGCCGTTGAGGATAAAAGTTGAAGCTGCGACTGCCCAGTTGAAGAAAGTTTTAATGTGACAAGGTACAGCCAAGCGAAACCTCCGAAACTGCTTGTAAAAAGAACCCAGAAAAGCGTAGCCAGCGAAGGAACTCTAGCATCAATCTTTTCAAGACAAGCCTTTGCCATGATGTAAAATGCTAATGGCAACATTAAATTCAGCATAGCTAAAGCGGTTTGAGTCGCCGTCAACGATGAATTTGAAAGGCTTATGAATGCAGATTCGTGTAGATGAGCGAATAGGTATGCAGATCCAATGTAAACATCCGGCGATCTATTTAAAATGATGCTTGAAGCATAGTGNNCTGAAATATCTGTTCCTGGTAATAATGCGAATCCCGGATATAGAAGGTAGAAGCAGAAAGCGTAAAATGCTAGTGCNAAAGTTACCGCTATTGCGTCGGTTTTTTTGGCGAAAGACTTTCTGGCGGTTGAGCAAGTTTTACTTTTTATATGCTTTAATGTTGAGGCTATTCCGAGCACTATAAAGAGGCTTAAGAGGAGGGAGATTCGCATTGCTTCTGGTAGGATGATAGCGGCAAAGGTTACAAAGGCTGTGAGTATATAGCTTGTTGTGTAAGATAGGACTGCTGTTTCAAGTGTGGAAAAGTATTGCGTAATTCCCAGAACGTTTAGAAGCGCATAGCCAGATAGCAGCGAAGTGCACAGTAGAGAGAGGATTAGCTGAATTAGGCCTATTGAGGTCTGGAAAGCGTTGGCAATTAAAAGGATTAATGAAGAAAACATTAGTGTTAAATCTATTATAATTGGACCTTGCAAGCATGTTTCAAGTTTGGCTCGTCTTTTCTCCGTGATTTTGATGTCGTAGTTATTTACTATTAAGAACAAAACGATGATGATTATTATTTCAAATAGGAGTAAGGGATATTTTACCCATGAATCTATAAGCCAAAGCGTAACACTTGAAAGCGCAGTTGCCACTAAGACTGTAATAAAATAGTTAATAATGTCCTTTTTCATAAGGATTCCACTTTNAAAGCGTTAATTAACCGNTTTAGCAGCTTTTCGGCCAATAATTCATAATCAAAAAGTTTTTCAGCAGCCTTACGCCCATTATAANCGAGTTTTCTGGCTAGTTCCCTATTTCTATAGAGTTTTTCTATATAGAAAGCAAACTCTTTCCAATCTTTGGCTATTAGTCCGCAGTTAAACGCGGTTATGATTCTACTTACTTCATAAAGATTTGTTGAAATTATGGGCTTGCCAGCTGCCATATAGTCAAAGAGTTTTGCTGGTAAAGAATGGTAAAAAGCCATTCTAGAAGGCGGGTATGGTATAACACAAATATCAGAAGCTCGTAAGCAATTATTCACAAATGTGGGCCAATCATATGAATCGATGTTAACCCAATTTGGAATGCCCATTTTTTGGGCACCGGCGATGTGCAAATTTATTAGTAAACCTTTTTCTTTGAGAGATGCTAAGGCATTGATAAGATTATCGATGTCCTTTACTTTTAATGCCGAACCCGCATATAATACTGTAAATGATCCTTTGAGTTTAGGAGGGTTATAAGGGATAAGCCTTATCAATGTTCCATTTGGGCAGACAAGTATTTTTCCAGTTTTTAAATGATAGATTTTTGCGATGTAATACCTCCAGAAATCGCTCAAAACTAAAATGAAAGATGCAAGTCTTAATGTTATTAAATCTAATGTTCTGTAGTAAACAATTAAGGGCACCTGAGGACGCTTTTCTGAGAAGGCATAGGCATTTTCAATGGGGGGGGGTCAAAGTTATCCACTATGATTTTCACACGGCAGCTTAACGATAAAATTTTTAGAATAAATAGAGAGAGAAGATATTCATGCAATTCTTTTACTTTTGGAATGGCGTAAGGATATGTTATTAGAACAATCATATTCCGACCGGTTTCAAAAGTTGAAACGGCGGCAACCAATATGGCTTTTAACATATCTGATTTCAAAGTTCTGAATTCGTCTGATGTGATTAACCTTAAAGCTTTATCGTTATTTGAATACCAGAATACCTTTGAATGCGGAGAATAGTCTAGCAAGCTCTTTACCAGTGAGCCATAAAGCCCGACGTATCTATAGCCTATCCCTCCCTTAACGTCTTTAGGTTTTATAGCGAAATAGCTTGTTAAGATCATCAAATTAATCGGCATTCTAACACTTTTCCTANTAGGTTAAGGTATTCTTCTGCAATTTTGTTCCTGTCAAATTTTTCCTCAATAAGCCGCCTAGCTTTTATTCCGGCGGCTTCTCTGAAAGACTTGTTCTTGTATAGCCAATAAATTGCTTCGGCGAGTTTTTCTTCGTCTAATGGTGGAGATGTCACTCCTATTTCATGTTTTTTAATGAGTTCTTCTAGATACGAATCGTTATGTACTGTGGCTATGACCGGGATGCCGCATGCGCAGTATTCGTAAAACTTGGCTGGCACAGAGTTTTTCCAAAGAGAGTTATCATCGTAGGGTATTATTCCAGCATCAGATGTTGCTATTAGCTTTGCAAGCTCTTCCTTATCATTTATGGATCCGAGATATTTTATGCGATTTGATATGTCCAGTTTTCTTGCAAGGCTAAGGATTTTCGATATTTCACCATCTCCAGCGATAAGTAGGCAAATATTGTTCAAGCCTTTATCAACAAGTTTTTTAACAGCCTTAACTACAACGTCTAAACGGTAGTATCCGCCTATAACGCCGGAATAGAATATTGTGAAGTTATTACTGTCCTTTTTGATTTTTATGGGCTTGAATGTTTGTACGTCAGCCCCGTTAGTTATGAGTGTAATGTTTCTTAAACCTCTTTTCATGAGGGCTTTTTCTGAGTTAGGCGTCACTGCTACAATCATTCTGCAACTTGCATATAAGGCGGCGCTAAGCTTTTTCATCGCGGAATAGAAAAATTTTGTAGTTCCAGTGTTGGAAATGCTTGCTGAATAATCTTCCCACTCATCTCTGTAATCGACTATGCATTTGGTTCTAATTAGTTTGCAAGCCAATATTGAGCCTACTCCAACATCGCCTGATGGCACAGAAACTATTGCTACAGCAGGCTTTCTTGATAATAGCGCGAATATGGAAACTGCGAATGAAATGAGAGTGTTTAAAATAAAGACTAATGGATGCGTCAGGCCCATGTTAAAGATGATGTTGAAAATGTTGACGTTGCTCAGCCTTTTTACACCTCTTTTGCTGAACGCTTTATAGCTGAAGGCTCCTAAAACCTCAATTGTATGGCCTTTCCTAGACCATTGGTCAGCAAAGAAACCTATCCTAGTCCAACCAGCACCAGCAAAAGGATTAGCAAAACCAAGAACAAACAGAATTTTCATTTTTGGACTTCGATTTCCCTTATTATTTTTCGCCACGATTCCAAGATTTTTTCGTAACTAAAGTTCTCTCTAACATGGTTGTATGCGTTTTTGCTTACTTTTTCCAGGAGTTCGGGCTTGTTTAATAGTTCGATTATTTTGTCTGCTATTTGTTTTGGATCGTTAGATTTTAACAAAAAGCCAGTTTCACCATCCTTAATTACGTCTGGGATGGCGCCGACAGGCGTAGCCAAAACAGGTGTACCGCAAGCCATAGCTTCTAGTATGACTGATGGGATTCCCTCCGTGTATGACGGCAATATTAAAAGTTTCATCTCGTTGTAGTATTTTGGCAAAGCTTTATGCGGCATACGCCCAGCTAAAAGCACATGCTTTGACAGCTTATACATATCCAGCTTGTTTTTCAAATAGCTGTACAATTCTCCGCCGCCAATAATAAGAAAATGTGGCGCTTCATCACCAAAATTATTGACAATTATTCTTATGCCCTCAAACAGATTTAATATGCCTTTGCCTTTCGCCAAGTTGCCAACATATCCCACTAAATTCTTCCTTTTTTTATAGCCTTTTATGACTCTAAATTCATTAAAAAAGTCGCGGTTAATCCTGCCTATAGCCGAACGGACCTTATTAGCATATTTTTGAAGATTCAACTGAGTGGACATTTTTTCAGATAGAATAATCAAGGTGACCGAGCATCTGTGGCAAATTTCCTGCAACAGAATGTTGAAATATGCAAGAATTCTGTTTGAAACAGATGCTTCTCTGAAATACACGCTCTCAAAAGCTGAACCACCTAGGTAAAGAAGAATTTTTAGCCCAGAAAATTTTAATCCGATACATGTTAATGGGTAATAGCTATGAAACATCAGGATGGCATTAACTCCGTATTTTTTGTGATATGAAATTATTTTAAAGAAGAGCGCAAGATCATGTAATAGAGCATAAATAGGTTTAAAAATAAAAGGGATTTTTGCAAACAAATTTTTCACTCTTAATTCTTTTACATTTTCTGATCCGCAAATTTCTTTTAGGATCGATAGAGTTGAACTAAACGCTGGATAAGGCTTTTCAGTACAAACAAAGCAAACTTTCAATTGCTTCAAAAATTCTAGATCACCTCAAAGTGAATTGAAGTAATTGAAGTTATTGAACAACCTTTCATTAAATTTATTCATTTAAAGAGCATACGCTCTCTTTGCTTTTTTATGAGTTGATGAAGAATTAACTTCACTTTATAGTCCCAATCTTTAATGTAATCTTTCAGCAACTCTTTGTTTAAACAAACAACATCTTTATAACTCTCATAATTTTCCAAAGTATCTTTAATTTGTAATGCCAATGCTCGAGGATTTCGCTCTTTAACTTCAAAAATTTTAAACCCATATAGACTTATCAAGTCATGAGTGAAAGAGCTTTTTACACATATCACTGGAAGCTTAAACCATATTGCTTCAAGAATGGAAGAGGGAACCCCTTCACTAATTGATGTGTGCACATAAACTTTTGCTTTCTGTAACTCTATCCACACCTTTTTTTGGGGAATGTTGCCGAGAAACAGAATCCTTCGGTTAGGATATTGTTCGGCGAGACTAACTAAATAACTTTTTAACGATCCGCCTCCTATAACAGCTATAACCGTGTCATCATCCAAGTATTCACATGATCGAATCAACAACTCATGGGCTTTTAATGGCTCAAGTGCCCCAACGCTTATAACGTCATACTTCTTGCATATAGGGTAATACTTTATATTCGGCTCTAAAAATGGTGTAGGGATTATAATCGTATTTTCACATCCCATTTTCCTAATGCACTTCTGAATAACCGTGTTAACACAAAACACCATGTCAGCCTTAGATACAACCCATTTTAGAAGTGCGCGTTGAATAGCGCTACGCGTCCCTAAAACGTCGCTTCCAATGGCATACAAAATTACGAGGTAACCGAAAAGCTTCTTAAACAAAATTGCTATTAAAGAATCCAAACTTATGAAGTGAACTAAGATTACAGAATTTTGACATTTAGCTTTGATATTGCGGTTATGAAATTTGACCAACATAAGTAATTCATAAAATAATAAAAAAGGAGCGCTAAGAAAATTGAATGCGTATGGAAATCTCCAACCAATCCACACCGTATCGTATATTCTCAGGAGTCTTTTATACAATACTTTACCATGTATTTGCAACCTGCTCAGAAGCATTATTTGTAGTCCTTTAAATTTCCTGTCGTTATGATAGTCTTTTTTAGTAATGAAGTTAGCTAGTGACATATATACTCAAGTTTTTACATATTAGCTTACAAAAAGCCCTTCTTTCCAAAAATTAGTCCCATTAAAAAGCCTATTCCCAATATATTATGGAACAAAAAATACATAAAAGGTAGAAAAATGCAAAGAATGCTTTTTGTTTTGATTAATAAATGGAATGAAGTCAACAAATTTATAATCCCATATAAAAGGATGGGAGTGAAAGCTAAAGGATAGCGGAATCCTGTCCAGAGGAAAAGTATCAAGAGAAGTATTTCATAGATGAGGAGGGATAGCGGAATAAACCAAAAGGATGCTGGGTTAAACCACTCTACGCGGCGATATCCTTTCCTAACAAGAAGACCTTTTGCAACTCCATAATTGAAGGTTTGCTTTACAAATCCTTTAAAAGAGCTTCTAGTGTAATAATAAGCCACAATTTCTGGGTTTGTATAGAATTTGAAACCTTTCGCACGTAATCTTAAGGGCAATTCATCATCTTGACCAACTATAAAGTCCTCATCAAATTTCCCATTGGACAGCACCACTTGCTTGTCAAAAACCCCGAATATTACGGAATCTGAAAAATGGGGTTTTCTACTATACCTACAAGATCGCGCACCGCTAAAGGGGGAATAATACATTAAACCGATGACCTTCGCGAACGCATTTTCATGAATATTAATGTAAATTCCACCTACACCAGCCAGCTTGTGTTCTATACTTCTTATTTTCAAGAATGTTGTAACATCCTTTTCAATAAAATCCTCCTTAAGAACGCTGTGCGCATTAACAATCATAAACAGATTTCCTTTCGCTTCTTCTATGCCTTTGTTGAATGCAAAAACATGCTTAACCTTTGGATTTTCAAAAACTCTTAAATTCAGCATACCCATATATTTTTTCACAATTTGCAAGGTTGAATCTTGCGACATACCATCAAAAACAAGAACTTCAAATCTATCCTTCGGATAAGTTTGATTAACAAGACTATCTAACAAACGTCCAATGTGTTTTTCTTCATTTCTAGCAGCCACTATTACGGATACAAAAGGACGCTCTGACGTTTCATCAACCATTTATTTAAGCCTCAACTTGCCTTCCAGAACTTACATTTTCTAACCGCATAATCATCCTGGAACAGCAAAACGGCGCATATCAACGCCCATTTCTACGAATCCTTCGTATGTTCCTCTTCAAAATCTTTGGCAGAATCCTTGCTCTGTACTCTTCCAGAACCCTATCCAACTCCTCTTTTGAAACCTCTAACTCCTCAAGCAACCTTATAATTGAAGGGAGTCTGGGCGCATGCTCCATCATACATCGTTTAAAGGCTTCTCCCCTTGAAATCTGCCCTTCGCGTATGAGTTTACTGTAAAACTCGTCGAACTCGTTAAAACCAACAAGCCTCAAATAAATATAGTCAATCAGCGGATAAGCCACGTCATCTATTCTCCAAGTAGCCTCCGTGTCAGAGGCGCCAGACCAACCCAGTTTCTTGACAGTTGGAAGAACCTCGTCTTCACGCCAGTAAACATAATCATAAAAGCCCAACGTGTCCACATCCCGAGGCTTCAACAAAGACTCAAAAAAGTAGACGAAGGCGCCACTAACATACTCCCTAAAAACAGACCAATGAAAATTATAAGGGTTCTTCAAAAACTCCCAGCCGAAAAGAAAAGTAAGCCTAACCCTATCAAAAACAGGATACATGCCTCGCTCATCTGGAAAAACACCCATATAGCCAGTCTTAAAATGCTCCTGCTCAAAAGTGCTGTTTCCAATATTGTTGCCTCCAATCACAAGCGGAATCCTGTT
>JGI24721J26819_10004724_pt1 | contig 13960 bp, 13 predicted proteins | sample YelNatPaOPGAMG01_FD_26819 | JGI IMG/M metagenome (IMG submission 26819)
ACCGTCATCGCCAGAGATCCGGACCTCCTCAAAGGGCAGGATTCCGAGCTGGTTGCTCAGGAACAGCGCACCAGGCGGCATGTCACACACCCTGCAGAGCTTTATATTGAGCGGAACGCGATCAATTGGTGCGTGGTTGGCGCCGCTGCCCCTCTTTGGGCCGCCAAGGTCTTCCCTGATCTGCCAGGCGAAGAAGCCACCTCCCGATTGTGGCAGGCTATCTTCAAGGTTTGCCGGGTGGATCAGGACGATCCAATCTCCGCCTGGGAAACACATATCCGGGAATTAGCCAGGCGCGAAAAGTATCTTAACCAGAAAGGATTTTCTGCTCTACGCTATCGCGGTCCGGGCACCGATNTAACCATTGGACTGCCTGAAGGTCACGTCTGGGCCAGCGCCCAGATGCGCAGCGAGACGGGCATCCTCTTCACGGCCAATCTGCCCACTGAAGAAATCTTTACGTTGCCCCATCGAGAGCGAGTCGAGGGCTATGTGACCGTGGCCAAACCTGTAAGCGTGGACGGAACGTTGGTCGAGGATATCTCCCTGCGCTTTGAAAACGGACGGGTTATTGAAGCAAGAGCTAAAACCAACGAGGCCATTCTGCGCAGGCTGATTGAGAATGACGAAGGGGCATCACACCTCGGCGAGGTATCGCTCGTACCTCACAGCTCACCGGTGTCGCAGTCAGGGGTACTGTTCTACAATATCCTCTTTGACGAGAACGCCGCCAGCCACATTGCCCTCGGCGCCGCCTATCGCTTCAGCCTGAGGGATGGGCAGAGCATGAGCGATGACGAATTTGCGGCTGCGGGCGGCAATTCCAGCGTTGTGCACACGGATTTGATGATCGGCACTGCGGAGATGGATGTGGATGGCCTCCTCAAATCCGGCGACATGGAGCCGGTGATGCGTCATGGTGAGTGGGCTTTCTCCGTGTGATCGCCAGAATCGCCGAATTGACCATGGGGTGTATAACCCCATTTCCTTGACAATATCCGAAAGGTGATCTTATGCCGAAACGATTGATCCTGGTGGCGGGCAACATTGGGGCCGGGAAGACCTCCCTTACCGAACGGCTCGGAGAGCGCCTTGGTTGGCGTACCGCCTTCGAATCCGTTGCCGACAACCCTTACCTGCCCGACTTCTACGCCGATATGCGTAAATGGTCTTTCCACCTGCAGATCTTCTTTCTCGGTCACCGCGCCCAGATGCATCTCGACATGTGGAACGATCCGCGCTCGGCGATCATTGACCGTTCAATCTACGAGGACGCGTACATCTTCGCCCGCGCCTTGAACCACATGGGTCACTTAAGCGAGCTGGATTACCAATCCTACAAGAAGCTTTTTGATCTGGTGGTGCGCAATCTGCCAGCCCCCGACCTTCTGATCTACTTGAAGGCGCCGGTGGACGTGCTGATCGAGCGTATTCGCCGCCGCGCGCGGGATATCGAAGCCGGCATTACCCCCGAATATCTGTCCTTGCTAGATAGTTATTATAACGATTGGCTTGAAAATTTCGACATCTGTCCTGTGCTGACCATCCGCACCGATGACCTGGACTTCGTGCATAAACCCAAACACCTTGAGACTGTGGTCAAGCGCATTCAGGAGAAGCTGGCAGGGAAAGAGGAGATCATATTTTGAGACTTCACCTCGCCTCATTCGAACGGCGTGTAGCTTTGTAATGCGTTCCATTTAGGGCGCGCAGACGCGCTGCGGCGTTCTCAGGTGTAATGTCACGTTGTGGCATACCCAGCATCTCAAATCCGACCATGAACTTGCGCACGGTGGCCGAGCGCAATAACGGCGGATAAAAATGCAGGTGCAGATGCCATTCATCATGTGAAACGCCATCCATTGGCGCCTGGTGAAAGCCCATAGAATAAGGAAAGGAGGCTTCAAACAGGTTATCGTAGCGGGCGGTCACATCACGCAAGATGGACGCCAGCGCCGAGGTTTCTGGCGCGGTCAGGTCGAGTAAACTGGAGCGGTGGTTGCGCGAGGCGACCAGCAGCTCAAATGGCCACACCGCCCAGAAAGGCACCAGCGCGACGAAGTGTTCATTTTCCACCACCAGCCTCTCCCCCCGGCGCACCTCCTCGCCAATGGCATCACACAGTAGGCAGCGGCCATATTCCGAGTAGTACTCGGCCTGCGACCTCAATTCTTTGGCCGGTTCGTTGGGCAAACCGCGCGTGCCCCATATCTGGCTGTGGGGATGAGGATTCGAGGCACCCATCATGGCGCCTTTGTTCTCGAAGATCTGCACGTAATGGATATAATCCAGGCTGCCAAGTTCTCGTGTCTGTTCGATCCACGTTCGCACCACCGCCTCCACCATCGGCTGGTCCAACTCTGGCAGACTGAGGTCGTGACGTGGGGAAAAACATACCACCAGGCAGCGACCTGCTTCCGGTNGGGCTACAAGCAGTCCCTCTTCAAAAGATTCTTCATCCGCATTGCCGCCNGGGGGAAGGAGCGCCGGGAAGTCGTTTTCGAACACAAACGTACCGGTATATGCTGGGTTTCTNGTCCCGCTATGCCGCAAATTACCGGGGCACAGATAGCAATCCGGATCGTAGGCTGGAAGTTGTTCGGCAGGCGGTTTCTCCACCTGTCCTTGCCAGGGACGCTTGTCCCTGTGTGGTGAGACCAGCACCCACTCGCGAGTGAGCGGATTTAAACGCCGGTGGGGTCGCTCAAAGTCCATTCTGCAATCCCTCTATCTTGGATTTTCTGTGATCACCTGCCGCTATTATTATATATAGAGTGAACTGAGCTGAGTCACGCAAGACGCGAGGATAATTTGCCTTAGGCGAAGTCCGATGCAACTTCCCTCATCCGCCTTCGTATAAGTAGTAGAAAGGGAAGTCAGAGGAGNACTCAGTGTCCAACCCGGAAGTCGAGTGGCTTGATCGGGCTAGAAAAGGCGACGAAGATGCCTTCTCAAGTTTGGTGGAGGCATTCAAAACGCCTGTCTACAACCTTTGCTATCGCATGCTGGGAGACACTGGCGAAGCTGAGGATGCCGCTCAAGAGACTTTCTGGCGCGCGCACCAATCTCTGGGTAAATATGATCCTGCCCGGCCTTTCAACACCTGGCTGCTTTCTATCGCTGCCCATTACTGCATCGACCAGATACGCAAGCGGCACATGCAAAGCCTGCCACTGGACATCATCTCTGAGGAGACAGCCCCTGACCCTGAAGCGCCCAACCCGGAAGCCGAATTTAGAAAGAACGAGGAGAAGGAAGCCATCCGCAAACTGTTGAACCATCTGAGCCCGCCAGATCGGGCTGCAATCGTGTTGCGTTATTGGTACGACCTGTCAGACGAGGAGATCGGCAAAGCCCTTTCATTGACCGTCCCTGCCGTAAAGAGCCGACTGCATCGCGCCAGGCGCGAGCTGGCCACCTTATGGTTGGCAGACACCACCCATAACCTCGCTGCGGAAAGGAGGCATCATGAATCACCTGCCTTTTGAAGATTGGTTGCTGAACGAAGAGCCGCTGAGCCCCCAACAGAAACTTGAGCTGCAAAATCATTTGGCAAATTGTACTCAGTGCACCCAGCTCGCTCAGGCGTGGAGCGCGGTGGAAGACCTCATGAAGCATGCGCCGGCGGTTGAGCCTGCGCCTGACTTTACCCAGCGGTGGGAAGGTTTCTTGGTTGGCAAGCAGCGCAAACAAATCGCCCGCCGCCAGCGCTGGATTACAGGACTGTTGCTNGCCCTCACCGGCGGCGGTGCGCTGCTCTTGTTTATCCTTTTGAACCTGGACAGCCTGCGAAATCTGCCCACAATTGGAGAAATCTTTACCAGGTTATTGAGCAACGCTGCACTGCTGATTGCGACCATTGCGAATATCTTCGACCTGGCCGAAACCATCGGAAACATCCTTCCTTTCCCCATTCCTTTGATTGTATGGATCGACCTCGCCATGTCGTTCGTGCTTCTATGCAGCGCATGGATCGCCATCGTCTTTCGTTTGCCGCATAAAAGGAGCATAAATAATGAAACCCGTGATTAGAATGGCGTTCTTATTTGCCATCATCGTCGCATTGGCATTTCCGACCGTAACCCTGGCAAATAATCCAAACGCATCTCCCAAAGATGACAAAATCATCCTAGGCAATAACTTTACTTTGCCTTCCGGGGAGACTCTCGACGGCAGCTTGATCGTTTTTGGCGGTAACGCCACAGTGGAAAAAGGCGCAACCGTCCAGGGGGATATCGCCCTGTTCGGCGGTAACCTGGATCTGAACGGCACGGTGAACCGCGGCGTGATCCTGGTTGGTGGCAATGCCAGCCTGGGCGATTACGCCGTGGTTCAGGGGGATGTCAATGTCATCGGCGCGGCGCTGCACCGGTCACCCTCTGCACGCATCAACGGGCAGGTGATCGTCGCGTCTGAACCTCCTTTGCAGCTCACCCTCCCTCCACAGATTTTCAGGGATGGACTCCTCACCAGTATAAGGCCTTTCAGCCGCATCTTCTTCGATCTCGGCGGGCTGCTGGCCCAATCGCTTGGCCTTGCCGCTCTGGCCATTTTGCTGGTTTTGTTTATGCCTAAACAGCTTGATCGCAACGCCCGCGCGGTCACAGGACAGCCGGTCGCAACCGCTGGTATTGGTCTGCTGACTTTACTGGTCGCCCCGCCGCTGCTCATACTGATCGCCATCACCATCATCTTGATCCCCGCAACCATCCTAGGGCTTTATCCTCCTTGGATTAGCCGTCCTCTTCGGCTGGATCTCGCTGGGAGTCGAGGTCGGCAAACGACTGGGCACAGCCTTTAATCAGACGTGGCATCCCGTGCTAGCTGCCGGTTTGGGCACCTTCCTGCTCACTCTGGTGGTGAACAGCATTGGGCACATTCCCTGTATCGGCTGGGTTGCCCCCTTCCTGACGGTCCTCTTTGGCCTGGGCGCGGTGGTGATGACCCGCTTTGGTACTCAGAGTTATCCCCCTGAAAGCGCTGCAACGGTGACTGTCTCTACACCCATTCCGCCGACGTCTGGCAGCGAAGATTCCACGCCAGGCGGTCCCTCGGCTGCCGTATGATGATCGATCAGAGGCGGGCTGCATCTCCCGCCTCATTGCCTAAGGATTATCTAGAGGAGAAGAAAGATGAAACTTGAAGCCTTGATCGCAGTTGTTGCCCTTGCCTTCGCGACGCTGGCCTGCTCGATCACAATCAATGTCCCCGAGATCAAGACCGGTCCTACTCAAACCTTCACCGTCGATGCGCCCCTTCTGCCTGGCGATCAGATCGCCGAAGTAGACATCAAGATGGGCGCGGGTACCTTCAATTTGACCGGCGGAGCCTCCCGGCTCATTGAAGGAACGATCCGATACAATGTTGCCGAATGGGAGCCCAGCCTTTCCACCATTGGTAATCACGTGACCCTGGAGCAGGGGCCGATCAAAGGCATCAGCGGCATTCCCGGCGGCAATGTGATCAATGAGTGGAACCTGAAACTGAACAACGATGCAATCATGGACCTGAGCATCACTGCCGGGGCGTACAAAGGCAATCTGGAACTCGGCGGCTTGCACCTGCGCAACCTCTCCATCTCAGACGGCGCCAGTAAGTCGGAGGTGACCTTCGATCGTCCAAACCCTGTGGACATGGATGAGTTGACTTATAAAACCGGAGCATCTCAGGTGAGTCTAAGCGGCCTGGCAAATGCCAATTTCAACCACATGAGCTTCGAAGGCGGTGCTGGCAGCTACACTTTGAACTTCAGCGGCACATTGAAGCGCACCGCGGACGTCACTATAAAAACCGGCGTCAGCTCGGTGACGCTCATCGTCCCTGCCGGAATGAACGCCCGAATCACCAACACTGGCGGGCTGAGCAACATCAGTACCCAAGGCACCTGGACGGTGACGGATAATACCTACAGTTCCTCAGGCCAGGGTCCATTGCTGACCATCAGCGTTGAGATGGGCGTAGGCAGTTTGACGCTCAAACAACAATAGCGGAAGTTTTATCCCTTTGTAGGCCGATGGCCGCCAGGCTTGCCAGGAGAGCCAGCAAACCGCTCAGATAAAATATGGCTTGAAAACCGAACAGATCCGCCAGATACCCGCTCCCCAGCACACCCAGCGCACCCGCCGAAAATAGAAACCCCAGAATTAGGCCGGATGCCAGCCCTTCNCCGCCAGGCAGCATGCCCTGGCCAATGACNACGATCACCGTGAAGGCCGATCCGGTCATTAAACCAGCCAGGAATACCAGGATGTANAGCCAGAACGAAGTTTGGGCGTAAGCGATCAGGCTCAACGGTAGGAAGGACAGCAGCATGCTTGTTATGATCACCCTCCGNCGTCCAATCCGGTCCGCCAGATTACCGCCAGCCAGATTTCCCAGCGCGTACCCGCCCATATATATACCCGAGATGGCTCCGTAAATGCTGGCNGGNTGACCTAAATCAGCCAGGTATTTCGGCAGGAACGTGTTCATACTCTGTTGAATCCAGGATTGGAATGCGGCCACCAGCACCAGGGCAACAACGACAGAGGCCGGCGCGCGAAAAGAAATCAGCGGGCTGCGTATCTTCAATGGAGAGCCAGCCCATCGTACCTGGGGGACGGGAAGACGACGCAGCTCCCATCCGGCAAAAAGGCTGATCGGTAGGCAGGCTGCCGCAANCACNAGCAGGCCAGGGGGGCCAAAACGGTCAAGAAGCGGTCCTCCCGCAAGAGGTCCAAAGAAATATCCTGCTTGTCCGAAGACAAAGAAGTAAGAGGCCGCGGTAGCTTCTCTCCCTGCCAGGTGATTGCGTCCAAGCGCGGTCGCCTGGGCTGAACCGGCCGGATGGAAGGCGCCGGACCCCACGCTGGCGATCACCAGAAAAACTAATGCCCAGGCCGATTGAGCGAACAGAGCCAGGGTGAAAAAGCTCATCATCCACAGCACGCCGCCGGCCACTACCCAACGCGCACCCAACCGGTCGGACAGAAAACCAAACAATGGCTGCGACAGGGAAGCTGCAAAAGCATAGATCGTGCTGACCAGGCCAACGGCGGCATTCGTCAGACCGAGCGGTATGCTGAGATAAGCCAAGAAGATGCCACGCTGACCGTTGACCAAATCCACCGCCAGATGACTGAGGGCAACCGAGGAAAACAGGCGGTCCAGCAATAAGGCCACGAGCCTTAAATACCCCCTTCCTATTCTCTCGCTATGTAAAGATCGCGCTCACGGATGATGTGATAAACCGCTTCAGGAACAAAATAACGGAATGGGCGTCCTTCAGCCACTCGCCGTCGAATATCGTGGGAGGCGATCTCGAGCAGCGGCGTTTCGACGAAACTCACTTTCGTACCCAGACCCGGCAGCTCCTCTTCGAGTGCGGGTAAATCCACATTGTCCCCTGGGCGTCGAAAGACGCCGATTAAGTCACAGACGCTCACGAAATCTTTTGGGCGGTGCCAGGCAGGCAGGTCATGAAGCGAATCGCCGCCCATCAAAAAGACCATTTCTGCGCCGGGGTTTTCCATTTTCAGCAGTCGTACGGTATCCAACGAATAATGCGGTCCGGGCCGATCCAGATCAACCCTGGACAGTTCGAAGAAGGGATCGTTGCCTATGGTAGCCAGAAGCATATCCAGNCGATGGCGCACNGCCGTAATCGGCTGCCCTTGCTTATGAGGCGGGTCGGCTGCCAGAACAAACAGCAGGCGGCTAAGGTGGAGCTGATAAGCCGCTTCNGCCGCCAGAATCAAGTGGCCAAGGTGCGGAGGATCAAATGTGCCACCGAATATGCCAATCCGCTGTCGATGCTCCATCTCATGCCTCCCCCGCTGCCGAATCCGTCAATCCTGCCACTCCAGCTCGAAATCTCCGACGAAAACCGTATCCCCATTGCGAACGCCGGCTTGCCGTAGNGCTTCTTCGACGCCGATGTGCTCCAACAGGCGATGGAATCGCCTTACCGACTCATCGTACTCCCAATAGGTCATCGCCGCAGCCCGCTCGATTGCTGCGCCTCGCACTCGCCACCCCTTTGGAACCCGCTCGATAGTGAAGGCGCGCGGATCCTCCTCAACACGATAAACCGGTAACTCAGCCACTGCTGGTTGAGGGGGCATTTTGGCCAGCACACCCGCCGCCTTCCACAGCAGCTCGCGCACATTCGTACCTTTCAGCGCCGAAATCGCCATTGCTTCGCGACCACGCTTTTCCAACTCGGCTTTGATCGCCGGCCAGCGTTCTTGTACTTCAGGCAGGTCAATCTTGTTCAACGCCACGATTTGCGGTCGCTCTTGTAGACGCGGATCAAAAAGGGCCATCTCACTGTTGATTTGGGCGAAGTCGGCCAACGGATCGTCCGACAGGCCATCCAAAAGGTGGATGATCACCCGCGTACGCTGAATGTGACGTAAAAAATCGAAACCCAGCCCGGCGCCACGATGCGCCCCCTCGATCAATCCTGGGATGTCAGCTAAAACCAGCTCAGTCTCTTCGTCCAGAATGGCGACGCCCAGATTCGGTTCTAGTGTTGTGAATGGGTAAGGGGCTACTTTGGGCCGCGCGTTTGATACCGCTGCCAGCAGGCTGGACTTGCCCGCATTGGGCACTCCCACGATGCCCACGTCCGCGATCAGCTTGAGCTCCAGGCGCAGTCGGCGCTCCTCGCCCGGTTCGCCCTTCTCGGCTATGCGCGGCGCCTGGACCTGCGGCGTGGCGAAGTGTTGGTTTCCCCTTCCACCTCGTCCGCCCTTGCACACCACCAGGCGCTGGCCAGCTTCGACCAGATCACCCAACATTTCACCGCTGTCGGCGTCATAAACCACTGTTCCCGGCGGAACGGCAATGATCAGATCATCGGCCGAACGGCCGGTCTGGTTGTTCGGCCCGCCTCGGGCGCCATCAGCTGCTATGAAGCGCTTCTTATGGCGGAAAACCGCCAGCGTGTTCAGAGTCGGCAACACCTCGAGGATGACCGAACCGCCACGACCTCCATCGCCGCCATCAGGACCGCCGCGCGGTACGTACTTCTCACGATGGAAGTGCACTGCACCATCCCCGCCCTTCCCTGAGCGCACGTAAATTTCCGCCTGGTCAACGAACATGGCTGATGCGATCCCTGCTTAATGTTTTCTCTTTGTGTTTTTCAATAGTCGCTGTTTGGTATGCGGTTTTTCTGTCTGATCCGCCCTCGTTAAGACGGCAGACCAGGTATTCAGTCTCATTGTACCCGAGAGTCGAGAGCAATCTCGCTGCTCTCGACTCACAAATCCAGCAACTTGATTATCGATTTCTTTTACTTGCCAAACTTTGCCCTGAGCAAATCTGNCAGTGTGGGCTGGCCGATCTCTTGCAGTTCGTAGCGCACACGCTGACTCGGCTTATTGATTTTGATAATCCGCTTCAGATCGACCGGCGTACCGACCAGCACCAGGTCTACCGGGGAATTATTGATGGTGGCTTCGAGGTCGCGGATCATTTCCTCGCCATAGCCCATCGCCGGCAGGACCGGTCCGGTATTGGGATATTTCTTGTAGGTTGCGATGATCGCGCCNACAGCGTAAGGGCGCGGGTCGACGATCTCAGCCGCTCCGAAGCGCGTTGCTGCTACCCAGCCAGCGCCGTAGGACATCTCGCCATGGGTCAGCGTGGGGCCATCCTCCACCACGAGGACGCGCTTGCCGCGGATCGCGGATGGATCATCGACAAATATGGGCGAAGCTGCTTCTATGATCACTGCTTTGGGATTCAGCTCTCGCAGCGCGTTGCGGACTGCAATGACATTTTCGGGCGCGGCGGTATCCACTTTATTGATCACAAAAACGTCTGCCGCGCGCGCGTTGGTCTCGCCGGGATGATAGCGGGTCTCGTGCCCGGGCCGGTGAGGATCAGCGACTACGATATGAAAATCGGACACATAAAATGGGAAGTCGTTGTTGCCTCCATCCCACAAGATGATATCCGCTTCCTTCTCGGNCTGGCGCAGGATCGCTTCATAATCCACACCCGCATAGACGATAATGCCGTTATTCAGGTGCGGTTCATACTCTTCACGTTCCTCGATGGTACATTCATAGCGATCCAGATCGGAGAAATCGGCAAAGCGTTGCACGCGCTGCTTGACCAGATTGCCATAGGGCATAGGGTGGCGGATTGCGGCCACCTTGAAGCCCATGTCTCGCAGAACCAACGAGACGCGCCGCGTCGTCTGGCTCTTTCCAGAACCGGTGCGAACCGCACAAACCGACACGACCGGTTTTACGGACTTAATTTGTGTCGAGTGCATTCCCATCAGCCTGAAATCGGCCCCGGCCGCCATGACGATCGAGGCTTTGTGCATCACATATTCGTGGGGCACATCGCTGTAGGCAAAGACGACCTGGTCTACTGCATACGCCTTGATCAGGTCAACCAGCTCCTCTTCGGGATGAATCGGGATGCCCTTCGGATATAGCGATCCGGCCAGCTCAGGAGGATACACCCGGTTATCAATGTTGGGAATTTGCGTGGCTGTGAAGGCCACAACCTCATAATCCCGGTTATCGCGGAAAAAAACGTTGAAATTGTGGAAGTCGCGCCCGGCGGCCCCCATGATGAGTGTACGAATAGGGGACATTCTGCTTCTCCTTTCGAAGGTCTGACCGGCTTGGCCCTATTTCCACTCCGGCCGTGATTTAGAAGAGATTTTCGTACTCACATCACTTCTGAGCGCAAGGCCCATGGGGCTGTGATGCCCATCACATCGCTTGTGGGGCTGTGATGCCCATTAAAGCCAGACAGATTTCGATCGCCTGCCGCGCGGCCTCTACCAGACGCAAACGAAAAGCACGCATAGCCGGTTCGGCCTGCAGCACCGGACAGGCGCCATAAAAATCGTTGAAAGCTCTGGCCAGCTCAAAGGCCAGATTGGCGATATACAGCGGGCGGTATTCATTCGCCGCTTTTTGCGCCTCGCCGGGCAGCCGCGCAATGAGATTGACCAACTCAACTTCGGTCGGTTCCATGTTTGGCCCCGGCGCCGTTTCCCCGGGCAGGGGCGCACCCCATTTGCGCAGGATGCTGCTGGCTCTAACATGTGCATACTGNATATAAGGGGCCGCTTGACCATTGAAATCCAAAGCGGCGTCCCANTCGAAAGTGACNACCTTTGTATTNTCGCGCGAGAGCATCGAATACTTGATCGCCCCCAACGCTACGGCGCGGGCAATCTCCGCCTGCTTTTCCGACGGCAATTCTGGATTTTTTGTCTGGACAATCTCGAGGGCTCGAGCGGTCGCCTCGCGCACAAAATCGGTGAACATAACCACGGTGCCTTCACGCGAAGACATAATCACGTTGCCTGGCAGATTGACGATCTCATAGGCCAGATGATAACAGNTTTTTGCCCANGCATAACCCATTAATTCCAGGGTTTTGAAGATTTGCTTCAGATAAAGCGACTGGCGCACGTCAATCACATAGATCGAGCGGTCCAGTTTGAACTGCTCAAACTTCTTGATTGCCAGGGATAGGTCCTTGGTCGCATAAAGCGAGGTCCCATCCGAGCGCAGAACAACCAGCACGCGGTATTCTTCATTCTTATTTCCCAGCAACTCGTCTAGCTTGACGACCACCGGGCCATCGGGGCGCTCATCCTGTGCCAAACCGCGGCGGATGAGCTCTTCCACCAACTCTTTACCCGAATCTTCGACCTCGCTCTCGAAATAGTAATGGTCGAAGCGCACGCCCAGNGTGTCATATATTTGTTGAAACCCTTCCAAGGACCACTGACGGGTCTTTTCCCATAACGCCCTCAACTCTGGGTCACGCTGATCCCAGCGCTGAAATAACGCGCGCACCTCTGCGTCGGCTTCCGGCTCCTCTTCGTATCGGCGCGCCGCCTCGGCGTATAGCCGGTTCATCCAGGAAACCCGGTCCTCGTCCGGTTCCTCGCCATTATGATATTTCAAATAATTCCACAGCCATTTGATCACGTGCAGGCCAATGTCGCCGATATAATTGGCGCGCACCACTTCGAANCCGGCAAATTCGAGCAGATTGCACACACAATTGCCAAGGATGACGTTGCGCAGGTGCCCGACGTGAAATTCCTTATGNGTATTGGGCTGCGAGAATTCCACCATGACTCGTTCGTGTTTCGGCTGGCCGCGGCCAAATTCGCGCCCGCTCTCGATCACTGCATCCACCACCCGACGGGCATACTCGCTTGGGGAAAAGTACAGATTCAGGTAGCCATTGACCGCCTCGACTCGCTCGAAGCCGCTCGGTACCCCCAGCGCGTCGGCTGCCATTTGGGCAATCTCCTGGGCCCGCTGTGGTACGACGATNTTCTTTCCCTGGCGTGCCTCTTGAGCCGCGAGCTGGAAAAATGAGGTGGTGATGCCCCAACGTCCGCTGAATGGAATCCACCCCCATTGCAATGAGGGCTCTGGAAGCCCATTCCGGACACACATCTGGCGAATTGTTGCCTCGACCGCTTGCTGTTCCTTCTCAAACATAATTACCCCGGCCATCCCATGGCTAACGAAATAAAATTATATCAGAGGCTGCCCCCCTTTTCGCTTTCCCTCGTCAGGATGAATTGCAGGATGACGCACGAAAAAAGCGGGAGTGCACGACTCCCGCTAATCCTTCATTACTGGTTATGCCCGATAAGAACCCCAGCCCGGCGCAGGCTTTATTTTTCCAGGGTAGCCAGCCGTTTCATTAACCGGCTTTTACGTCGTGCGGCATTATTCTTGTGGAGAATACCCTTCTCAGCGGCCTTATCCAGTGCGCTGACTGCCTTGATGACGGCCGCTTTCGCCGCTCCGGCATCGCCCGTGCTCAATTGCTCGCGCGCATCGGCCACAAAAGAGCGCGCGCGACCCTTAAAATATCGGTTGCGCAGACGCCGTTTGAGGCTCTGTTTGTGTCTCTTGATGGCTGATTTAATGTTGGCCAACTCTTACCTCCGATAATTCCCTGAAATAACGAGTATAGATTTTACCTGAATGGCATATTTCTGTCCAGTGATTGATAGAAATGACTCCCCACGATCCACCGTTGACGAAACCCTCATCGATACGGTATCATGATAATGTCCCAGGCTGGCCGGATGGACGCAGCCCTGTTTTACGGGGTTGAGGAAAGTCCGCACTCCGCAGAGCAGGACGCCGGGTAATGCCCGGAGCGGGGAAACCCTCTGGAGGGTCAACCTGCTGGACAGGGCCACAGAAACAGACCGCCCCACCCGGGGTAAGGGTGAAAAGGTGGTGTAAGAGACCACCGGCGCCGGCAGCAATGCTGGCGGCCAGGCAACCCCCGTCCGGAGCAAGGTCAAGCAGAGGCCAGATCAGTCGAAAGACTGGCAGGAGGTTGCTCGCCTCCTTATGAGCCTCGGGTAGACCGCTTGAGCCGCGTGGAGACGCGCGGCCTAGATAGATGTCCATCCACGCGCGGGCCGTCCCTCGTGGATACCCCCGTGCCGGACAGAATGCGGCTTACAGGCTGGCCTGGGACCCCATCTTTATCTGCCAGACAGACCCCATCGAGNGGTGCAAATGCGGCTTACANGCTGGCNTGGGNCNNCATCTTTTTCCGCCAGACAGACCCCATCGAGGGGTGCTAATGCGGTTTACAGGCTGGCCTGGGGCTACATCTTTTTCCGCCAGACAGACCCCATCGAGGGGTGCTAATGCGGCTTACAGGCTGGCCTGGGACCCCATCTTTATCTGCCAGACAGACCCCATCGAGGGGTGCAAATGCGGCTTACAAGCTGGCCTGGGACGCACGCGCTTATGGATACGCCGGCCGTACCCGACCCCAGGCGTGCAGAGCGAACGCTACGGCCGATCCGGCCTCTGCCGCCCGGCCGATTCCTCCCATTAACGCCGNTAAACCCAGGATTTCCTGCCCCGCNACAAGCAAAACACCGGCGTTGATCAATCCGAAGCTCAACCATGCCAGGTGCACGTTTCCGCGGCTGCCGCCAGAATAA
>JGI24721J26819_10004732_pt1 | contig 13944 bp, 8 predicted proteins | sample YelNatPaOPGAMG01_FD_26819 | JGI IMG/M metagenome (IMG submission 26819)
CATGTCGCGCCCCGTGCGGGCGCGTGGATTGAAACTTGAATTTCCTGAATCGTCCAGAAACTTTACCTTGTCGCGCCCCGTGCGGGCGCGTGGATTGAAACGTTGAAAAAAGAATTTTAAAAAGTACTTGACAATGTCGCGCCCCGTGCGGGCGCGTGGATTGAAACTTGTGAACGAAGAAATAAAATTAATTCGCCTTTAGTCGCGCCCCGTGCGGGCGCGTGGATTGAAACAAAGTGGTCAAATTTTCTTTATACAGAAATAGCGACAATAAAAACTCACCACACCCGAACAAGCAATCCTTTTAAATATCGGCCTTCGGGATGGCCGAGCAAAGTGGGATGATCTGGGCCAGGGCCAAGTCGGGCTAAAAGTTGTGCTTCTCTTTTGGCATCATTCAAACCCGATAATACGATCGATTGAAAAAGAGCTTCATCCACAAAATTGGAACAGGAAAAAGTGAAAAGCCATCCTCCTTTTGCCAATCTTTTCCCTGCATAAAAATTAATGTCTTTGTATCCTCTGACCGCTTTCTTGAGATCATTTTTGGATTTGGCAAATGCAGGAGGATCGAGAATAATCACGTCAAATGTTTCATCGGTGTTTCTCAAAAATTCGAATACATCCGCTTCCAAAATGGGATGCATTTCTGGAGAAATCGCATTCTGTAAAAAATTCTCTTTGGCAAGGACATTGGCAGAAGCCGAAGATTCTACTGAAACCACTTTTTTGGCTCCTCCTTGGATCGCATAGACAGAAAATGCTCCAGTATAGGAAAAACAATTGAGTACGTTTTTTCCCCGTGCAAGTGAAGCCACAAGAGCCCGATTTTCTCTTTGATCTAGGAAAAAACCGGTTTTCTGACCCTTCATGATGTTCACTCTGAACGACAATCCGTTTTCCAAAATTTCAACCACTTCATTGGAGATTTGCCCATAATGAATTTGCACTCGATCCGGGAGACCTTCTCGATGTCTGGATTTGCTTTCGCTCCGCTCAAGAATTCCTGTGGGTGCGAGACATTGGATCAAAATTTCTAAAATCGTTTGGAGTTGCTTTTCCATCCCGGCAGTGCCAACTTCTACGACAAGAAATTCACCATATCGATCCACCACCAATCCAGGAAAACCATCGCCTTCTGCATTGATCAGTCGATAGGCATTGGTTTTTGGAGGGATGACTTGGTTTCGAAGGGAAATGGCGTGATGTAAGCGATCCAACCAAAAATCTTTATCAATTCTAACGTGGACATCTCGGGTTAATAATCGAAAAGCAATGTCTGCGCTGGAATGAAAAAAGCCCAGGCCCAAGGGTTTTCCCTCGGCTGTCCATATTCCCGCAATGTCTCCAGACTTAAGTTGGGGATCTATTTTGGCCATGGCTCCGGAAAATACCCAAGGATGGCCTTTAGAAAGACTTCGTTCTCGTCCAGGTTTTAAATAAATTGCAGGATACCCAACTTGATTTTGGGAATACATGGTCAAAATTCCTTTTCATCGGATTGAATCCAACCATTTTCCAATCCAAAACAGGACAAAGCAGAAAGCGCTTTTTGGTATTCCTCTTCCGTAATTTTTCGATTGAGAGGGGGAAGGTTCACTGCTTTATAGGCTGGAAAATATTGACGCATTAAGCTGATATGGGTATACGGTGAAATTTTTTTGGCAATAAACCGAAGGATGGCCTCTGTCCCTGAAAAGTTTTCGGGTAAAACCAGGTGACGGATGAGAAGTCCTTTGACTGCAATGCCATTTTCATCCAATTGGAGAGAACCTACTTGCCTTGCCATTTCGAGGACCACTTTACGGTTTACAATGGGATAATCTTCTGCGGTGGAGTATCTTTTTGCAATGTGAGGATCTGCATATTTCATGTCAGGCATATAGATATCGATGATTCCTTCCCAAAGTCGAACCATTTCCAATGACTCATATCCTCCACAATTGTACACAATGGGAATAGAAAGACCCCTTTGGTACGCAATGTAGAGACTGGCCATGATTTGCGGTGCAAAGTGTGTGGGTGTCACAAGATTGATGTTATGGGCACCTCGGGCTTGGAGTTTTAGCATTCGGTTTGCCAGTTCTGCAAAAGAAACGATTTTTCCATTTCCCAAATGACTGATGGGATAATTTTGACAAAAGACACAACCCAAATTACATCCTGAGAAAAAAATGGTTCCTGATCCTTGCGTTCCAGAAATAGGAGGTTCTTCTCCAAAATGGAGATTGTCTGAAGCAATTTTGGGGAAAAGCCCCATTTGACAGAAACCAGTCTCTCCTTTTTTTCGATTCACTTTGCATTCTCTTGGACAGAGACGGCAGGGAGAAAGAAGGGAAAAAGCCTTTTTTAATCGAGATCGAATTTTATGGATTTTTTCTAAAAGATTTTCCTGCATTAAGAAAATTATACCAAAAATGTGCCTTTTTCAATGATGACGTTTCCGTCAATAACCAATGTGGGATGAAGCATGATTCCAACGAGATGACAAGGGAGCGTGATTCGACCTTCATAACACAAATTGTTCCCAAATCCAATATGCGCTGTGCCCAGCACTTTTTCATCTTCAAGTGTATCCCCAGTAAGCTTGGCAGTGGGATTGGTTCCCAATCCTACTTCTGCAAGGATTCGGGCCTGCTTTCCGTAATGTTTCAGCAAGTTCCTTAAGCGTTCTGCACTTTCGGCGCCAGTAATGCGAGTCACCACGCCATTTCGAATGGTGAGCACAATGGGCTCGGATAATTTTCCAATTTCAGGGAAAGAACCATCGATGACCACGGTTCCTTGGGCAGATTCAGGGGCCGGAACGACACATCCTTCCCCGCCAGGAATGTTGGCCGATTGCCCAGGTTTGATGGCCAAACCCGTATCTGCAAAGCCTTTCCTTCGAGCAATAGAAAAAGTCAAATGGGTGCCTTGGGGTGTCGTGAGTTGGGCTTGCTGGCCAACGGTAAAAATATCCGCGATTTTCCTGCTCCGGTCTGCCATGTCTTTGTACAGTCCATCCAGATTTCGGATGAGACTTTCTGGAGTAGGATGGCTAAGGCAAAGAATCCGAACCCCTCGTTTTGTGGCTTGAAGCCGGGCAGAGGAATGAAAAAGAGAATGGCTGGTAAGCATCACGACCACATCAAACTGACTCATAAAACTCACAAATCCTTTGCCCAGTTCATATCCATGATGCGGAATGGGTGGAATGAAAAGATATGAAGTTTCTGAACTCAAGGACCGAAGGACATCCTTAAAATATTGACTTAATTCGGCTTGGGGTTTATCACAGAGTAAAAGAACCTGTTCATTTTTTTGAATGTTCAAGCAGTCTTTGAATAAAGACTCAATTGCACGAGGAAGGCCCGTCATGCCTCTCACTCCCTTTTTTAGAAAAAATATCTCACCTTTNCTACGAAAAGCAAGATTTCGTAGAAAGTATTATTTTAAAGAAATTTAAAAGCCTATACTATTTTTGTGTTATCTTTTCTTGATTTGTGCCACTGGAATTCGAATCAGAATGTAAGCCAAAATAAGAAAAACCAAAAGACTGAGCCACCAGTACCCGATAAAAGATTCAGGAAATCCAAACAATTGTTTTAAATGTAAATTTGCCACCACAAAAATGGCCAGTAAGATTCCAACCAAGGCTTCTCCTGCAATAAATCCAGAGGCGAGAAGAATTCCCGTATTTTCGATTCTTTCTCTCTCTTTATCGGATTTGGTTTTTCGAATGGCCAGTTGACTGACAATGTATTTAATAAATCCGCCCACAAAGATGGCAAATGTCGTATTAAACGGAAGATACATACCCACTGCAATGAGCATGGGAGAAGGCGCATTGATGAGAATCAGCGCAAGAGAAAACATCATCCCCGCAATGATCAAAGGCCAGGCCATTTCTCCTCCCACGATGCCTTTGCTCATCATGGCCATGAGTCCTGCTTGAGGCGCTGGCAATACATCGCTTCCAATGCCATTGGCTTTGTGGAGTAACATGATGGGGAGCACCAAGACCAATGCAGCTGCAGTGACGCCGATAAGGCCTCCGATTTGCATTCGCCAGGGGGTCCCTCCCAAAATGTATCCCACTTTCCAGTCCTGGAGCATGTCTCCTGCCACGCCTGCGACACAGCACACCACAGAAGCCACGCCCAATACTGCTGCCACACCAGGATTTCCTGTCATGCCGACCAGAATCATTAACACTGCAGCAATGAGCAAGGTGGTCAGGGTTAACCCTGAAATGGGATTGGATGAACTTCCGATAATGCCGACCAGATATCCCGCCACTGCTGCAAACATGAATCCGGTAAAGGCCATGACAATGGCAGCCAAGGTGGCAGAACCCCAATGGTGGCTAAAGGATTGATACAGGGCAATCATACACAGAACCACTACCCCAATGGCAATAAAGACCATTCCAAAGGGCATGTCCTGGTCAATGCGGGAGACTTTGGATTTTGTTCCCTTTGCTTTCCGAATGTCTTGCCATCCGTGAGAAAGTCCAGTGATTAAGTTTTTCCGCATGCGAAAAAGGGTGTAAAATGCGCCCACCAACATTCCACCCACTGCAATCGGTTTTACTGTGGCGTTGTAGGCATATTTCATCATGGCTGTCCATCCATACATATCTGCATAGGGTGCAAGTTTATCTGCCATGAGCAAAAATACAATGGGCATGAGAAAGAGCCATCCAAATACGCCACCTGAAAAGTTAATGGCAGAAAGTCGAAATCCAATAATGTATCCCACGCCGAGAAGCGCAGGAGAAGCCAACGGGCTTTGAACCAGAAGGCCTCCTCGGTGTTCAAATTCTGCTTTTGTCCCTTCTGCAGTTTGCAAGAGATTGCTTTCACTGTCCACAAGAGAAATTTTGGATAAAGGAAATGTAAAAAATTTGGCCAATTTATCTCGTACCAATGGGAGGCCATTTTCATTCCGGAAAAGTTCGATTAAAGCAGAAATTCCCAGAGCACTAAACACATATTGGGCTCCGGTTTGGCCTCTTTGTCCTGCCTTGACGATTTCTGCGCAGGCGACACTTTCTGGATACGGGAGCGTTGTGTCTTGAACCATGGTGCGTCGAAGCACAATGACCAAAAGCACGCCCAGAACGCCTCCTGCTAAGATGAGCAGGGTGCTTTGTGTGTAACTGAAATTGTCCCATACTCCAGAAAGGACAAAAGCGGGAATGGTGAAAATCGCGCCTGCGGCGAGCGCCTCACCGACTGCACCGGTGGTACGGGCGAGGTTTTCCTCCAAAATCGTGCCTTTAAACGGTCTGAGCGCAGCCATGGCAATCACTGCAGCGGGGAAGGTGGCAGCGACAGTCATACCGGCTTTGAGTCCCAAATAGACATTGGCAGCGCCCAAAATAATGGCCAAAAGCACGCCAATGAAAAGCGCCCGAAAGCTCAATTCTTTCATAGAAGAAGACGGAGAAACATACGGCTGTGCGGTTTTCCCTTTTTGCGTGGTGATTTTTCTCTTTGGACTCATGCGGATCTCCTTGACAAATCAAGTTCACAAAGTTTCTAACACTTTTTTGATTCTCACAAAGGCCCAATCAATATCTTTTTTCGTGATCACAAGGGGAGGTGCAAATCGAATGACGTGTTCGTGCGTCTCTTTACACAAAAGTCCTTCTTTGGCCAAGGCTTCGCAGAACCGTCTGGCTCCCCCTGCTTCTGGATAAAGTTCCAATCCAATGAGAAGTCCCCTTCCCCGCACTTCTTTAATATGCCGGCTCTGAATCGTTCTTAATTTTTCAAGGAGGTAGGCACCCATTTTTTGGGCATTTTCGCAGAGTTTTTCTTCCTGGATAATTTTCAAGGCTTCTCTGGCCACTGCACAGGCCAGCGGATTTCCAGCAAATGTAGAGCCGTGCTCTCCGGGCGTAAAAAGTCCCATGATTTTTTGGGTGGAGACTACAGCAGAGACAGGATAAAATCCACCGGAAAGTGCCTTCCCCAGAACCACAATATCAGGTTCCACATTTTCGTATTCACTCGCCAAGAGTTTACCACACCGTCCCAGCCCAGTTTGAATCTCATCCAAGACAAGAAGCACATTGTGCTTTTTACAAATTTTTTCACATTCTTTCAAATATCCTTCTGGAGGAATGAGAATTCCCCCTTCTGCCTGAATCGGCTCAACCAAAAACGCAGCCGTATTTTTTGTAATGGCTTTTTCGAGCGCTTTTGGATCTCCGTACGGAATGATTTTAAAGCCAGGTGTAAAGGGTCCAAAATCTTCTTTGTACAATGGTTCGGTAGAGAATCCCACAATGGTGGTGGTTCGGCCATGAAAATTCCCACGACACACAATGATCTCTGCCTTGTATTTTTTAATTCCTTTCACGCGATAGGCCCATTTCCGAACCAATTTAATCGCGGTTTCAATGGCCTCTGCTCCACTGTTCATTGGGAGCATCATTTCCATGCCGAGGAGTTCGCACACTTCTTTGCACAGCAAAGGCAATTGGTCATTCCGAAAGGCTCGGGAAGTCATGGTAAGACGTTTGGCTTGCTGGGTCATGACCTTCACCAGTCGGGGATGGCAGTGACCTTGATTTAAGGAGGAATATGCGCTGAGAAAATCAAGATATCGTTTTCCTTCTAGATCATAGACCCAAATGCCTCGACCCCGGGTAAGCACGACATCCAAAGGATGATAGTTGTGCGCGCCGTATTGATCTTCGATTTGAATGAGTTTTTTGGATGTGATCATGGAAAGATTCCCTCCTATTTTGTGTGGAATAAAATCATCCGTTCAATGGCATTTCGACACACCGGATCATATTCTGCATTGCCCGAAAACATGCAACATAAAAGACTGGGTCGGTACAACCCTTGAGATGTATAGCCTGCTCCTTCAAATGCACCCACACAGTCCTTGAATTTTTGAGAAGCAAAAAATGCTTTGATCCATTGCGAATGGCTTGCATTGAGACTGTCGATTTTGGATTTGGGGGCATGGATACTCTCGAATTGGGCCAGCGTTTTCTGGTATTCCTGCTGATGCAAATCAAACGTTTCCTTTTCCCAAGGCGTCGGAATCGGTGTTTCTGGATTCACCCATGTTTTCCATTTCAATTGCTCGCGATCTGTACAGATGGTCAAATTGGGTTCCCAAGGTTCTACATCCAGTGGATAAAATTCATTGTAAGTCACTGAGGAGGTGTAATATTCATCTCCAAGCCCTCCAAAAAGATGCCCAAATTCGTGGATAAACACGGTTTCGCTTCTTTCATGAGCGACCGTCAATATGGCATATAAATTAAAAATGCCACCACCGCCGTATTTCTTTTCGTTTACAAAAATAACAATATAATCATACGGTACTCGGCTGGCCACTTTTCTTACGGTTTTATTGTCAAATGTGAGAACGTATCGGTCAATTCCCAATGCATTAAAAGAGGACGAGAAAGGAGTGTCTCGAAAAATCCCTTTGTTGGGATTGTCAATTCCAGACTCAGGAGATGGAAATTCGATCATCCACACATTGAAGTCCTTTTGGTGGGAAGCAAAAGGTTCGGTTCGAAAGAATCGCTGAAAGAGCCTGGCCACATGTTTTCGAAAAACTTTCATTTCCTTTTTGGTATAGCCTTCTGGAAGAACCACGATGTCCACTTTATTTTCTGGATTTCCGTTGTTCAGATAGGCTACGGTTTTGATATTTTTGTATGGAATTTCTTTTCGAATATTGGGATCCGAAGGATCAATTTCATAATTCCAAATTTCTTGAAATTGGCCTTTTCGGTTTCGAGAAGAAACGGAAATTTGGACCGGAAATTTTGGCCATGGCATTCGAAAGGATTCTGAAAAACTCCGTCGAATCCCTTGATGGGCTTCCTCTGTGGTTCTCCATTCTTCGAAAATCGTACAGAGCCCTCTCGAAAAAATAAGCGTATGGGTTTGTTTCTCAAAAACTTGGAAAAGAGTGTTCCCGAGATTGGAAGTGTCGATTAAAGAAGTTTTGCTTCCTCCCCAAAAAGGCTCTTGCCACAATTCATCGATGGCATAAAATTCTTCCTCAGCAGTGCCTGCGTGAATGCAATCGATCCGTAGAGCACCTTCTCCAAAATATTGATCAAAAATGACATTGGATTTGGCCTGAAGCCAAATACTCAAGAAAAATAAAAAAAGGATTTTTTTCTGCATTGGGTATCCTGAAATTTAAAAAATATTGTACAAAAAATTCCATACAAAAGCAAGCGTTTTGTGCTTGACATTTGAAGCGAATTTTTTAAATTTGATAAAGAAAATCATTTCGGGGCGTGGCGCAGCCCGGTTAGCGCACTTGACTGGGGGTCAAGGGGTCGTCAGTTCAAATCTGACCGCCCCGACTGAATGGATTGGTGAAGTTTTCATCAATCCTTTTTTTATAAATTTAAATTTGGAGTCATCGATGAAAAGTCGGTTGCCAGAGATCGGGAAAATTTCTCCAGAAGTCTTTGATGAATTGATTTATCCCCATCTGGGTGCAAAAAATGCTTCCATTTTAGTCCCACCGCAAAATGGGGTGGATGTAGGAATTGTTGAAATTGGAAATATGGCCATCGCCATGACAACCGATCCTGTTTTTATTGTGCCAGAATATGGATGGGAAAAAGCCGCGTGGTTTGCCCTCCATATTCTGGTTTCCGATGTGGTGACCAGTGGACTTCCACCCACCTATCTCTCCATTGATTTGAATCTTCCCATGTCCATGACCGAGGAAGCCCTTGAAACTGTATGGAAAGTCGTCCATCGCGAATGCGAGAGATTGGGCATTGCAATCGTTTGTGGTCATACCGCACGCTACGAAAATTGCGCTTATCCCATGGTGGGAGGGGCGACAGTCCTTGCGGTGGGGCCAAAAGATCAATTTGTCACTCCCAAATTTATCCGTCCAGGGGATCATGTCATCATTACCAAAGGGCCTGCCATTGAAGCTTCTGGAATTTTTGCAAGCATGTTTCCCCAAAAAATCGAAGGCACATTCGGAAAAGCATTTTTCGAAAAGGCAGAAGCGCTGTTTTATAAAATGTCAGTGGTGGAAGATGCAATGACGGCTGTTTCTGTTGGAGTCCGTGAGCAGGGTGTCACTGCCATGCACGATGCCACAGAATGTGGGATTTGGGGAGGTGTGTATGAATTGGCCCAAGCAGCTGGTTTGGGTGTGGAATTGAACAAAGATGCCATTGTAATCGAACCTTGTACATTAGAGATTTGTCAATTGTTTGGCATTGACGATCCTTATGCGGCGATCAGCGAAGGAACATTGATCATTGCATGTAGGCCTGCATTTTCTGATCGCATCGTAAAGGCGTTGCAAGAGAAAAAGATTTCCGCCTCGGTGGTGGGCCATTTTACAGAATCTGAAAAAGGAATGGTCGTGATTGAAAATGGGAAGAGGCGTGCATTTTCTCACCCCAGGGTAGATCCGTTCTGGCAAGCTTTTTATCGTGCAGTGAAAAATACCTGAGCGATCTTTATTAAATGAGACAAGTCTTCATCCGAAGGAAGGATTTGTTTAAATAAAATTTTATGGTTGGATAAAACATCAAAATTGGAACCGAATGGACATCTTTTCAACTTGGTTGAATGATCTGGTTCATGGTAGTGGAGGCAAAAAAGGGAACTTGTTTAAACGAACGAGGTATAAAAGATTGGGTTTCAGGAGAGATTTTTACGAAAATACTTGACTTTGGCAAAAGAAAATATTATACTTATTTCGCTTTTGCGAAATCGTTAAATTTTTTATAAAAAATACTTGACTTTGGGTAGTGATTTGTTTATCTTAAATTTCACATTGAGAATTTTTTATAGAGTTTCCGTTCTTTGAAAACTTCGCGTGCACGGCCCTCAGTATCAAGCCTTTTTCTTTGAGAAAATAATTTTTACAATGGAGAGTTTGATCCTGGCTCAGGACTAACGCTGGCGGCGTGCCTAACACATGCAAGTCCGAGGAGAACGGGATTCTTCGGAGTCCCTAGTAAACTGGCGCAAGGGTGAGTAACACGTAGGTAACCTGCCCTACAGTGGGGGATAACACTGGGAAACCGGTGCTAATACCGCATGACATCCAGAGATCGCATGGTCTTTGGATTAAAGAAATCCCTGGAAACAGGGTATCGCTGTAGGAGGGGCCTGCGGCCTATTAGCTAGTTGGTAGGGTAACGGCCTACCAAGGCGATGATGGGTAGCTGGTCTGAGAGGATGGTCAGCCACACTGGCACTGAGACACGGGCCAGACTCCTACGGGAGGCAGCAGTGAGGAATTTTGGGCAATGGGCGAAAGCCTGACCCAGCAACGCCGCGTGGGTGATGACGTTCTGCGGAACGTAAAACCCTGTTGGAGGGGATGAAATTTCTGCATCGCAGGAATTGACAGTACCCTCAAAGAAAGCTCCGGCCAACTCCGTGCCAGCAGCCGCGGTAATACGGGGGGAGCGAGCGTTGTCCGGATTCACTGGGCGTAAAGCGCGTGTAGGCGGGTTGGTAAGTCAGTGGTGAAAGCCCTCAGCTTAACTGAGGAATTGCTGCTGATACTGCCAATCTTGAGTGTGGAAGAGGGAAGCGGAATTCCTGGTGTAGCGGTGAAATGCGTAGATATCAGGAAGAACACCGGTAGCGAAGGCGGCTTCCTGGTCCATTACTGACGCTGAAACGCGAAAGCGTGGGGAGCAAACAGGATTAGATACCCTGGTAGTCCACGCCGTAAACGATGGGTACTAGGTGTTGCAAGGTGAATCCTTGCAGTGCCGAAGCTAACGCATTAAGTACCCCGCCTGGGGAGTACGACGGCAACGTTGAAACTCAAAGGAATTGACGGGGGCCCGCACAAGCGGTGGAGCATGTGGTTTAATTCGATGCAACGCGAAGAACCTTACCTGGGCTTGAACTGCAGCGGACAGTCCGTGAAAGCGGACCTTCCTTCGGGACTGCTGCAGAGGTGCTGCATGGCTGTCGTCAGCTCGTGTCGTGAGATGTTGGGTTAAGTCCCGCAACGAGCGCAACCCCTGTCCTTAGTTGCGACCAGGTAATGCTGAGCACTCTAAGGAGACTGCCCCGGATAACGGGGAGGAAGGTGGGGATGACGTCAAGTCCTCATGGCCCTTATGTCCAGGGCTACACACGTGCTACAATGGCCGGTACAATGGGTTGCAAAACCGCGAGGTGGAGCCAATCCCCAAAACCGGTCTCAGTTCAGATTGGAGTCTGCAACTCGACTCCATGAAGGCGGAATCGCTAGTAATCGCTGATCAGCAGGCAGCGGTGAATACGTTCCCGGGCCTTGTACACACCGCCCGTCACGCCATGAAAGTCGGGAGTACCAGAAGCCGGTGGCCCAACCCGCAAGGGAGGGAGCCGTCGAAGGTAAGACCGATGATTGGGGCGAAGTCGTAACAAGGTAGCCGTACCGGAAGGTGCGGCTGGATCACCTCCTTTCTAAGGAGTCATTTCATCGGTTGCTGCTAAAGGTGACTGATGATCATTCCTTAGCGTTGGCTTGATTTGAACCGTGCACGCGACGTTTATATATTGGGTCTATAGCTCAGGTGGTTAGAGCGCACGCCTGATAAGCGTGAGGTCACTGGTTCAAGTCCAGTTAGGCCCACGGTGAAAAGAGGAAATTCTTTTCCCGAGAATGCGCGTGTGGATGGGGAATTAGCTCAGTTGGGAGAGCGTCTGGTTTGCAACCAGAAGGTCACCGGTTCGAGCCCGGTATTCTCCACACAACGAGCAAATCAATGAGGTAGTTCAACTCTACCTGATTTTTTGGTTTTTGTTCTTTCACATTCTGGAAGTCATTTTTTCGTCCAAAAATTTTGCCACAATTCCTCATCTACTGTGTGGCAATAGGTTTTTGGTCAAGCTACGAAGGGCATACGGTGGATGCCTTGGCACGAGAAGGCGATGAAGGACGTGGTATGCTGCGATAAGCTCCGGGTAGGTGCCAAACAACCGTTGATCCGGAGATCTCCGAATGGGGTAACCCTTCCCGAGTCATGTCGGGAAACGTCCTGCTGAATTCATAGGCAGGAACGAGCCAACGGAGGGAAGTGAACCATCTCAGTACCTCCAGGAAAAGAAAGCAATTGCGATTCCCTAAGTAGTGGCGAGCGAAAGGGGAAAAGCCTAAACCGATGCTGTGTTCAAGCCTGGACGCGTTGCAGTATCGGGGTTGCGGGATCCAACCGGGACCTGGTCCAGCAGGTCCGGAAAGTTACAAAATGGTTTCCTAGCCGAATGGTTCTGGAAAGGCCAATCATAGAAGGTGATAATCCTGTAGGCGAAAGGAAGACCATCTTTCTGGGTTGGATTCCCAAGTACCGCGGGACACGTGGAATCCTGTGGGAATCTGGGTAGACCACTATCCAAGGCTAAATACTCTCTCGTGACCGATAGTGAACCAGTACCGTGAGGGAAAGGTGAAAAGCACCCCTGTTAGGGGAGTGAAATAGAACCTGAAACCGTATGCTTACAATCAGTCGGAGCCCCAATTTTTGGGGTGACGGCGTGCCTTTTGCTTAATGAGCTAGCGAGTTACCGTATGTTGCGAGGTTAATCTGTTAAGCAGAGAAGCCGTAGCGAAAGCGAGTCCGAATAGGGCGTTTAGTAACATGCGGTAGACCCGAAACCGGGTGATCTACCCATGGCCAGGATGAAGTCTCGGTAACACGAGATGGAGGTCCGAACCGGTGTCAGTTGAAAATGGCTCGGATGAGCTGTGGGTAGGGGTGAAAGGCCAACCAAACTCGGTGATAGCTGGTTCTCCTCGAAATAGCTTTAGGGCTAGCCTCGTGTTAGTGTCGCGGAGGTAGAGCACTGTCTGGAGTAGGGACCTTTTGGTTACCGAATCCTAGCAAACTCCGAATTCCGCGTACATGATGCACGGGAGTCAGGCCGTGTGGGCTAAGCTTCACGGCCGAGAGGGAAACAACCCAGATCACCGGCTAAGGCCCCTAAATGCAGACTAAGTGGGAAAGGATGTGAAACTACTTAGACAACCAGGATGTTGGCTTAGAAGCAGCCATCATTTAAAGAGTGCGTAATAGCTCACTGGTCAAGTGGTTTTGCGCCGAAAATGATCGGGACTCAAGTCTGCTGCCGAAGCCGTGGATAGCTCTTTTGGATTTCCAAAAGAGCTGTGGTAGAGGAGCATTCCACTCACCTGCGAAGGTAAACCGTGAGGTTTGCTGGAGGAAGTGGAAAAGAGGATGCTAGCATGAGTAGCGACAATTCCGGTGAAAATCCGGAACACCGAAAATCTAAGGTTTCCTGAGTAAAGTTCGTCTGCTCAGGGTTAGTCGGACCCTAAGCTGAGGCCGAAAGGCGTAGGCGATGGAAAACGGGTTAATATTCCCGTACCACTTACAGTCCGTTTGACCTATGGGGGGACGCAGGGGTGAAAGGTCAGGCCCGTGTTGGAATACGGGCTCTAAGCGAGTAGGTGGGAGGAGCAGGAAAATCCGTTCCTCCATAACACCGAGACGCGAATGGGAGGCCTCTGGCCACAAACTGACCCTAATCGCACTGCCGAGAAAAGCCTCTATGGGAGGACTGTGGGTGACCGTACCGGAAACCGACACAGGTAGATGGGGAGAATATCCTCAGGTGCGCGAGATAGCCATGGTTAAGGAACTAGGCAAGTTAACCCCGTAACTTCGGAAGAAGGGGTGCCTCTTGTAGGTGAATTCCCTCGCGGAAGGAGCCGAAAGAGGTCGCAGGGAAACGGCTCTGGCGACTGTTTAACAAAAACACAGGTCTCTGCTAAGTCGTAAAGACGACGTATAGGGACTGACACCTGCCCGGTGCCGGAAGGTTAAGGGAATGCGTTATCCTATAGCAATATAGGAGAAGCGCTGCACCGAAGCCCCGGTAAACGGCGGCCGTAACTATAACGGTCCTAAGGTAGCGAAATTCCTTGTCGGGTAAGTTCCGACCTGCACGAATGGTGTAACGA
>JGI24721J26819_10004742_pt1 | contig 13931 bp, 10 predicted proteins | sample YelNatPaOPGAMG01_FD_26819 | JGI IMG/M metagenome (IMG submission 26819)
TTTTTCAAACGCCTTTGATAAAGCCTATAGCCTTATCAAAAACGCTAAAACCATATTATCAGATTGCTAAATTAAATTAAATCGGTCAAATGAAAATATAATCAAGATAGTAGCAAAAATTAGCCATCCGCAATATTTGAACAAAATAAGAAAAACAAATGGCAAACTATGTGGAGATTTTTATCCATTTGAAATCAATAATTTGAAAAAATCCCAATGCTATGTATTTAGCTCTGCCAACAAAAGTAAGAGAAAATGCAAGTCTTGTTGTACCGGCTTCTGTTTGTGAAATAAAATTGGACTTTTTTGGTATTATTAGCCTTGTTGGTCTTATTTCTACGATATCTTTAAATCAAAAAAAATGTTTTTTTAAATTCAACTAAAAGCGGAGGTAATCTATGAATTATTTGGTTCTTATTAAAATGGTCCCTGATACTGTCGAAGAAATTGAATTGTTACCCAATGGTCAGGGCATAGATAGTTCACTGACTAGATATAAACTAAGCGATCCAGACGAGCACGCAATAGAACAGGCCTTAATCTTAAAAGAAAAACATGGCGGCAATATAACACTGCTTTCACTGGTTGCTCCAGAAGTAGACGATGTCTTGTTCACTGCAATTGCTAAAGGGGTCGATAGGGCAATTAAAATTAATATAGACCAGACGAATTTAACAACCACGTCAGTAGCCAGTGTCTTTTCCCTCTACATCAAGCAATCAAACCTCTTATCCGATCCGGCAACTCTCATTTTAACTGGCTCTCAAGCATCCGATGACCTTGATGGTGAACTAGCTCCGATCATAGCAGAAAATTTATCGCTCCCTGTCTTAACAGTAGTAAGTGGTGTTACATTAAATCAGAATCTAACTCAGTTAGTCGTATTTAAAGAATTCTCAGGCGGATTACGCGGCGAATTCGAGCTGAGTCTACCTTGTGTTCTTGGACTTCAATCAGCAGAATCACCACCCCGCTATGTGCCCGTAAGTAAAGTCAGAAATGTAATGAAATCNTCTAAAATCGAAAACGTCGAACTGCCCGATTTCCAGCCTTCACAAATGTTCCAAATAGAAAAACTTTACAAACCTGAAATAAGTACACACGCAGAAATGCTGGAGGGAAATCTTGAAGAAGTGGCAGATAAGATTGCATCAATTTTATCCCAAAAAGGCATTATATAAAATTTCAATCGGAGGTAAATTATGAATTCATCTATATTAGTTCTTATAGAAACCCAGAGAGGTGAATTAGTCGAGATAAGCTTCGAATGTTTAAGTGCTGCCCGTGCAATCGCCAACTCTACCAATTCAAAAGTCATAGGACTTGTGCTTGGTAAAAATGCTTATCAAATAGCGACTAAACTCGGTAGTTGCGATTCCGTCTATTGGAATGAGCTAGATGGTGCTGANCTGGTACCTGCAGACATTGTCGCCGAGGCCCTGGGGATGTTGATTAAAAATACTAATGCATCAACAGTTTTAATAGGCGGCACCAATAACTCCCTGGGATTAGGAAGCAGATTATCGGCAAAAACCAATATCCCGTTTGTTAACTTTGCTCAGAAAATCACACCAGTAGATTCAGACCTGGTCGTAACATGTAGATTTTTAGGTGGAAAAATTCTAGCTGATGTAAGATTAAAAGGCTCAAAAGGCATAATCGTTATTAACTCAGGGGCATTTGCTCCTGATTTAGGAAAAACCGAAGGCACACCACATTGCGAAAAATTAGATGGCCTGGTATCAAAACCAAGAATCACTTTCAAAAAATTTATCCAGCCAGCAGCCGGTGATATAGATATTACAAAGATGGATGTCCTTGTATCTATCGGCCGCGGTATCCAAAATCCAGATAATATACCTNTGGCNGAAGAATTGGCCAAACTCCTTAACGGAGCTGTCAGTGCGTCAAGACCCGTTGTTGATCAAGGCTGGCTACCTCTAACAAGACAGGTAGGAAAATCAGGCATGACTGTTAAACCTAAATTATACCTCGCCCTGGGNATCAGCGGCGCTCCAGAACACTGGGAAGGTATGAAAGACTCGAATATGATTATTGCTGTAAATACCGACNCCAATGCNCCCATCTTCAGTTTCGCTCACTACGGAGTAGTTGCGGATATTTTCGACTTCATCCCCGTACTTAAAGACGCAATCCAAAAACATAAAAAATAGAAGGTCTCATGGAATATCTAACACTAACAGCTGTTCCTATACGNCCAACGTATTGGAACATTCCAAAATGGGCAGAAATTTGCCAGTATATCGGCGGTTTTCTTGCGGTTATTATTTTCCTTTGGGGGGTATCAGTACATATTCGACGTTGGAAGCTTGGTCAACCAGAAAAATTTGAATGGCGATTACGTGAAAGAATAAGCGCCCTTTTTCAATACGCCCTTGCTCAAGCAAAATTAGCCATAGATCCATACGCATGGATAATGCACCTTGCCATTTTCTGGGGAATGGTCTTCTTAGCTTTAGGAACTGCATTAGCAACTATTGACTGGGACGTTACTCACCTGCTTTTTAATTTCCAATTTTTGAAAGGCTCTTTCTATCTCGCATTCGAAGTCGTTTTAGACATATTCGGACTTGCACTTATTATTGGGCTTCTTTTAGCACTGTTCAGACGTTACATCCTCAAACCTGAACGCCTCAAAATGACGTTTTTCCCTACCTTCCCGCTGGATTCGCTGTTCCTTATTATAATTTTATTGGTAATTGCTTTAACAGGGTTCCTCATCGAAGCGACTCGACTCGCGGTGCAAAAACCTCAATGGCAATGGTGGTCGCCCGTGGGCTCAACACTGGCTATGATATTGCCAGTGAACTCAGAATCCTCACTAAGATCTGCACATCTGATATTCTGGATTACACATGCCATAAGTTCCTTTATTTTTATTGCAGCCATTCCTTACACAAAGGCATTTCACCTCGTTAGCTCAGCTGTCAATATTTTCCTCAGAAACCTCAATCCGCCAGGTGAATTAAAAGTCACCTCAAGCTCTGGCGTTCGGTTGATCTCGGATTTCACCTGGAGACAGCTNCTACAATTTAGTTCATGCACGTGGTGCGGAAGATGCCAGGAAAAATGCCCGGCTTCTCAAAGTGGCTATTCTTTATCTCCACGCAATTTAATCCTTAAGCTTTTTACTTACCTCAAAAATAATGGCACTACAGACCATTCCAGANCCACAGAGGATTTTGTATCCGGTCTCCACGGTACCGTGGTTGAACCATCCGAACTTTGGGCATGCACCACCTGCAGGGCATGCGAAGAGGTCTGCCCGGTTTTTATTGAACACCCTAGATCTATAATAGACCTCAGAAGATGCCTGGTCGCAGAAGGTGCAGTCGAAAAGTCAATCGCTAATGCCCTTAATAATTTAAANAGATATGGTAATTCCTTTGGTAAATCTGACCGCATGCGCGCTAAATGGACTCAAAACCTGGATTTTAAAATCAAAGACGCTAGAAAAGAAGATGTCGAATATCTGTGGTTTGTCGGTGACTACGCTTCATATGACCCAAGAATGGAACCAGTCACTAAGGCTGTAGCAACCCTGTTTCATAAAGCTGAATTAAATTTTGGGATCTTATATGAAGCTGAGAAAAATTCCGGAAACGATGCCCGCAGATTGGGCGAAGAAGGGCTTTTTGATCTGTTGCGCGAAAAGAATATTCAAGCATTCGAAAAAGCTAGGTTTAAATACATAGTCACTACAGACCCACACTCATTTAATACATTGAAAAACGAATACAAATTAAATGGGACCAAAATACTCCATTACACAGAACTCATTTCGGACCTTATAACCTTAGGGAAAATTAAACCAAAACAAAAACTTAATATTACAGCCACCTATCATGATCCATGCTACCTGGGTCGATATAATAACATTTATGAACCACCTAGAAAAATCCTTAATTCCATCGGCATTAACCTCATCGAAATGCCAAGAAATAGAAATAATAGCTACTGTTGCGGAGCAGGTGGAGGTAAGATCTGGATGGAAGAAACACCGAATATCAAAGAACGTCCAGCTGAAAACAGAGTCAAAGAAGCCGCTCAGCTCGGTGTAGTCTTTTAGTCGTCGCTTGTCCAAAAGACTTAGCAATGTTTCGTGATGCAGTTAAAACAACCGGATTAGATCAAAAATTAGAAGTTCGTGATCTTGGTGAACTTGTCTTAGAAACAATTAACTAATTAATATAACCATGCAAACAATGGAAACTGTTACCTGTGATATTCACGTAACTTTAGATAACCTTCTGAATTCTCCAGAAGGTAAACAAATAATGAGTTGCATGCAGTGCGGCGTTTGCTCAGGAACTTGTCCATACGGGGAAAATATGGAATATCCACCAAGAAAAATTATCGCCATGCTTAAACGCGGATTCATCGAGGAGGTCTTAAACACCGATAGTATCCTCAAATGCGTGGCTTGCTATTCGTGTATGATTAAATGTCCCCGTGGTATCAAGCTCTCCGACATTCTCCTGCCATTGGTAAAAGAGCAAACATTGGCTAGACTTCCACAAATCCCGGCTGAACTGCAAAAAAGTCTCCAAAATACTTTACGTTATGGCAATCCAATGGGCGAATCTTCGCGTAAAAGAGCCATGTGGGCGGCTGCATCCAAATACCCAGTGCCTATCATGGCGCAGATACAAAGACCTGTCGACGTGCTTTGGTTCGTTGAATGTTACGGATCCTATTACCAAAGAGGCCAGCAGGTCAGCCATGCCATAGCAAAATTGTTCAATGCAATGGAAATAGACTTTGCCATCTTGGGGAATGAGGAAAAATGTGCCGGCGATTGCGGCCAACTCTCATGGGAATCAGGATTGTTCGAAACTCTCACAGACTATAACATGGAAATTTTCAAAAAGTATAAGTTTAATACCATCGTCACCGGTGACCCTCACGCATTTAACGCCTTCAGAATCAGATATCCACTATACGGCTTTAATTACAACGTCGAACACGTCACCCCCTTTCTCGCTAAAAAACTCTCTAAAATAAAATCAAAACTTAAACCCCTGCCATACACCGTTACTTACCATGATTCATGCTGTGTCGGTAGACGCGCAGGGCATTTTGATGAGCCCAGAGAGATTTTGAATGCCATTCCAGGTCTCAAAATAAAAGAAATGGTCCATAATCGCGAAAATTCCATGTGCTGCGGCGGTGGCGGCGGAGGTATGTGGCTAGACACTTTCTTTAAATCCAAAAACATGGAAAGACTTTCTGAACGCCGCATCAAAGAAGCCATCGCAACAAATGCTGACATTCTCGTGATCTCATGCCCATACGAGCTTTTTAGATTTGAAGATGCATTGAAAACTGTTCCACATGATAAACCCATGATAGTCCGCGACATCGCGGAATTACTAGCTGAATCATTAGGAGATTAAATATGAATACAGTTAATAATGAAAGCCCTAGAATTGGTTTTTATATCTGCCACTGCGGAACCAATATCGCAAGCATGGTAGATGTATCAGCTGTTTCCGATAAAATAGCAAAGCTGCCCAACGTAATAGTCTCCAGAAATTACAAATACATGTGCTCAGACCCTGGCCAGGAGCTCATCCAAAAAGATATCGCCGAACATAAACTAAACAGAATCGTAGTCGCCGCTTGCTCTCCACTACTACATGAGCCCACTTTCCGTAAGGCAGTCTCAAAAGCAGGCCTAAGCCCCTTCATGTTCCATATGGTAAATGTTCGTGAACATAACGCCTGGGTACATGAGAACCGTGCCGACGCCACACAAAAAGCACTCGAGCTCTCACGAGCCGGAGTCAGACGTGTTTCTTTTCATAAACCACTCGATGTCAAAAAAGTTCAAATTAACCCAAATGTCCTTATCCTGGGTGGTGGTATTGCAGGAATCCACGCCGCACTCACCCTTGCCAAAGCAGGTAAACATGTCTATTTGGTCGAACGCGAACCTACGATAGGGGGACATATGGCAAAATTTGATAAAACATTCCCTACCCTGGACTGTGCAGCTTGCGTCCTTACCCCAAAAATGTCAGCCGTTAAATCTAATCCAAATATTACCCTCTGGACATACTCAGAAGTGATCAACGTCGATGGCTTCGTCGGTAACTATAAAATCACAGTCAAACGCAAACCTCGATATATTATCGAAGACCTATGCACGGGCTGCCTTGAATGTATCGAATCCTGTATTTACAAAGAACCCAAATTTAAAGATGAATTTAATATGGGCCTCGGCAAAAGAAAACCTGTTTATATCCCCTTCCCCCAAGCAGTGCCATCAGTTGTAGTTATCGACCCCGAAACTTGTATTGAGCTAAAAACAGGAAAATGTAAAAAAACCTGCCTCGAGGCATGTTCAGATCGGCATGCCATCGATTTTTCACAAAAGGAAAAAATCGAAGAAATTAATGTCGGCGCCATAATAGTTGCCACCGGCTTCAAAATATTCGATCCGACCCGTGTCAAATATTATGGATACGGCACATACCCTAATGTGTACACAGCTCTTGAAGTCGAACGTCTTGTTAATGCCTCCGGACCAACCAGTGGCCAAATAATCATGCGCAACGGTAAAAGACCCTCTAAAATCGCTATCGTCCACTGTGTTGGCTCACGTGACGAAAATACAAATAAATGGTGCTCACGCGTCTGTTGCCTGTACTCCTTGAAATTGGCACATCTTCTAAAAGAACATACCGACGCCGATATTTATAATTTTTACATAGACATCCGCGCACCAGGAAAAAGTATGGAAGAATTTTATAACCGCGTCGCTCAAGAAGGGATCAACCTCATAAGGGGTAAAGTAGCCGATATTTACCCGGACCCGTCCCCAGATGCGAACGGCCGCTTAATCGTACAAGCAGAAGATACACTCATTGGAAAAATCCTTAAAATCCCGGTCGATATGGTCGTGCTCTCAGTAGGCCTGGAACCACAACCAGATGCACAAGAAGTGCGCAGGTTGTTCAATATGAGTTGCGGTTCCGAAGGTTTCTTCCTTGAACGCCATCCTAAACTGGCACCAGTCAATACCTTTACAGATGGCATCTTCATAGCAGGCGCTTGCCAGGGACCAAAAGATATTCCGGATACCGTTGCCCAAGCAGGCGCCGCTGCAGCAGAAGCCGATGCACTCATTGATTCAGGATTCATTGAATTAGAGCCAAACACGGCTTTCGTCCTGGAAACCGAATGCTCCGGATGCAAGTCTTGCGTTCCACTTTGTCCATATAAAGCCATTACTTTTGATGAACAACTTAAAAAAGCTAAAATTAACGAAGCCTTATGTAAAGGCTGCGGAACTTGCGCCGCTTCCTGCCCATCAGGGTCTATTGTTCAAAATTTGTTCGAGGACTCAGAAGTGTTCCAGGAAATCGAAGGTATACTAGCCGACTGATTTGTAAGTTCATCAATTAATTAAAAAATCACTCATAAACGACACAATTTACNCCGGGAGTTTTAACCTTACTCGGACTAAGGATCTGTTTTACCAGTACACGATAGGANATTGGTAAGATCCTGGTTTTTTAATCAAATACAATATTGGAATTAGATGAACCATAACAACTGCATGTCACGGAACTGACTCGTTAAGGACCAGGATGTGATCTGACTACTCACCGGGCAATTTTGTAAATATGATTTCTTGAACATATAACTTCGTAGAACAGGAAATTATCTAGCAAAATGATGATACATCCGCCCTATTATTTCATTATTTTGTCAGAGAGTAGATCTTCGAATCCTCGCACTCAGGCTTAAAGTTTCTGGCAACCAAAATCAAATTACAACAATCAAAAAAATCTTAAACCCTAGCCAATCATTTTTCTTTTACAAAAGAATCTTTTGATTAGTATCTGTGTGGACATGAAAAAATTGAACAAAATTGATCCAGTTCCAACCCTGGTGTATACGACGTGTTTAATTCTGGCTTTGATTGCAACAAAACTTTCAGGAATGCAACCTCCAGAAAAGAAATACCAACGATTAGCCGTTATCAAATCGGTCAAAATTGTCACCAACTCAATTGCTTACCCGGGTAATTTCAATGTGAAAAGGATTATTGATGGAGATATCCGGACGGAGTACTCGTCGCACGGCGACGGAACAAACACATTTATTGAATTTGATTTGGGCAAAGAATTTACAATCTCGGCATTCAAACATATCGACCGCAACGATCCCGCAACTGTGGCCCAAAGTGAGTTGCAACTCAAAGACGAGAATAATAAACTTACAGGGCAATTTAGTGTCCTGCACGCAAACAAAAGCAACGGCACAACTTTCTATGTCCTGCCGATTCCCACAAAAGCACGATACATCCGCTGGCAGGTGAGAAAACTTGGTCCGCAAAATTATGGAACTGTCGGCGGTGCTGAAATTGAATTTTATGAGCCGACGATTGCCGAAAATGCACCTTCAGGCACCAAAATTATTACGGACGTCTTGCCAATGGTCGAAATCAAAAACGGCACAAATGTCAGAACGATAAAAGTTTCTATTGAACATCCATATACAAAATCGGCCGCGGCGATGCTAAAGACAGTCTCTGATGATTCTATTCAAACCCAAAATATTGAATTGAAACCGGGAAATTCAATGGTCGAAATAGACTTACCGGCGAAAACTACCCAAACCGTAAAGGTCATTCTTAAATCAGCGGACGTTGAAATAGACAAAAAAGAACTAAAGATTGAGGAACCGTTGATAAAAGAGATTTATATTTTGCCGCATTCGCACGTGGACATTGGCTACACAGCTATTCAAACCGACGTAGAGAAAAAACAAAACGAAAATATTAATATCGCACTTGATCTAATAAAGCAAACAGCAAATTACCCTGAAGGTGCAAAATTTATATGGAACGTGGAGGTTCTTTGGCCAGTTGAAAACTATCTGCGCGCCGCGCCGTCAGCAAAACAAAAAGAATTCATAAATGCAATCAAAGAGGGAAGAATCGGACTGGACGCGTTCTATGGAAATATTCTGACAGGTCTTTGCAGACCTGAGGAGTTATTTCAGATGATGCGGTACGCAACGCAGCTTTCTGAGATGTTCGGAGTAAAGATTGAATCGGCAATGATAAGCGACGTTCCAGGATACACATGGAGTACGGTAACGGCAATGGCACAAGCAGGAGTGAAATATTTTTCTTTCGCGCCAAATTATTTTGACCGTATGGGCAGAACAATGATTACATGGCAAGATAAACCGTTTTATTGGGTCGCACCTGACGGACAAAACAAGGTTCTTTGCTGGTGTCCGACGCGTGGATATGCACTCGGCCATTTAATCGGACATGGTGATGCACTTGCCCGTTTTATCCCGCAATACCTGCGCGAACTTAAAGAGACAAAATATCCTTACGATATTACCTACATAAGATGGAACGTCCACGGAGACAATGGCGCGCCAGACGAAAAACTTTCAGATGTTGTACGTGACTGGAATAACCGTTACGCGGCACCACGATTAATAATAACAAGAACGGCTGATGCGTTCAGGAAATTTGAACAACGATACGGCAAATCGCTACCTCAGTATCGCGGAGACTACACACCATACTGGGAAGACGGAGCCGGCTCATCCGCGTTTGAAACCGCTATGAACCGTGCCTCAGCTGAACGGCTCGTGCAAGCAGAGGCTATGTGGGCAATACTAAACCCGCACGCATTTGACCCCATTCTGTCACACAAGGCGTGGCGCAATGTATTGCTTTACAGCGAACATACATGGGGAGCATATAACAGCGTGAGTGAGCCGGACAATCCATTTGTAAAAGAACAGTGGCAAATCAAACGCGGGTTTGCAGTAGAAGCTGATTCTCTGTCAAAAAAATTGCTTGAACAGGTACTTTCCCCACAAACTAAAACGTCGGACTTTGTTGATGTTTATAATACTACCTCATGGGCGCGCTCCGATCTTGTTGTTCTGCCATCAGAGATTTCCAAAGAATACAATTGCGCGTTTGATTCCGAAGGCAAACCGGTGCCGTCCCAAAGACTTTCAAGCGGAGAACTGGCATTTCTGGCACAGCTAGTCCCGCCATTTGCTGCAAAACGGTTTAGACTGGGTAACAGTGTGCACGATGCTTTAAAAGGGTTAACAGTAAAAGAAACAAGGATTGACCACCCAAAGTTTATAATTGGAATCGACGAAAACTCAGGTGCAATTATCTCACTCATCAATAAAGAAAATAACCATGAACTCGTGGACGCAAATGCTAAAACCGCAATCAACGATTATTTTTATCTGCCGGGTTCAAACGTTAAAAACGCAAAGAAAAATAGTAAGCCAATAATAAGAATCAAGGAAGCCGGACCACTCGTTGGTTCGGTGGTAATTGAATCTGAAGCACCAGGTTGCCGGAACCTGACACGCGAGATCAGAGTCGTTAATGGGCTCGATAAAATCTTCCTGATTAACACAATAGACAAATTACCCATCCGACAAAAGGAAGGGATTCATTTCGGGTTTGGATTTAATGTGCCCAATTCCACCGTTCGGATAGATGTCGGCCTTGCAGTTGTCAGACCAAATATCGACCAGATCCCAGCCGCCTGTAAAAACTGGTTTAGCGTCCAACGCTGGGTTGACGTTTCAAATAAAAAATACGGTGTTTTACTCGCGCCAATTGACGCACCACTCGTCGAGATTGGCGATATGACAGCAAATCTTATTGGCTCGCAAACAAATCCGGATGTTTGGATCAAAGAATTGCCAGCTTCTTCAATTATTTATTCATGGGCTATGAACAACCACTGGCATACAAATTACCGCGCCGAACAGGACGATACGGTTAATTTCAGATACGTATTAAAACCACACAACGGTTACTCGCCAATTGCAGCGTCACGATTTGGCATTGAAGCTTCACAGCCATTAATTGCCGTTCCGGCGAAAGAATATTTTCCATCAAAACCACGTGTGTTACTGGACTCTAAAAATGTAATTGCTACTGTATTGAAACCATCCGACGATGGAAAAGCTTTAATCTTGCGAATGTTTGCCGCCTCAGACAGACCATCAACTGTGAAATTAACCTGGGCCACACCCATACCGAAAACGCTGTGGATAAGCGACATAAGCGAAAAGCCATTAAAACTTCTAAAATGCAATGATAATGTGCCCATTAAAATCCCACCCTGGGGAGTCATAACAATCCGAGCAGAACTGCAATAACCGAATCTATCCCAAAAAGTCTATTTAAAAGAGTCAATCAATTTTATTTATTACCCTGCGTCGCTTTACGTATAACGACTTCATCAGGTAATTCATTAATATCGTCCGGTTTTTTAGGAAAATGTTTTCTAAGAATTTCACCCACCAACCTGACAGCCAAAACTATGGCTTCTGTATATTTTCCCTCTTTCAATAATGAACCCATCTGACAGACAATATCACTCCAAAAATCATTTCCACATTTCTCATGAACAGATATATCGCCCCAAACAGCAAACTGACGTGCTGCCGGTGCTATAAAAATTAACACAGCATTTCTATCCCGGCACTTATCCATGCCAAGTTTAAAAAATTCGGCCCTTGCCGATTCAAGTGGGTCCAGCACTCTGGCCTTTGATATTACGACGCGAATCTCGCCCGAAGTTGATTTTTCAGCCTCAGATATGGCACTAACAATTTTTTGTTCGTCTATTTGCTTTATGAACTCGCGAACCCTCATAGCCTCATTTTNGTTAATANTCTGGAATATTTCCTATTCACTTTACATTTTTACCAACTACCGCTAGCGCCACCGCCACCTGAGCTNCCCCCTCCACCGCTAAAACCACCACCCCAACCCCCCGAACTACGACCAATGGAACCCCAACTCCCAGTTGTATAAAAGCCACCATACCTTCGGATACGGCCCCCCGGCGCATAAATATAATGTATCCGTGTGATAAAATTGAACCAAATCAAAACTAATATAAACANAGCCACAGCCATTGCTGTGACCGTGGTATGTCCCTTTTTATTATCACTATTATTCTTCTCTGGTCTGTACTCCCCTTTTATGGCCAGTGAAATAGACCTGATCCCATTTTTAATACCCCTCGCATAATCCCCGGTCTTAAAAAATGGTGCTATATCCGAACCAATAATACGCCTGGCAATTGCATCTGGTATAACACCCTCCAAGCCGTAACCAACCTCAATCCTGAGTTTCCTGTCATTTATAAAAATCAAAAGAAGTACTCCATTATTCTTTTGTTTTTGGCCAATACCCCAACTCCTGAATAGTCGGTTGGCATAGTCCTCAAGGACTTCCCCTTCTGGTAATGAATTATAAATCGCTACAACTACCTGACAGGAAGTTTCCTTTTCAATATTTGCAAGAATCTCATTTATCTCTGACAACTGCTGTGGAGTTAACACCTTTGCATCGTCAACTATGAACTTAACTGGTGGCGGTGGCAATGTTTGAGCAGAAAATACTTCAACCAATAGCATCATCAGAAATGAGTAAATAATGGCCATATGAACTTTAACCATGGGTCGTTTCATATTTTGAAAAAACATCATTTTAGATCCATTATTTTTATTTTCTGCAGCATCGCATATTCACTGCGAGACAAATGCCATCACCAATTCATGGCAGTTAACGTTTTGGTTGAAAATCAAAATTAACTTCTGGTGGCTTTTCTGATCCTTGCACGGCTTCAAAATAAGGTTTCGGATGAAACCCCAAAGCACCGGCAATAAAAACCCATGGCACACTCTTTATTGCAGTATTATATGCACGAACAGCTTCATTGAAATCTCGACGTGCCACAGCAATCCTGTTCTCCGTCCCCTCCAATTGCGCCTGCAAGTCCCGGAAATTCTCATTGGCTTTTAACTCCGGATACCTCTCCACAACAACAAGTAAACGGGATAATGCAGAAGATAGCTGATTCTGCGTCCTTTCAAATTGCTTTATCTTTTCGGGATCATCAGGCGCATTTGGCATTTGAATTTGTCCTACACGACTCCGCGCATCAATTACCTCATTCAAAACAGTGCGTTCAAAATTAGCAGCTCCTGAAACTGTCTTCACAAGGTTTGGCACAAGATCAGCTCGCCGCTGATAGTTATTTTGTACCTGAGCCCATGCTGACTGGACCGATTGATCCAGTTTGACCAATCTGTTATAACCCGTACAACCACCTATTAATATTAATATTATCGCAGAAAATACTAATCCAACGAAAACCAATAAATTTTTCATAACATCAACAAAATAGCTATTTTTTAAAATTAGTAAAGGTTACTGTGCTGAAGCTTAAAACTTCTCCAGTTATTGGTGTCGTGTTTAGCCTCACAAAATTTCAGGCCCTCAATCCGTGTTCAGGAATCATGTGACTCAAAATCTGTCGTTGGACGACAACAGCGCATTCATATTATGGCAACAACTGCCCATAGCTTGGCTTCACTCTCAAACCCGGTTTTCTAACTTATAACAACAAAACTCGGCTTACCAGAAAACTTTGTAAACAAAATCGGGCTACTCATCCTCTCACTCGCTACAGAGTTAGGATAACTACCTCCCCACGGTTTGACCATATTCATGCTCTAGTCTGTTTTGTATGTTCAGGCTGGTCTCCAGGTTTATTTTATTAAGCATGTAGCTTTCTATATAAAATTATTAGCCCTGTTAAATTCTTATGACAGTATATTTATTCTGCAGCAAAAAGGGTTCTATCGATTAGACGCAGCGTTCTTGAGTATAAATGCCTTGATTAGTGTCGTTTTTCAAATAATAGTAACTGCAGAAGCGTGTTTTAGACACAATTATTTGTATTCAGTATATTCTAATAATTTTATGAAAACAAATCACGAATTAAAACGGTGGCCCCTGTCTTTGCTTTTCATGATTATGTTTTTGATTCTGATAAATAATTCAATAGCACAGAATCTATATGGAAAATTTATGCACG
>JGI24721J26819_10004744_pt1 | contig 13922 bp, 13 predicted proteins | sample YelNatPaOPGAMG01_FD_26819 | JGI IMG/M metagenome (IMG submission 26819)
GGAGCAACGGGGTATTGACTTTGTCATTCATAATGTGGGTTGAGGTTTTCACATTCAGCAGTCATTTGTGGCGCAGGTGAGCCGCGATCCGTTATGCGGCTTAAAACAAAGTATAAAACAGGGAAATCTGAAAATGACAATCGCAAGACTTGTGGAGAAACTCGACATCAAATCAAACTTCACCAAGTTGATGGTAGGCTCAATTCTAGTTGCCTTAACGATTTCTCTAAGGATGGTCGGTATATCGAGATTATTTAATTTCTCGATAAGTCCTGCTATTCCTTCAGTATTTGCTGCGATTGGCGCAGCCACGTATGCCGCAAGAATGCGAAAATGAGAGCAAATGCTTGTTTGTTGCTTGATATAGGCGGGCATCAAATTTCTAGCAAGAAGTCGCATAACCAGCGGTTGCAGTCAGCCCCTCAGGCGGGGAGATGCGTGCGCTCTAAAGGAGCTGTATTTCTGGTCCCTGGAGTGAGCCTTGTTAGAGTCGGCGGCTTACCTGCAGCGTTAGGTGTAAGATAGAAATATCACGATTTATTAACCAAGGGAGGAACCCTATGATACGTTTATTGACTGCATTGATGCTTTTTTTCACCTTATTCGCTTCGGCCCATGCCGGAGAAGATGCTTCACAGCAAAATGTGTCAATTACCATTTCCCCCTTTCATCTCTTGAATCCAGAACTTCATCTCACAGGTGAGTTACGATTAACCTCAAAAATAAGCGTCGCTGGGATGGGAGGAGCAGGCAAGATCACCGATGAAGGGAAGAAAAGCGGTATTTGGGAGTTAGGTGGCCAATTCCGTTACTACTTTCTTGGTTCCTTCACCCATGGTATGATGTTGGGCGCAGATGCGGGATATGTTGACGTGAATGCTCAAATTGAAAACCCAACAGAATATCTCGTCGGCGCCCATGCAGGAGGTTTTCTGGGATATAAATTTTCGATGAAAAACGGGTTTACCGTAGAGGTACAAATTGGACCAGTATATGTGTGGGGAGAAAGCGCTGAAACCTCCGAATTGGAGACCCTGCTTCATTTCAATGTGGGCTGGTCGTTCTAGTGACTTTATAATGCGCATATGGAAGTGAGCCTAACCGGTCACGATCGAAAAGCAGGTGTGGGAGAAAGAGCGTAGTACGAATAGGAGAAACATGGGGGATGAGTCACCCGATAAACAAATAAAAAGGAGGTCGTTCGATGAAACTCAAGAAGAACATGGGAACAGTGGATCGCATCGTTCGGCTGGTGATTGCTGCCGTGATAGCCGTCTTGTACTTTACCGGCACTCTTTCCGGGCTGCCCGCTCTCATTCTGGGCATTCTGGCTGTTATCTTTATCATCACCAGCCTTTTGGGCTCCTGCACACTGTACGTGCTATTCGGAATTTCGACCCGGAAGAAATAGTCGCTTAGGACAGGGGAAAACGGCCAGAATAGCGAGGGAGATCTCACTTGATGNGCTAGGGCAGTAGCGCACATGTTCTGGCCCTCCCAACCGATCTACCCAACAAATGTTGGAAAAGACTTCCGATGTCTTGAAGGCATTGGAAGTCTCTCATAAAGCCGACGGGTAATAGAGCGTGAGACGTTTAGTGGCAATATCTGGCAGGAAGATGTAAACGTGCTTATTCGGAAGAATATGGACAATCTCGACAAACTGTTTATCCTTTGGGCATTTTTCTTCCAAATTGTACTTATCGTACACTTTGCAGTACGTAAACCCTTGTTCGAAAGCTATACAACGAAGTTTGGATGGATTGTCTACGCACTATGTATCCCTGCTATTGTAATCAGCATAATTCTCTTCCGTGGCGGAAAAAGCTGGTCGTTCTGGCTGGGCGGATTCCTCTTCGTTGTCTATGCTGCCTTCGGGTACTGGGTTGACTACGTGGCGCAAATTGAATTCCGAAACCCTGTCTATCCGTACTGCTTCCATACGTGCTCTTGTATCTGGCCACGGTCATGTTCTATTGGTGGCCAATTGCGCTTCTGAGCCGATCGCTGTGATTTGTATATGCAGTATTGTTTGTGATTGCGACTGTTTTGAATATAACATCTCACTAAGAGACCTGTGGATCGCCCAACAAAGAGCTGGACTCCAGCCACTTCGCTTGTGCTCGCGGTGTAGGTGAAGTACAGTCTATTCGCGGGGCATACATCATCGTTCGATCAATCCCACATTCGGACCGGACATCAGGACCAGTAGACGAACCTAATCCCCACTTGCTCCTCGATGACACGATTATCGATGGCTAGACGAAAAAGAAATTGCCTCTCGATCGTGGGGTTTTTGATCAACTGCTTGGTTACTGTATCTTGATATCAGTGTTGTAGGGGCTGAGTCCAAATTGGGTAATTTTTATCTTAAAAAGTCAAGAAAAATTTGGTGAATTTTTTGTCAGACGTAGGTACATTGTATCCATCTTTTACGAAATGGTCTAAGATGATTGGAGGAAGATTGAATACCTGTTCCATGCGCTTTGCCTTCGGATGAACCTCATACCTTCCTAGTTACAAAAATTTACATTAGGGGTTTGTCTATTCTTGAATAACGAGGCGGTTCAGCCGCGTTGCGAAGCCCAGCGGCATGAGGGGCAAACGCGTGTTGAGCGAGGGTTTATATGCTAGGAACACCTTTATACTGCCCCTTAGAGATTGGTCACGAGAAAGTTGTAGAGGTTAAGGTTTTATATTGAGAAGGGATAATATAGTATGGACCTGTATATCTTTGGATCTCATTCCTCTTGCAAAAGAAAAAAGGATTAGTTATTTTATTACAAGAATCCATTTAAAACGAATGTCAGGTTAAATTATAGTTGGAACTGAGACGGTTTACTCCACTTCGCAGCGCCAGTGAAACGCTGGCCATGATATAGTATGTTACAAGTTAACACAATAACCGGAAAAAAGGAGCCAGAGTTCCATGACTTCTCATAATCAAAGTAAAATCATAGACACAGGTGAACGCATTGTACCACCTAGGGAAGGGGAAATCAGCATTGTCTTTTCTCGCCACAGATACGCTTACGAATATGTTCAACAGTTTGTCGAAAACAAGACTGTCATTGATGTTGGTTGTGGCATGGGTTATGGCTGCAAAATTCTTGCCAGAAAAGCCAAATCAGTCTACGGAATTGACTATGATAAAGGAACGATTGCCTACTGTAAAAATAATTACAGTTCACCCAATATTACATTTCTTCAAATGGACGCTAATTTTCTTGACTTTGTCAGGCAATTTGATATTGCAGTGGCATTTCAGGTTATTGAACACATGTCTAATCCAACAAAATTTATTCAGCAACTTAAGCGAATTGTGAAACGAAACGGTATGATTTTCATAAGTACTCCGAACGTCAAACAACCGAAAAAAGATAAAGTGAATCCTTTTCACTTCAATGAAATGAATTATACTCAATTTCATAAATTGATAAGTGACAACTTTTCCTCATTCGAAATACTTGGTGTGGCATACGCAAACCCAAATCGAATTAGGACTTTTGTAGGAAAACTCCCCTTTTACAGATGGGGCAAGAAATTAAAAAGAAAAAGTGGTCTTAAAAAGATTGGGGCTCGGATTTTAGACCTGACCAGTTTCAAAATAATTAATTCGAATATTGAAGAGGAATCAGCAGATTTGCTGGCTATATGCCATAACATTTGAATACTATTTGATAAAATATAACACAATAAGATAGTATTACTCCCAGCAGGGTATTTGTTTTTCAAGGTTCTTTCTGATTAAAAATTAGGTACTCACAGATTCCGCTCCAGCTAAACTTGGGAGAAACAACAAAAAGTATCTCTTTAAGTCTCAGATAATTCCCCCTCTTTCGCCTCCATCCCATAAAAAAACTCAAGTGCCTTGAGACCCCGCAAATGTTCGATGTGCGTCTTAAAATAAATGTCAAACATTTTCCGAATCTCTGCTTTTTGTCTCAAATCCGGCTTCACTAGACCCACTTCTTCCCATTTGGCCTTTTGAAGCCAGTAAAGTATTTCCACTGTCTCTCCTTCAATGCGAAGGCCGCCTCGTTTTACACCACAGGAATAACACAACAGCCCCCCATTTTCAGGCTGAAAGAATCCGCCTTCGCTTCCCAAAAATCCTTGGCATTCCAAACACCGTTCCCAAGTGGGTCGGTATCCCATAATTTCAATAAAGTGAGTTTCAAAAAACCAAAAATACGCTTCAAGAAAACCTTTTCCTGTATNCATGGCCCGGAGATACTCCACCAACAGCGTAAAGACCAAAGGCAAAGGCTCTTCNGGTAAAATCGCCTTATCCACCAATTCGGTGGCAGAGAGAGCCAAAGTGGTCCGCATGAAATTGCCTAAAATGTGAATGTGGCCATCCAAGAGATCGGCTTGACTGAGAAGTTGCAATTCCCGGGTCTTTTTTTCATAAAATACAATCCGAAGATGAGAAAGCGTCTCTAGGCATCCTTTAAACGGGCTCTTTGGCGCCAAAGCCCCTTTGGCAATGACTTTGATTTTCCCATAGTCTTTTGTAAAAAGAGAAAGAATCTTGGACGTTTCTCCAAATCGCCAGGTTTTCAGCACCAAGGCTTCTGTTTTTAGAATAGACATACTGACTTCACTGAGAATGCATTTGGCTCCAAATGGTATTGGAAAGAGAAACCAATTCTTGGATCGACAAGGCTTCGGGTCTTTTGGAAAAAATAGACTCCATTTCTTTTAAAAGTGCTTCTTCTTTTATCCATTTCTTCAGCGTATTTCGCAACATTTTCCGTCTCTGTCCAAAAATGGTTTTTAGAAACGTTCTAAAAAAAAGAGGATCCCGCAATGGATATTTTTCTTTTTCGTAAAACTGACCGTAAAGCACACTGGAATCCACCTTCGGCATGGGAGAAAAATGCGTCTTTGAAATTGGAAAAAGAATTTTCACTTCTGTATAAAGCTGAATGAGAATCGAAGGGATCCCGTAGGCTTTTGAGCCGGATGGGCTCACAATGCGTTCTGCCACCTCTTTTTGTACTGTCAACATCCAATCTTTGATTATGGAACGAAATTCCAAAAGTCGAAAAAGAATCGGAGAAGTAATGGCATACGGAATATTGCCAATGATCCGAAGTTTTTTAGGAGAAGAAACCAGTGTAGCGAGATCGAGCTTTAAAAAATCTTCTTGGAATAATTCCAATTTGGGAGAACCAGAAAAACGAGAAGAAAGCAAGGCAATGCATCTCGGATCAATTTCAACGGCAATGATTTTTTCTGCAAGACTGGAAAGCAAATAGTCTGTGAGAATACCTTGTCCAGGTCCAATCTCCAAAATCCAATCTCCAGGTTGAATACGAAATGCAGAGACCATCCGAGAAGCCATGTGAGGATCTTTTAAAAAATGCTGGCTCCATTTGNGGAGAGGTCGGATTTTGGAAGGCTCTAAATTCATTCCAATCCAAATAGTCTTTTTGCGTTCGCGGTGGTGGTCTGNGCCACNGTTTCTGGGGAAATTTGATGAAAGGACGCAATGGCATTTGCAATATAAGATAAAAAGGCAGGTTCATTGCGCTTCCCGCGAAAAGGCACAGGCGTCATGTACGGTGCATCGGTTTCAAGAAGAAGCCGATCCAAAGGCACCATTCGGACCAGATCTTGTTTTTTAAAATTGTGAAACGTCACCACACCGGTAAAAGAAATCAGAAAACCCATTTCAAGAATTTTAGGAATGTCCTCGGCTTTTCCCCCAAAACAATGAAAAACGCCTTTCCACCCGGAAGGAGCCAGGCTCTGAATAAGATCTAACGCATCCGTCATGGCTTCACGCACATGGACAATGACCGGTTTGTCCAATCGACGGGCCAATTCAAGTTGTGCAAGAAAAAAATTTTTTTGAATTTCAGGAGGAGAAAAATGATAATGGTAATCTAAACCGATTTCACCAATGGCCACGACTTTTGAATTTTGACACAGCGCTTCCAGACGGTGGAGCACCTCGAGTGAAGTGTTCGAAGCCTCGTGTGGATGAACCCCCACTGCAGAAAATAGAGAAGGATATTTTGAAGCAAGTGCAACCGAACGGAGACTTGTGGAAAGATCCACGCTTACATCGATGATCCATTGGACTTTTGCTTGAAGGCTTCTTTCGATGACCCCATCCCGGTCTGAATCGTAGACCTCCATATTGAGATGGGCATGGGTGTCGAAAAACGGTCCACTCACTTCACCCGAAGTCCAGGTTGCGCTTCTTTATCCAGCGTGAGAATCGCGTGACCCTTTTCTGTTTCCACGGCCAAAAGCATCCCTTGAGAAGAAATGCCTCGGATCACTGCAGGTTCTAAATTGGCCACCACCACAATGGTTTTTCCGATCAAAGACTCTGGCGAATACGAGGCCCCGATTCCTGCCACAATTTGCCTTTTTTCATTTCCCAGGTCAATTTCGAGTTTTAACAAACGGTCTGTGTTGGGAACCCGTTCTGCAGAAAGAATTCGAGCAGTACGGAGATCCACTTGTTGAAAATTTTGTAATGAAATAGACACGGTTTTCTCCTTTTGGGGATATTTTTTCTCAGAAAGTGTATGAAGTTTTTCAATTTCTCTTTCAATGGTTTCGTCTTCGATTTTTGCAAAAAGAACTTCCGGAGTGCCGAGCAAATGACCTTCTTTCAAAAACACTTCGCCTGCCTCGTCCCATCGAAGAGGACCAGAAAAGTTGAGAATTCGACAAAGCTTTTCACTGGCAAATGGGATGAAGGGTTCCATGAGCACGGAAAGGGCCTTGGCAATTTGAATGCAAACATAAAGCGTGGTGCGACATTGTTCCGGATTTGTATTTCGGGTTTCCCACGGCGCCATATCGTTAAAATATTTGTTTGCAGAACGGCAAAGATCCATAAATGCCTTGGTGGCCTCTCGGACTTCGAATTGCTCTAAAAAATCCCCAATGGTTTTCGGTGCAAAACGAAGCGTTTCCACCATGGCAGAGTCCATTGCAGTGAATTTCCCAGGAGAAGGAACCCGTCCCTCATAATACCGATGGATAAAAGTGACAGTACGATGAATAAAATTCCCAAGAATATCCGCCAATTCGTCATTGTTCCGACTTTGAAATTGTTTCCAAGAAAAATCCGTATCTTTGGTTTCAGGGGCATTGGCTGCAAGCGTATACCGCAAGGGATCCGGTGGGAAAGAATCCAGATAGTCATCCACCCAGATGGCATAATTTTCACTGGTTGAAATTTTTCTTCCTTCAATGGTGAGATATTCATTGGCAGGAATTGCATCGGGAAGAACATATCCTCCCACCCGCATGAGAATCATGGGGAAAAGAATCGCGTGAAACACAATATTGTCTTTGCCAATAAAATGGACAAGCTTGGTGTCTGGATCCTGCCAATACAATTTCCAACGTTCAGGATCTCCCATGCGTTGGGCCCATTCAATGGTGGAAGAAATATATCCAATGGGCGCGTCAAACCAGACATAGAGCACTTTGCCTTCGGTCCCTTTTAGCGGGACAGGCACCCCCCAATGGAGATCTCTTGTAATAGGCCGATCCCCAAGACCTTCCTTATACCAGCCCATACAATAATTTTTCACATTCTCTTTCCAGGATTTGCTTTCGAACCATTGTTTCCACTGTTCGGCAAAACGGCCCATGGGAAAATACCAATGCTTGGTTTCGCGAAGCTCGGGCATAGAACCATCGATTTTGGAACGCGGGGAAATCAATTCTTTGGGTTCAAGCCATTTTCCGCAACGATCACATTGGTCTCCTCTTGCCCGGTCGAATCCACAGTAAGGACAGGTTCCTTCTACATAACGGTCAGGCAAAAACCGCTTGGATTTGGGGCTGTAAAATTGCTCTGAAACTTTTTCGACCAAATCATTTTTTTCATAAAGAATCCGGAAAAATTCCTGCGCCACCTGGTGGTGGAGCGGTAAAGAAGTTCGAGAATAATTGTCATAAGAAATGCCCAATCGTTCAAAGCTCTTTTTGTTCATGGCATGATACCGATCCACCACCTGCTGAGGCGTAATTCCTTCTTGGTCTGCAGTGACAGTAATGGGCACGCCGTGTTCGTCTGAACCCCCAATATAGACCACATCCCGGCCCTTGAGCCGTTGATACCGCACATAAATGTCTGCAGGAAGATATGCACCTGCAATATGACCTAAATGTAAAGGTCCATTGGCATAAGGCAATGCACTGGTCACCAAAATCCGTTTATACTGCATCGGGCTCTCCGTTCTTCCACTTTTTTTCTACTTCAGCCTCGTGTAACATGCGATTCAGGTCATCCAATGACACCTTTTCCTCTTTTCCGCTTTCGGTTTGAAGAATCGCCTGTTCTTCAAACACATCGATTTTCTTTAAAGTGAATTTTCCTCGAGGTGTCGGAATGACCGTGCCAGGTTCAGGAAATTTTTTGGCCACTTCTGCATAGAGTTCTCGCTCGTAAAGTAAGCAACACATGAGCCTTCCACAAATTCCAGAAAGTTTGGTAGGATTTAAAGAAAGACCCTGCTCTTTGGCAAATTGGGTGACCACGGGCTCAAATTCTCTCAAAAATGCCTCACAGCAAAGCCTTCGACCGCATAGTCCCAACCCTCCAATTCGCTTGGCCTCGTCTCTCACCCCAATCTGTCGAAGCTCAATCCGGGTATGATACCGACTCGCCAGATCTCGAACAAGCGCCCTGAAATCCACCCGTTTTTCTGCAGTGAAATAAAATGTGATTTTTTTTCGATCAAATTGATATTCCACATCCACCAATTTCATGTTGAGGCCATGCTCTTCGATACGACGAAGGCAATCAAAAAAGGCCTCCCGTTCGAGTTTTTGATTTTCCTCGTACTGGGCCAAGTCCTGTTTCGAAGGCTTTCTCAGAATCAACGGATATTCTTTGTCTCCTGCCCGTTGATCCACCAAGGCGCCAATGTTCACCACCCGGCCCAAATCACATCCATTTTCTGCTTGAACGATTACCAGATCCCCAATGGTAAAAGGAAATTCTTGGGGATTCGAATAAAATGCCCTTCGACCGCCTTTAAATTCGACTTCTAATATTTTTGACATAATGCACTACCGAATCAGTTTTTCTGTTAAAGAAAAAATGACCAAAGGAAGGTACACATTTTTTTGCATCAAATCAATAGCCCGAAATACATTGCGCATCCCCTGCTCTGGATCAAGCCGGGGATACCGCTCGTGGAGCTTTTGCAGGATTTCCACCCAATCGGCTTCGATGATCCGTTCTGGGAATCCCAATCGGAAAAAATACATGTCCCGGAAAAGCACTGCCAAAATATCCAACACATGTTGAAGTTCGCTTTTTTCAAATTCTTTCCAGAACTTCTCCAAGCCATCCAATTGTTTATGAATATCCGATTCCACCAACGCTTCCAAAAGCCCAAGCGCATTTTCTCGCTTTTTTTCAAACGCGGTATCGCTTAAACGCAAGGCCTGGGAAAGACTCCCCCCGGAAATCTTGGCAAAAAATTGGGCCTTTTCTGGAGAAATCCCCCATCGCTGGGTCAACGCTTGGATCATTTCATTTTCAGGAATCATATCGAAAGGCACTTTCTGGCATCGAGACACAATGGTCGGAAGAATTTGATTGGGGACTTCTGTGGTGAGGAAAAACACGGTGTTTTCCGGTGGCTCTTCGAGAAGTTTGAGAAGGCTATTCATCGCAGGCACTGTCATGCGATCTGCTTGACAAATGACAAACACCCGGCATCCGGATTCAGAAAGCACAAGCCGAGTCTCCCCTTTGATTCCCCGGATTTCATCAATGCCAATGGCAGGAAGGCCACTCAGTTCAGGTGCAAAAGAAATGGCCCGATACGGATTTTCCATGAGCGCCAGTTTTCTCTCTCGAATAATTTCCAAATATTTTTCCTCTTTCATGGACTTGGGCCTCGAAGGCACAGGAAGAATCAAATGAAATGCAGGATGTTCTAAACGGAGAATCCGAATACAGGAAGGGCAAGTCCCACACCCCCCAAACACATTGTGGGAACAATTGAGCCCCATGCCCATGGCAATGGCCATGGCGGATTTCCCCACGCCAGAGGGGCCAAAAAACAAATACGCATGGGCCAACCTGGCCTTGGTCAATGATTGCACAAACACTTTTTTGACCCGATCTTGACCAATCACTTGTGGAAAAGAAGCCGCGCTCATTTTAACCAAAGCTCTGGATTATAATGGTTTTGGCCTTTCCAGATCTCAAAATGAAGGGTGGAACCGTACAATCCTTCCCCATCTCCCAATCGGCCAATTTCTTGCCCCCGTACGACTTTTTCCCCGGGTTGGACACTCGTCATGGCCAAATGGCCGTACACCGCATAAAAATTGTTATGATCAATCAGCACAAGATTGCCCATGCCTCTTTGCCAGGTGACCCACATCACCTGTCCATCTTCTACCGCGCGCACGCTTTCATTGGATTGGCCTTGAATCTCAATCCCTAAATTTTCTGACCATGTTTTTAATTGAGGATCTTTGTATCTCCCGTATCGAGACACAATTCTCCCCTGAACTGGCCAATCGAGTTTTCCTTTGAATTTTGGAGAAACGGCTTTTTTCTCTTCTTTGGAGATCCGCTCGGATCGCATTTTTTGAGCCTCTCTCCGTTTTTGTTCTTCCAATCGCTTCTGTTCTTCTTCCATCGCAATCCTGCGTTGAATGGCTTCATACGCAGATTCCCTCTGTTTGAGTAACTCGGAAAGCGATTCCTTTTTCTTTCTTACTGCATTGAGCATTTCTTTTTGAGAGGATTTGTTCTTTGCCAATCGTTGAGATTCTTGTTGTGCCTCTTGAAAGAGTCTCTGTTTTTCTTGGAGTTCTTTTTCATAGAGAAGCTTTTTTTCGTTGACTTCTTTTCTTTTTTCTTCCAGTGTCCTCAGGTTTCTCCGATAAGTGTCCAAAATCACTTTTTGATATTTGAGCCACACCAGCATTTGATTCAAAGAAGAAAAGGAAGCCAGCACTTCCCATTCTGCCAATTTCCGCTTTTTGTACATGGCAACCATCCTTCTGGCCACCTGCTCTTTGACTTTCTGATAACTCTGAAGTGTTTCTTCCAACTGGGCCTGTGCGGATTGAATGGCTTTTTCCTTTTCCTGAAGTTGACCTGTCAATTGGGCAAGCAATTGTCGTTGAAGCCCAATCTGCCGTTCCAGAATCTCAAGTTGATGCAACACACTGACTTCCCTGGCTTCCTCTGCCTGCAATTCTTTCTCAACCTGTTGGATCTCTCTTCGCACAGTTTCGAGATCGGTTTTGGGTTGGCCATAGAGAGGACTTCCCAAAATCCACAAAAGACCAAGAGAAAGGGAAAATAGAAATTGAATCCGCTTGTGCAAAATCACGCTGACATAGGCCTTGATGATTTCGGCTGGAAGAAACAAAATGCATCCCGACCAAAATGCGTACCCCATGGAAATCGATTTTCCCGAAAATGTACGAAGTGCAAAATACAAATAAAAAGATCCCAACACGAGAATGCCCAACACTGCAGGAAGATGCGCTAAAAATAATTTGTGTTTGGATTCTGAAAAAACTTTTTCAATACACCACCCTGTAACCCATGCCCCTATAGGAAATGCCAAAAGATAGCCGAAAGTCGGAGAAAATACATATCCGACTCCTCCTCCAGACGTAAATACAGGAACACCTGCCAAACCCATTCCCAAAAATAGGATTTGTGCAAAAAAGCCCTTTTTCTTTCCCAAAAGGCTCCCTGAAAGATACACACCCAGGGTCTGCAATGTAAACGGCACAGGGTAAAAAGGAATACGAACAAAACCCATGACACTGGTCAAGCCTGCAAACAGGGCAATATGGACAAAATTTCGAATTTGTTTTTCCATTCTCCGAGTCCTTGGAAAAATAGTTTAAAAAATATTTTGGGAAAAATCAAACTATTTTCTAATTTAATTTTATGGGATGGGGCGTTTTATTTTAAATAAATCATGCGCTTCCCAGCGGTGCAAAAGACTTGACAAGTCCATTTTTGATTTGTATATTTGACAAACTTTTCTCCCATCTTATAAATGACTGTGCGTGGAGGGTGTCAATGTGGAATGAAAAGCTTCGTATTATGTTCTTCTCAAAAGGAACTGCTCTTAAACAACTCAGTTTGACGTCAAAAGAATTTTATATTTATTCCACATTGACTTTTCTTTTTTTGGTTGTTTTCATTGCCATAGGACTCCAAGGAATCACTCATCTTTTTCATAATTATCGGATTTCTGCATTGGAAAAAGAAAAAAAACAACTTCAGAAAGATCTCCTGGTTTGTAAAGAAAAAATTGCATGGCTCAACGAACGCTTAACCGAAGTAGAAAAGATGGGAGATGAACTTCGAAATGTGGCAGGACTTCCTTCGGTGGACGAAGATACCCGTCAACTTGGGGTGGGTGGATCTTTTTATTCAAATCCCTTTCCAGAACCTGTGTACTTAGATGAAGTCGGAAGAATCGCCACAGAAGCCAAAATGGATTTAGAAAAAATCGAGCGAGCCATTCAATTTGAAAAACTCAGCTTAAACGAAGTGCATGTACGTATTAACGAATTTGATCAAAAAGCACACCATTTTCCCTCTATCCGTCCCATTCTCGGTGCCCCCGTAATTCCGAATTTTGGGTTACGCGTGGATCCCTTTTTGGATAAAATTGCCACCCATGAAGGCGTGGATATTCCCATGCCTGTGGGGACCAAAGTCCTTGCCACTGCAGACGGTGTAGTCAAAGTGGCCAATATGCTCTATGTCCCAAGCCGAAGTTATGGCATGGAAGTGGTGATTGATCACGGATACGGATATGAAACCCGATATGCGCATCTTTCTAAAATTTATGTCCGTGTAGGTCAAAAAGTCAAACGGTGGGATCCCATTGGGGAAGTGGGACAAACAGGCAGAGCCACGGGTCCGCATCTCCATTACGAAGTGCGATTTTCAGGGAAGCCCCAAAATCCCGTTTATTTTATGTTCAACTAATTTTATTCTTCTCGAAGAAACGTCCGCANAAAACGGAAAAAAGAAAGCCATCGTTTGGAAAAAGGCATTTTCCAATCTCCGTGGTATTGAACCGTATAATAGANATCGCTATACGGTTTTACCAGAGAGATACTCACTTTGGGAGAAAGCCGTCTGGCCAAATAAATGCCCAGTAAAGTAAATTGCGGATCTAAATCAAAAAAAAGATCAATCTTCTCTTGAAGTACCTGAGAAAGAATGGTTGAACCCTGAAATTGCCAAATCGTGGAATGAGGAGGAAGAACAATAAACGAAGCAGAAGATAAGCTTTTGGGCATTTGGACATTGGAATTCAGAGAAAGAAAGGTAAAGTGGGCATTGGGGAAAATTGCCATAAGCGATTTGAGCACTTTGAAATCTTTTTCTTCCTCAGGAGTAGAAGAAAGAAGGACCAAAATCTCTTTTGCTTTTCTTAAAGTATTTTTAAAGTCAACAGATTCAGATCCTCGAAACGGAGGGACAAAATACCGAATCCATTTTTCTTGAATCCAATTTCCAAAATTCATACTGCTTAATATAAAAAAACATTTTCCTTATTGCAATACATCACTTATCCCATCAGGGATTTTGCCGATTCTCGACCCAAAGCCAAAAGAAGCGCAATATCCTTGGCCGAAAAAGATTCCAATTCCACTTCCAAGGGTTTTTGAGGCCGGATGACTTTTATCGAAACATAGCATTTCCCTTTCAGAAATGCAGGGACATTTTTACGAAATTTTAGAAGTTGGGCGTTGATTGCCAAAGCGTGCTCAATATCATTATTGAGAAGTTCATTGACCACGATGTCCATCAATCGATTCATGAGGCTGGTGGGATTCTTCACATCAACAGAAATAGGTTCTGTTTCTTTTGGATCACAGGCAATACAGAGAATTTCATTGGCCCCATCCTGAATGGCTTTGTAAAG
>JGI24721J26819_10004768_pt1 | contig 13871 bp, 15 predicted proteins | sample YelNatPaOPGAMG01_FD_26819 | JGI IMG/M metagenome (IMG submission 26819)
CCTTCTGTATGAATTTCATTTTTTAATTTAAATTTTTCAGCATGAAATTGTATTCCATAAAAAGGTTTACTTTTATGTTTTACAGCTTCAACCTCGCATGATTGAGAATTTGCTAAAAGCTCTAAACCTGCTTTTTTAAGGCTACTTTCCTTTACATAATCATTATGATATTCATATAACCATAAGAATTCTCCTTCTTTAAAGCCTTTAAAAAGCTCATTTGATTTTAAAATTTTAACTTTTTCAAATTTATTTTTAACAGGTGTTTTTAAAGAGGAAACTTCAGCTCCTAAATTTAAACAAATTAATTGATGACCAAAGCATATTCCAAGCGTTGGGGTTTCACATTCATTAAGCAACTTGATTTCATTATTAAACATTTCTACATGATCTTTATTAACAATTCTAGCTTCAGATCCTGTAAGAATTATTGCATCAACATTATTTGAGGCTTTAAATAAAACTTTAAAATTTTCCTTAAAACTTAAAATTTCATAGTTGGCGAATTTATTTATAGCTTCAACAACTTTAAAAACTTTTTCAGGATTCAAATAATTATTTATTATAAGAGTTTTCAATTTATTTCACTATTCTATATTTTTCATTTAAAAATTTATTATTTGGATGGTTGAAAATAAATTTAGATTTTTAAAAAAGGGATCTTTATGAGTAAACCTAAAGTAATGATTAGGGGAATTTATGCTACAGCTTTAACTCAACTTTTTTTAACTAATGGTTTTCCAGTTACAAATCCATCTAAAGAAATTTTAGAAAGATTTGGAGCTAAATTTGATTTTTCTCCACCAGAAGTAACTATAACTGATAAAGAAGATTTGCAAGGAATTTATATTAAGGGAGAAGCTGAAAAAGCAGATGTTATTATCGAGTTAATTAAAAAAGTTTTGCCTGACGCTATTGTAAGAGAAAAAATTTGTTTAAACAATTTTTTACAAACAGAAAGGAAAATTAGGCTTTATGGAGGTTACGCATTTTATGAAGTTGAATTTCCATTTAATTCAAAAATGATTCTTGATGAATTAAGAAGCATGGTGATCCCTACCATAATTGAGCATCATCACCTTAAAACAATTGCTGCAGATAAAGTTAAGGAGGTTGAAACTCTTTTAAGCGCATATCCAGAAAAAAAAGTTGAGTTAAGTTTAAAATTAAAAAATGAATTGATCTATAATAATTATAATGTAGGAAGAACAATTTTTGTGGAACATGTAAAACTTGATGGAAAAGTTATAAATCTTTCAGAAGGAAAAATTTTAAGTTTTAAAGATAATACACTTGTTTTTAAAAGGTTAATTAAAGGAAAGGGAGTATATGATGGAATTAACGAGCAAAAAGAAGAGGGTGACTATGTGATCACTGAAGCAAAAGAGGGATCTTGGATTCTTAAACACTCATATTTCTCTAGAAATGAAGAATTGAAAGGAGAATTATATAATATTAATACACCAATCGAATTTTATCCAGATAAAATTAGATATGTAGATTTAGAAGTTGATGTTGTAAGGAAATGCTTACCTAAAATTATAGATTTAGATAAATTAAACAATGCTTTAGAAGAGGGTATTATAAATGAGGGGTTGGTTAAAAAAGCTTTAAAAATAGCTGAAGAATTGATTGCAAATTTAAAAAAGTAGGAAGCTTAAAATGAATTTGAAGGATGTTAAAGGAATAATTTTTGATTTAGATGGAACATTAATTAAATCTAAAATAAATTTTTTAGAAATGAAAGAAAAAATAATTGAGTATCTTAATAATTTAGGTTTGCAACCTCAACTTGAAGCTGCAAAAACCTCAACATTAGATTTAATCGAGTTTATAAATAATAGGGTTAAAGATAAAAAGTTAGTTAAGAAAATTCTTGAGAACGTTAATAAAATAATGAATGAAACCGAATTAAACAGTTTAACCTATGTAGAACCGATTAAAGGTGTTAAAGAAGCTTTAGAATTTTTAAAAAATAAGGGAATTAAAATTGGTGTTTTAACTAGAGGATGCAGAGAATACGCTTTAAAAAGCTTAAGGAAAACAGGTTTAAAAAATTTAATAGATTATTTAGTTGCTAGAGATGATGTTAATGAACCTAAACCCAACCCTGCTTCAGCTTTAACTTTAGCTAAAAAAATGAATTTAGCACCAAACGAAATTTTAATGGTTGGAGATCATATTTTAGATTTTTTATGCGCTAAAAAAGCTGGGATGAAGTTTATAGGTGTATTAACAGGTTTTTCAAGCGAAAAAGAATTTAAAAAAATTGNTTGCGCTTTTATTAAAAGCGTTAATGAATTACCTTTATTCTTTAAATGATTGCCTGATTTCATTATTAAAGCTCNTGATTTTTACCTTGTTTTCTCCATAGAATAATATAAAGTGAAGNAAGCATGGTTTATGATGGGGGGCTTTATAGAGTTTTAGGCCGTAACCTCAAGGTAATTCTTTTGCTTATAGATTTATTCTCACCAATTGTAAATGAAATTATATAGATGGGACCGGACCTAGAAAACCATATTATATTAAATTATTATCCATCAAACATGGGTGAAATAACATTAATTAACGCTTCAACTTCTTTAATATAAAAATGTTTAATGGATGCGTAATTTTAATTAAACGTGATTTTTCCTAAAAATGATAAGTTTATTTTAGGTTTCCTTTATATATTCTGTGTAATTGCAGGAGCCGCATGTCCATCTTTTAACTGGATTTTTATGAAGAGCCATTATGTTTCCGCATCTAGGGCATTTCTTGTTTTTTAATTTTATTTTTCCCTCTTTATAATCATATTCATAAAGCGAGCTTATTAAACGTTTTTTGCTGCTCATTTCTTAGATTCCTCAATTTTAGCTTTTTTCTTTTTTTCTTTTTCTTCTAAAGCTTTTTTTCTTTCTTCAGGAGGTAAATTTCTAATTAAAATATGTTTTGGAATTATGCGTTTAGCTATTTCTTTATCTTCATAAACTTCTATATCGCATATAGTTTTATTTGTACCAGTTTTAGTAACCATTTTAATTATATAAAGTTTTTCTAATTCTTCATTAAGTTTTGAAGCTAATTCTTTTCTTAAGGAAAATCTATCTGGTGTTCCAGCTGATTGATGAATAACTTCAGCTTTAACTTCTTTTCGTTTTATTAATGGATTATAAATTTCATTTATGATTTTGAGCTCCATTTAATGAATGATCCTCCTTAAAAATTTAATTTTCTTCACCTTCAATTATTTTCATGTTTATTTGATAGGTTTCTTCAGTAATCATTCGGCCTCTTACTATTTTTCTTTTTCTTTCACCTGGACGCTGCTGATTAAACCCTGTTCCTCCAGATAAAATAACATATTTTTTTCCTCCTCCATGAACGCTGCTTCTCATTGGAAAACCATTTTTATCGCTTCCTCCAGTAATTTTTAATTTTTTACCAGGTAAATTAACTAGAGANCCGTCTATTATATCGCCTATTTCATGCCCTATTAATGGTTGAGCTTTTGGGCCTTCTAATTCTATGGAGCTTGCTTTACCAGTTTTTGGATCTGAAATATTAATTTTAAACTTCACCATTTTCTCTTTCCTTTTTAGTTATGATATATAGGATACTTTGGAATATTAAATCTTATTTTTAAATTTATCGGGTTTATAATGTTTTTTTAGATTTTAATTCTAATATTTCCTTTAGTAAGTTTAACTCTTCAATAGTTAATTCATCTTTAAATTTAGTTAAGAAAGATTGGGCATGATCCTCTGGAACAGCTACGTAAAGTAAATCTCCTTCATTAATGTTTCTTCCAATAATTCCTTTATCTATAGATATGGCTACTTGCATTCCTGGTTTAGCTTCTTGAATATCTTTCCCTTTATCTTGAATTCTTAAAATTTCTCCTATTGGTTTTCCATCTTTATTCATAAGCGGATATTTAGGTTTAATTATTCCTTCTAAAACTTCTACTCCTACAATTGCTGGTTTGCTTCTTCTAAATATATAGCCTTCAAGAATTTTAATTTTTCCAGGTTTAATTAATTTTGAAAGTTCAGCTTCTTTTCCAGCAGCTTTCTCCTTTTTAACCCATTCAATATAATCTTCAATTAACCTATATATTATGTTAGATTTAAATATTGGGATTTCAGCTTTTTCAGCTTCTTCCTCAGCATCAGGAAGAAGTTTAATATTAAAAGCTAAAACTACACCTAAAAACTTATCTTTTTGTTTAACAACCTCAGCTTCAACAACATCTCTTTTTGAAACATCACCTACATCAGCTATTCTTACAGGAATATTTAAACGTTTTAAAGCATCAATTAAAGCTTCTAAGGATCCTAAGGTATCGGCTTTTAAAACAACACCTGTAATATCTGTATTTATTCTAAGCTTTCCAATTTCTTCTTCAATTAATTTAATATATTTTTGTTTATCTTCATTTTCAGGAACAACATATATTGGGGATCCTGCTAAAGCAGATTCAAGATTTGGAGCTGAAATTTTAACTCCAGCTGCAGCTGCCACTTCAGAAACATTAATAAATTTATCTCTAGGATCTCTAATTTCATCAAGTGGTTTAGGTAAAAGTAAAGCTTTTACATGAGTCTCTATTACACCTTCTTTTCCACCAACAACTATTTTATCTCCAACTTTAATTATACCATCATATATTATTGCGTTTAAGGTTACTCCTAAACCAACTTCTTCTTTAACTTCAATAACAGCTCCTTTACCAGGTCCAGATGTTACTTTAAGAATTTCCTTCATAAAAGCTTGAGTTAAACCAACAAGCACAGCTAGCAATTCAGGTATTCCTTCACCTGTTTTAGCGCTTGTTGGAACTATAGCTACATGAGTTCTAAAATCTTTTATTCTATCAAATCTATCTGATTTAAAATTAAATTTTGAAAGTTCCCCTATTAAAGAGTAAATTCTGTTTTCAAGCTCAATTTTTACCTCTTCATTTTGCTTTTCTAAAGATTCAAGAAAAGTAAGGTTAGCGTAAGATTTCCANCCTGGAATAGCATCTATTTTATTAGCCGCCACCATAAATGGTGTTTTTCGAGCTTTTAAAATTTCTATGGATTCCACAGTTTGAGGTTCAAAACCTTTTGTTACATCAACAACTAATATTGCAATATCTGAAGCTGAACCCCCTCTTTTTCTTAAATTAGAAAAAGTTTCATGACCTGGAGTATCTATAAATAATAAGCCTGGAATTAAAATTTGAAATTTAAATTTTTCTAGTAATGGTCCGCAAACTTCCTTAAGAGTTTCCTTTGGAACTAAACTAGCGCCTATCCATTGAGTTATTGCTCCAGGCTCTCTACTTGCAACAGAAGTCCCCCTTATTTTATCTAGTAAAGTTGTTTTTCCATGATCAACATGACCAAGCACCACTACAATAGGTTGTCTTAAAGACAATTAACACACCTTATTTTTATATGTTAAAGCATAAGATTTAGATAAAAATGAAGCGTTATTTACCTCGTTCCTTCTTTCCATAATAAATAGTCCATTTAAGTTTTCTAGAATCTCTTTTCATTTCAAGCAAGCTTCTTCTGCATTTTCTAGAGCAAAAATAAAATATTGATCCATCATTTTTAACAAACATTAAACCTCTAGCTGGTGGAAAAGGTTTACCGCAAAAAGAGCATTTAAAACTTTTAGGCATTTTTTTTCCCTTTTTTTAAAAAAAGGTTTATGCTATTTTTTTAGCTTCTCTTTCAGTTTCTCTAAGCATTAAAATGTCGCCAAGTCTTACCGGACCTTTAACGTTTCTAGTTAATATTCTTCCTTTATCTTTTCCTTCAAGAATTCTAACTCTAACTTGGGTTACTTCTCCAGTTATTCCTGTTCTACCAATAATTTGAGTTACTTCAGCTGGTGTAGGTGTTTCCTCAGATTTAGTTTTAGAGCTGCTCATTTAGCGGTTTTACCCTCCCTTAATTCATTAGCTATTTTAATAAGCTCTTGAAGAGTTTCAGAAGCTTCTCCAGAATCCAATATTGCAACAGCGGAGCAATCTACTTCTAAACCTGAAGCTTTACCTAACTCGCTTTTTTTTGGAACATAAAGATATGGAATTTTTCTTTCTTCGCATAATAAAGGTAAATGCGCTACTATTTGAGGTGGATCAACATCTTCAGCTATTAAAACCAATTTAGCTAATCCTCTTTCAACAGATTTTGTGGTTTCATTAGTTCCTTTCTTAATTTTTCCTGTTCCCTTAGAAACTTGAACTAGTTGATAGGCTTTGTCAGCTACCTCTTTTGGAACATTAAATTTAACATAAAAGGGTTTAGACAATTTGCTTCACTCTCATCAGCCTTTTTATAACCATTTTACACGATTTTCCTTTATGAATTTTTCGTAAAATCCTTTAAAATTATTCATGACTATAATATAAAATTATCTTATCTTCAAGTTTTTCATCTATTCTAGCGAAGCCAAATCTAACTAATTGAACAATATTTCCAATTTTTTCTTTAGAAAGCGCAATTTCAGCTTTTCCAGTATGTTTTTCCGCATTTGGCATAATAACTTCAACATTTAAATTTTCTAATGATGGAACCCAATGTATTAAAGGAGCTTTAAGCTTTTTAGCTTCATCATAAGTTGTGCTATGAAATTTAGCTAAAATCTTAGTTTCATTAATAAATTCAATTTCAATATTAAAAAGCTCCATTAACCTAATAATTTTATGTTTTTGCAAAATAAATAAATCATTTTTTGAAATAAACAATTCAAGAATATTATTTATAGGTTTAATTACAGTTATTTTTTCTCCTCTTTCAGGATAATTTGGATGAAAAGGAATTTTAACAATTAAGCTTTCTTTTACATCTTTAATAATAAGCAATATTGGATTTAAAACGCAAAAGTATCTATTGCAAATTGGATCAATAATTTTTCTATTTATAGCATAAATATTTTCCCAGCTTAAAGTTACATCAACAGGTTTTGGACCTATTTCTAAAACAAGTTTTTTTAAACATTCAGGAGTTATNCCTCTTCTTCTTAAAGCTTTTAAAGTAGCTAATCTTGGATCATCAAATCCCTTAAAAAAGCCTTTTGAAACATTTGCAATAATTTTTGATTTGCTTAATTCAGCACCTACTATTTTTAATCTTCCATAATGAATGGCTTCAGGATAGCTCCAACCAAAATAAGCATATAAGTATTTTTGTCTAATCATATTAGTGTAATGCTCTTTACCTCTTATTATATGCGTTATATTCATTAAATGATCATCTAAACCGCAAGCAAAATTATATAGGGGCCAAACCCTATATTTTTCACCAACTCTAGGATGGGGATGTTTTTTAGAATCGATTATTCTAAGCGCAGGCCAATCTCTTACAGCAGGGTTTGGATGCATTAAATCAGTTTTAACTCTAACAACTGCTTCCCCTTCCTTAAAGGTTCCATCAAGCATTTTATACCATCGATCTAAATGCTCTTCTATAGAAAGGTTTCTGCATGCACAAGCTTCACCAATAGATATTTTTTTTAAAAAATCTTCTTTAGGGCAAGTGCATACATAGCCTCCTCCAAGCTTAATAAGTTTTTCAGCATATTCATAATAGATTGGAAGTCTATCGCTTTGAATATATTCTTCATCCCATTTACAATTTAACCAAAGCAAATCCTCTTTTATATCATCGTAAAACCTTAAGGAGGATCTTTTAAGTCTTGGATCTGTATCTTCAAATCTTAAAATAAATTTTCCTTTATATATTCGAGCATATTCATGAGAAAGCACTATAGCTCTTAAAGAACCTAAATGAAGAACACAATCTGGATTTGGAGAAAATCTTGTAACAATAATAGGATATTTTTCAGCGTTAGGTAAAGGTGGAAGAGTTTTTTCTTCTTTAACCTTTTCTTTTAAAAGTAAATTTGGCCATTTTTCTTCAATGCATTTAATTTGAGCATCTAAAGAAAGATTGTTAACTTCATCGATTATTGATTTAACTAAAATTGTTAATTCTTTAATAGATGATTTAAGCTCAGGTTTTTCGCTTAAAACTTTTCCTAAAACAGATTTAAACTCAGCTTTTCCATTATGTTTTACAGCATTTAATAAAGCAAACTTTTCAATAAGCTCTTTTAATTCATTAGTTTCCAATTTTTCACACTCAAAAGAGGAATTTAGAAAATTTTAAAGCAAATATTAAAATTGCATCAATTAAAATTAAAGTTGCAATTAAAGAAGTGGAAATTCCTTTGGCAAATGCATAAATCGAATTAATTAAATTTTCCATAGATTTTCTTCCAAAAACTTTAGCTTTAACAAAGGTGGAGTTAAATGCAACTTCGCAATTTTCAAGATCTTTTAAAGCTTCTTTAACACCATTTAAAATTGCTTTTATAAATTCATTTTCATCAAGAGCATCTCCAACAGGATGATAACCCAATTTAGTTGAAACTAAACCATTAACAATATGAGTGTCAGTAGTCATTATTTCTCCATCTTCAATTCCAATTTCTTTTAATTTAGTTAAAATTTTTTCTCTTAAACCAGATTTCATGTTATTTCCATCAATTGTTATATAAGCGGATAATTGATTATTTACCTTAATTAAAAATATTGTTGCACCACCATAACCTAAACCTTGCTTTAAACTATATTTAAACTCAACTTTAGCTTTACCAAATTTAAATGGAAATTTAGGTTCTTTAGAAGCTTCTTCAAGCGCTTTTATACCTGCATTAAATAAAAGTTCTATTTCAGAATTATCTAATTCTGTTATGGTATTTATAGAGTTATGCGCATCTATAACTGCAACATCTTTAAAATATTTTTTTCCAAATTCATTTAATTTAAAATTTAGCATTAACGGGATATCTTCCATATTTTCAGGAGAAAGAGTTAAAGTTTCTAAGCATGAATCACCAAATACTTGACAACTAGATTTAGCTTTTCCATAATTTATTCTTAAAAATTTGCTGGCTCCATTAAAATAGTTATTATTTTCTTTTAAAAGTTTGAATATAGCATCAATAATTTTTTTGTTTTCTTTAGAGGAAACCAGGTTTGTTTCATGACCTGAAACTCCATGAGGAACAGCAGCAGTCACATTTAATTTTGATTCAAGCTCTTTTTGAATTAAATAAGGTAAATTGCTGCTGCCAACCTCTAGGATTGGACCTGGATGAAAGTTTGAAACAATCATTACACCCTTAATTTTTTTATCATTTTCCTTTCTAAAAGATATTGTTGTTACTTTAATTTCTTTATAAACACCTATTTTATCTAGATAATCTTCAAGAAAAGAATTTTCATTATCAAACCAACTTTTTAAAAAGCTTCTAAAAAACTCTAAGGTTGAAAAACCAATTTTTTTAAAGCCTCTTTCTTCAATGCTTTTTAAAGTTAAAAAAGCATAACTAAAAGATGATGGTATAGCTATTAAAAATGTTAAAAAAACCTTTAATAAATTTAAATTTAAAATTTGAAATGAAAAAATAAAGCATAAAAATGGTTCTAAAAAAGCAGCTAAAATCTTATTAAAAAGTTTTGATGAAGATAAAGAAATGAAAGTAAGAAACCTAATTGTTAAAATTATTGGAAAACCTAAATAAAACATTGTTTGGATGCTTGCTTTAAAAATAAAACCTAGAAACAAAAAGCTTAACCAAATAATATTACTAAATAAGGAAGAAGCCATGTTTCGCCTTAAATTCATTAATGAATCGTTTTTTAAAAGTATGAAGCTGGAGAAACAATCAGCAATTAAACTTGCTATAGTAAAGCTTAAAGCCAAAAAAAAGCCTTTAATTAAATTTTTAAAAAGAATTATTGAAATTGAAAAATTGAAAACTATGCTGAAAAAAAGAATTTTTTTTAATGATGGAAAAACTATTCTTCTTAAAACATTATAGTAAGGTGCAATTCTTTTTTCACTTCAAAATGGTTGCTGTTTTCAATCATTGTTAAGGCACTCTTCACTTTAGGTTAATTAGGTTAATAATGCTTTAGCTATTTTAACAGCTAAAATTGGATGAGAAAAAAGTTTTTTAGCAACTTTTTCAATGTTTAATCCATTCGCTAAATCAATAATGTCTTCTCCAGATAAAATCTCAGCAAGCTTATTTAAATCTTCATCTGAAAGCTTTTCAAAAATCCTCATAGCCTTTAAGCTTTTTTCAATATTTTTTCCAAAAATTTCATCAAATCTTCTTTTATAGGTTATTAAAGCTTTCTCAGTTAATTCATTATTTTTAATAGCTTCAGCCGCTACAGCACCAGCAATTTTTCCAGCTACAATGCTTGTATGAATTCCAGCTCCAGTAAACGGAATAACTTGACCGGCAGCTTCACCACAAATCATTAAATTATCATCGGTTATTTTTGGAAGTTGCCCGCTAATAATTACAGGTGCACCTCCAAAACTTAAAATTTTAGAATCCTTAAAAATGCTTGAATGTTTTTGAATAAAATTATCTAGNTAAAATTTTGGTGAACCTTTTCTTACGCCTACACCAACGTTAGCTACACCATTACCTTTAGGAAAAATCCATAAATATCCTAAAGGTGCTATTAATGAACCTAAATAAAACATTAATGTATGCTCATCTTCAATATTGCATTTTGATAAAGTATATTGAAAACAGGAAATATATTCAATTTTTGTTGAATTAAAAAATTTTTTAGTTATTAATGAAGCGTAACCATCGCAACCTAAAACTATTTTAGCAGTTAAACTTTCGATTTTCTCATTTTTTTTAACAAAAACTTTCATAAACTTGTTTTCTCTTTTAACATCTATAACTTTGCTTCCAAGCTTTGCTTCAACACCTTTAGAAACAGCAATATCCAAAAGCTTTTTTAAAAATTTAGGTTTATCAATAATATAACCTTTCCAAGAGTGTTCACCGCTTCTTGAAATTTCAACAAATCTTTCTTCATTAGGAGGATAAACTTTGGCTCCAAAAATTTCATTAACAATAAAGCTTGATTCAATAGGTATTTCAGCATCAATTAAACCTCTTTCTGAAATGGCTTCTGCACAAGGTTTTTTTCCAAGCTCAAAATCTTTTTCAAGCAGTAAAACTTCAACATTATTTTCAGCAAGTTTTCTAGCTGCTAAAAGTCCAGCTGGACCGGCGCCAACAACAATTGAATCATAAACCTTCATTTTTTCACCAGCAATTTCAAGCTTTAAAAGGTTTTCAATAACTATTTTAAATGGCTTATTTTTAAGAAATAAATATATAGAATTTAAAAGTTTTGCTGATTAAAAAAGGATGCATAAAAATGATTAAAAAAATAGTTGGATTAATAAAATTAATTAGACCAATTAATTGTTTAATGATGGGGTTAGCCGTAATAATTGGAGAGTTAATAGCTTTAAAAGGAGCATTAAGTTTAAAACCTTTTATTCTAGGCTTTTTAACAGCTTTCTTTTTGACTGCTGGTACAATGGCATTTAATGATTATTATGATTTAGAAGTGGATTTAATAAATGAACCTAAAAGACCTATTCCATCAGGCTTAATTAAACCTAAGGAAGCATTAATTTGTACATTTATTTGTGTTTTAATAGGAATTTTATCTTCAGCATTGCTTAATTTATCAAGTTTTATTATAGCTTTAATTTCATTGGTTTTAATGGTTTACTATAATAGTAAAGGTAAAAAAACAGGTTTGCTAGGGAATTTTATTGTTAGCATTTGCGTAGCCTTACCATTTATTTATGGNGGTTATGCAGTAAACAATATGAATTTTACGCTTTGGATTTTTGCTTTAATGGCTTTTTTAGCAAATACTGGTAGAGAAATTNTTAAGGGAATAGCTGATGTTAAAGGAGATAAAATTAAAGGTATAAAAACTTTAGCTGCAACTTTAGGCTCCTATAAAACTTCAATTATAGCAACCTTATTTTTTCTATCGGCAGTAGCTTTAAGTTTTCTTCCAGCAATCTTAAATCTTATTTCTTTAATTTATATTCCAATAGTTGCTTTTTCAGATATAGGATTTATTTATTTATCTTTAAGCTTAATGAAAAACCATTCAAGCGAAAAAGCTAAAGCTATAAAAAATAAAATTCTTTTATTTATGTTTATAGGTTTAATAGCGTTTATTGCTGGAAGCTTATAATTAGCTAACGAGAGAATGAAAAAATTGAAGAAAGGAATTTATAGATCAAGATTAAATAAACCATTAAATAAAGAAGCTGAAAAATTTATTTCATCTCTTAAAGAAGATGAAGAAATATTAATTGAAGATATAGTTGGAACAGAAGCGCATAATATAATGCTTTATGAACAGGGAATAATAAAAAAAGAAGAATTAAAAAAAATTCTTGAAGCTTTAGAAGAAATTAAAAAAGATTTTATTGATGGAAAAATTAAACTTCAGGAAGGTTATGAAGATATTCATGAATTTTTAGAAAGCAAAGTTATAGAAAGGATTGGAGTTGAAGCTGGAGGAAAACTTCATACAGCCAGATCAAGAAATGATCAAGTAGCTTTAGATATTAGAATGAAGCTTAGATCCTTAATAAATGAAGTTTCAGATAATTTATTAAATCTTATTGAAGCTTTAATAAATTTAGCTTTAAAAGAAATGAATTCACCTATAATTCTTTATACGCATCTTCAACAAGCTCAACTTGGTCTTTTTTCTCATTATTTAATGGCTTATGCTGAAGTTTTCTCTAGAGATTTTGAAAGATTAAATGAATGCTATAAAAGGGTAAATTTAAATCCTTTAGGAGCATGCGCTATTGCTGGAACAAAATTTCCAATAAATAGAGTTAGAACAACAGAACTTTTAGGTTTTGATGGAATAGTAGAAAATTCTATAGATGCTTCAAGCTTTAGAGATTTTGAAGTTGAAACTATTGCAGCTTTATCAATATTAATGTTAAATTTAACTAGAATAGTTGAAGATTTAATTTTATGGTCTTCAAGAGAATTCAATTTTATTGAGTTAGCTGATGAATATGCTTCATCCTCAAGCATTATGCCTCAAAAAAAGAATCCATGCATTCTAGAGTTGATTAGGGGAAAAACTGGAGAAGTTTTCGGTTCCTTAATAGGTTTATTAACAATTTTTAAAGGTTTACCTTCAGGATACAATAGGGATTTACAAGAAACAAAAAAGCTTTTATGGAGATGCTTTAAAACCGTAAATGCTTCACTTAAAATTTTCATAAGCNTAATAAAAACTTTAACTTTAAATAAAACTAGAATAGAGAAAATGATTGATGAAGGATATTTAATGGCCACAGAATTAGCTGAAGAATTAAGTTTAAAAAAGGGTTTATCATTTAGGGAAGCCCATAAACTTGTTGGAGAATTAATTAAAAAAATGCTTTATGAAAATAAAAAAATGAATGAGCTTTCACCTAATTTAATTGAACAACTATCAAATCAAATTTTGGGAAAAACTATTAATGTATCTCAAGAAGAATTAGAAAATATTTTTGATTTTAAAAAAGCGCTTTTAGAAAAACGTTCTTTAGGTGCACCTTCACCTAAAGAAGTTGAAAAAGAAATTTTAAAAATAAAAAAGAAAATTGAAGAATATAAAGTTCAACTTTCAACTCGAATTAATAAAATTAATGAAGCTTTAGAAAAATTGCAGCAATTAATAAATGATTATATTAAAAATTAAATTTGCTTTTCCTCAAGAACTTTCATGTATAAACATTTATCAGGTGGAATAAAAACTGAATTAACATTTATTTTGGAACTAAATTTTACGGGTACATCCCTAGCTAAAACTATAGGAGTTTTTTCTCTAGCTTCACCCATAAGAAGATGAGCTGCGCAAGCTAAATCATCAACTAAATTTTGAAGTGTTATTTGAAGTGTATTTCCAAAAATATCTTTTTTAAATCTATAATCTTTAATTGGATGGAACCCTGCAAAACCTA
>JGI24721J26819_10004773_pt1 | contig 13860 bp, 13 predicted proteins | sample YelNatPaOPGAMG01_FD_26819 | JGI IMG/M metagenome (IMG submission 26819)
TCAAAAAGAGCTGGGGATATACTCTCCGCCATGGACCCAAAAAAGGCAGCTTTAGTAACAGAGTATATAATGACCCACAAAAAAGAGCTAAACGCCATGAAACAAGAGATCATGAAAGACAACCAAACCCAGCAAACAAATCCCCAAACCCCTTCACAAAACCAAACACCACAAAACCAAACACCACAGAGCCCACCAGGATAATCTATGAAAACTTTACAAAATCAAAAGCATATAGAAGATGTTTTAAACAAATACAAAGAGCATGAAGATGTTTTATTAAAAGCTATAGACTTTATCCATCAAAAGCACAAAAACCAGCTTAGAAAATCTGGAGAGCCTTATGTAAATCATCCTATTGCAGTGGCAAACATACTTGCTTCTATAGACATGGATCACTACAGTATATTGGCAGGGCTTTTACACGATGTGGTAGAAGATACAGATACCACGATAGATGAGATCCAAAAAGAATTTGGGGAGCAAGTGGCGATATTGGTGGATGGTCTTACCAAGATAGACAAATACACATTTTCTTCAAAAGAGCAAGCAAAGGCTGAGAACTACAGAAAGATGCTTTTTGCCATGTCAAGGGATGTAAGGGTGATAGTGATAAAATTAGCCGACAGACTTCACAACATGAGAACATTAGAATACCTACCAAGAAGAAAACAACTTGAAATAGCCAACGAAACCATAGGCATATACGCTCCGATAGCCCATAGGCTTGGTGTTTGGAGTATAAAAAAAGAGCTTGAAGACTTATACCTAAAATACACACATCCAGAAGAATACGAAAAGATAAAAAGTTTTGTCCAAAGTGTCAGTGCCCAGTCAGAGCTTTATCTGAAAAAATATTTCATACCAAAGCTAATAGAGGCTATAAATAGCTTTTACAAGGATAAAAAACCCAACTACACCATCCAATATAGACAAAAGCATATATACAGCATATATCAAAAGCTTATAAGAAAAAACTTAAAATTAGATGAGCTTCAGGATATACTTGGTATCAGGGTCATAACAGANGATATAAGTTCTTGCTATACGGTACTTGGTATAGTCCATAGTGTTTTCAGACCAATACCGGGAAGCTTTGATGATTATATATCGCTGCCAAAACCAAATATGTATCAATCTTTACACACCGCCGTGGAAGGTCCTAAAAAAAAGGTGGTGGAAGTGCAGATAAGAACCCAAGATATGCACGAAAGGGCGGAAAAAGGTATAGCCGCTCACTGGGCTTATAAAGAAAATGCGTACGCCAAAGATAACTCTATATTCTCATGGCTAAGGGATGTGGTAAACAGCATCAAAACCAAAAACGCCGATGAGCTTGTAGAAGCTTTTAAAGAAGAGCTCTTTGAAGATGAGGTGTTTGTATTTACGCCAAAAGACGATGTGATCGTCCTCCCAAAAGGATCCACCGCCCTTGATTTTGCTTACTACATACACACCGACATAGGAAACCATTGCCAAAGAGCNACGGCAAACGGTAAGATAGTNCCTATTTCTTATGTGCTTCAAAGCGGTGATAGGATAGAGATCATCACAAGCCCCTCCCAAAGCCCAAAGATAGAATGGCTCAAAATAGCCACCACCAAGAAAGCTAAAACCCGTATTAGGCTTTTCTTAAAAGCCAAAGAAAAAGATATATCTATCCAAGAAGGTCAAAAAAGCCTTTTAAAGCTATCGGAAAAACTAAATATAAACTTTGATCAGATGATAAAAACCATAAGCACCCAGCTAAACATGAACCCTTTAGATATNTATGCCGATGTTGGTTTTGGTAAAATCCCNATAAACAGGATAATAAAACTTTTCTCCCAAGAAAAAGAGCAAAAAGCCGTCCAAGAGCAAGATAAGGGCGGGTCTTTGAGGCTTGGAGATATATCAAACGTGCTTTTTAGCATAGCAAAATGTTGTCTTCCAATACCAGGAGACCCTGTGCGCGGTGTTATATCAAAAACAAGCGGTATCGTAATACATCATGAAAAATGCCCAAACCTCCAATACGCTCTTAGAAACATACCAAACAAAGTTGTAAATATAGACTGGAAAACCCAAGACAGGCTTTACAGCACAAGAGTTAGGGTTTTAACATCGGATAGACCTGGTATACTGTCTGAGGTTTCCTCGGCTTTTACAAAAGCAAATATAAATATTTTGGAAGCTTCCACAAAAACCGACAACACAAACCAAGCTACCATGGATTTTAGAATCCAGCTAAAAAACACAAAAGATCTAAACAAAGCCTTTGAATATATATCTTCTGTAAAAGGCGTAGAGAGTATAAAAAGGATATTTGGATGAACTCGTTAGAGATTGCAAAAAAACTAAATCTTACCCACGAAGGAAAAGCGTTTTTTATAAAAGATGTGTTTTTTGATTCAAGAGAACCTGTAAAAGATGCCATGTTTGTGGCGATAAAAGGTGAGAAAACCGACGGTCATCTTTATATAAAAAACCTTCTTGATAAACAAATATCGGGGTTTTTGGTAAAAGAGGATTTTGATTGTAAAGACATCTTATCAAAAGGCAAATCTTGCCTAAAAGCCAAAGACCCAGTGAAGGCTCTTCAAGATATAGCTTCTTTAAAAAGACAAAACCTAAAAGCCCATGTAATAGGTGTGGTGGGTTCTGCTGGTAAAACCACCACCAAAGNGCTGATAGCCCATGTGCTTCCGGGTAAAGTCCATAAAACTTACAAAAACTTTAATTCTCAGATAGGGCTTCCTAAGGTGCTTTTGAGTGCCGATGAGGATATAGATTACCTTGTGCTTGAGATGGGAGCCACAGCACTAAACGATGTTTCAAGACTGACCGAAATAGCAAAACCCCATATAGGTGTGGTAAGTTCCATAGGAGAAGAGCATCTTGAGAGTTTTGGCTCTATCGAAAATGTGGTAAAAGGAAACTTTGAGATCTTTGAGTCTCCAAACCTTATATCTGGGGTTTATCCAAAAGCCTTTGATCGTTTTTATCCTCATAAAAATGGTATTAGTTTTTGCAGATACAAAGAAGATGCCGATATAAAAGTAAGAAACGTATATGTGGATGAAGAGGGCACACACTTTGAGATAATGGGTGTAAAGCTCTTAANCCCTGTTTTAAGNATAGGCATATCTGAGAGTGCAGCGGCAGCCGTNGGGGTCCTTTCTTCGCTTGGTATAGACTGGCGGGAATTAAAAGATAAATTTGAAAGTTTCAAGGGCATTCAAGGAAGGATGCAGGTTATAAAAAAAGGTCCTGTAAGGATAATAGACGACACTTACAACGCAAACCCAGTATCTGTTAAAAATGCGGTGCTCACATTGGATAGTTTTAAGGATTTTAATAAGATCATAGTAATAGGAGATATGCTTGAAATGGGACAGCATGCAAAAGCCCTTCACCAAAAAGTAGGTGCCATCCTAAAAGCTTCAAATATAGANAATATATACCTTTACGGAGAGCAGACAAAACACGCTTTTGATATACTTAGTTCTTCCAATAAGCTTGTGTTTTACTTTGAAAATCAAGAAGAGCTGTCTTATCATCTTCTTAAAAGCCTAAAACGAAACNTCGATAAACCGATTATGCTTCTTGTGAAAGGCTCCAGAGGTATGAAGATGGAAAACGTTGTAGATAGGCTCTTAAATGGGTTATAATATAACATTGTTGCAAATGGAGGTTTAAAACATGGAAGATTTAGGAAAAGATGAAATAATAGTAGGAAGATATTTGGTAAAAACTCAAAAATATTACTATACCAAAGACCACGTATGGGTTTTGGTAAAAGGTAGCATCGCCCGTGTAGGCGTTACAGATTATGCTCAGTTTCAAGTGGATACCTTAGAACAAGTTAGGCTTCCAAACATTGGGGATTATTTTGAATCTCAAGATGTGATATGCACCTTAGAAGGTCTAAAAGGTATGTTTGAGGTGCTATCTCCTCTAACCGGTAGCGTCCAAAATACAAACACCTATTTGGAAGATAGCCCAAACATGATAAACGAAGACCCATACGAAGAGGGATGGATTTTAGAGCTAAAGATGTCAGACCCTCTGGAGATAGAGGATTTGCTTTCTTCTGAAGATTACGTAGAATACTTGGAAGAGCTTATAAAAGAAGAATCTGAGCAAACAAACGTTATCCACTCACAAGAACTAATGGAAGAAGAGTCTATAGAAGAGATATCAGAAGACGAGCTTGGTTACGAAGACAAACACTAAAAGCTAATAACCTTTATATACAAAACCCCTTTTTGGGACATATATACATAAAAGGATTTTGGATTTAGGTCTTTTGTAAGCCTTAGGATAACGTAAGATATATCTTTGAAGGCTTTTGATCTTGGTATAAAAAGAATTTGATAATAACCATTTTGGTAAGAAGTAAGGATGGGTCTAAATATCTTTTCAAGGTTTTTGTTTAAGATGCTTATACCTTTTATCTCTTCGTTTTTACCTTTGTAAGTGTACTGCTGGCCGTTTTGATAAAGTATCGTCTTTTTACCATCATAAACAATTGTAAGGTTGTTGGGCTTAGTATAAATGAGCTTTATCTTAAAAGGAGGGCTGTTTTGGATATAAACTTCTCCGTAAGATACTATAGGCTTGTCGTAACCAACAGGNTAAAACTTTTGTTCAAAGCTCATGTGAAGGTTATCCATATGTTTTATCTTTTCTAAAAACCTTTGGCTTATGGAGTTTTCGTAAGCTTGGAGATTTAATATTGTTAAAAGCAGTAAAACTATTATCTTTTTAAAGTGCATGTAGTTTTCTCAAAAATCCAGACAATATTTCAAACCAAGACTGAAGTTCTTCTAATCTTACACTTTCTATATCATCGTAAACGGTGTTTGATATGATACATGGATAAGACCCAAGCATAAGGGTGCTTATATCTTTGGTTTTAAAAGGGGCGTGTAGAGAAGATACGGTTTTTGATTTTAAAAAATATATATTTTGATTTAGGCTTTTAACATACTTATAAAATTTATCTCCTGTGTAAATAGCATTTTCACCGTGAGCATCTTCATAAAAAAGGCTTTTGTTGGCCCAGCCTACGTTAAAAAACGAAATGGCGTAATACGCATACTTTGGATTTTTTTCCAAGTGTTTATATATCCCCTCAAAGGGATCTGCCGTATCTTCTGTAAAGAAAAATCTAAATTTAAAATAGCTGTTGTAGCTTTTGCAAAAAGATTCCGCAAGACTAAGGCTCAAAGCCACCGAAGAAGCGCTGTATATAGCCCCGTTGCTNTCTTCTTTTGAGCTAAGAGATGACAATATATAAACGATAGGNCCCCTTCCTATATCAAAAAAAAGGTTCTCTCCCATCGCATAGTCCTCTTTTAAAGGCTCTAAGCTTATATAGTGTATGTCTTGGATAGATTCAATATCTTTATAACCTATAGAAAATATTGGCATAGAAAAGCCAAAAATCCTTTGATAAAAGTTTATATCCATATTAACAAGACTAAACAAAATAGCCTTTGGTTTTAACTTGTTTAACTTGTCTTTGTAAAGTTCTATATCAATGATATCGTTTATAAGAAGCAGCGGTATATATTCATCAAGAGTGTTTATATATCTTATTTTTTCTATCTCCAAAAGGATGAGCTTACCCTCCACATGTTCTTTAAACTCGTTTAAGATATTCAGGTTTATAATTTTTCTGGCTTTTAGGAAAAGATTTGTTTGTAAAAGTTTTGNNTTAAAGGCCTCTTTGGTTAGAGAAATGTTGTTTTTCGTGGTAAAATCTTCTATAAGGCTCTTGGTATAAGAAGCTCCGTAAGAGTTTATAAAACGTGGGCGTTTGGATATGTCTTCACAAACCTCTTTTAAAAGACTATGTGTCATAAACGGGAGTAAGCCAATGACGATAGCGCTCTATGTTGCCCCTCACAGCATTAAAGTATATCTCTTGAAGTTTTTTGGTGATAGGTCCTATTTCGGCGTTTCCTACGGGTCTATTGTCTATCATGATAACCGGTGTTAGCTCAGCAGCAGTACCTGTTAAAAACACCTCATCCGCCGCATAAAGTTCACTTCTTGCTATAGAGCGTTCTTCTATTTCTAAAAATAGCTCATTTTTTGCAAGCTTTACAACCGCTTTTCTTGTGATCCCTTCAAGTATCCCTTCACTAAAAGAGGGCGTTATAAGCTTTTTACCCCTTATTATGAAAATGTTTTCACCTGAGCCCTCTGCTATGTTGCCTTGCTCGTTTAGCAAGATTGCCTCGTCATAGCCAGACATCAAAGCTTCGGTTTTTGCCAAAGCGCTGTTCACATAGCCCCCTGCCACTTTCCATCTTGATGGTATTGAATTGTCTGGATTTCTTCTCCAAGAGGAAACTTTTGCGTGTATGCCCTTAGATGTATCCAAATACCTTCCAAACTTATAGGTGTATATGGCTATCTCTGAGGTAAAATCTTTTAACTTGGGCGTAAGAGCCAAATCTTTAAAATAAACAAAGGGTCTTATATATGTATCTTCCCTTATTTCGCTTTTTCTTAAAAGCTCTTTGGTAATCTCTGTTAGCTCTTCGGGAGTTTTGTTTGTATCCATAAACATAGCTTTTGCATTTTTTAAAAGCCTAAGATAATGATCGTTTGAAAATAGTATGTAAAGCTGGTTTTGTTTTTCGTTGTAATAAGTCCTAATACCTTCAAATACCAATGTGCCATAATGAAGGGAATTGGTTTTTATGTTTATATTTGCTTGTTCTACCGGTATTATCTTGCCTTCAAAATAAGCGTAATCCATCAACACACTCCTTAAACATCAAAAATAAATGCCGAAGGTGGGACTTGAACCCACATGCCCTTGCGAGCGGGGGATTTTGAGTCCCCTGTGTCTGCCATTTCACCACTTCGGCTATACAATATAATATCACATAAAAGACCTTTTAGTCAATGATTAGTAAATCCTCAAAACGATTTAGCACAAAATCTGGCTTTTGGTCTTTTAATTTCACATAGCCCCAAGCAGCGAGTGCCGCTTTGCAGTTTGATCTTTTGGCGCTTTCTATATCAGCGTGAGTATCACCTACAACTATAGATACATCTGGGGTAAGGTTTAATTTCTCCAACGTTTTGATGATGGGTATGGGGGATGGTTTTCGCTCGTTGTAAGTCTCAGGGCCCACTATATCATCAAAATATTTATCCACGTTTAGGGCTTTTAGTATGATGATACTTAACTCTAAGGGTTTGTTAGAAACAACAGCCATTTTCTTATTTTTTTCTTTTAAAAGCTCCAAAACCTCCAAAACTCCTTCAAAAAGCCTCGTATTGTCTATGGGATTTTTCGCATAGCGGCTTTTAAATATATCTATAGCTCTCATCAGAGTATCTTCATCTTCGTTTTTCAAAAGCCCTCTAAAAAGCTCCTTAGCCCCAGAGCCTATGTATCTTCTTATCTCTTCTTTGGGCCTCTCTTCAAAGCCAAGTTCTTTCAAAGTTTTATTGGTGGCAGCGGCTATATCTCCAAGAGAATCCACAAGAGTCCCATCCAGGTCAAATATATATCCGTTAAAACTCATAACTCCTCTTTATACCAAAAAGACAGCGCCGTATCTCCATATATCCTTTTATCCTTTGAGCCAAAATCCTCTTTTGAACTATGCTCCAATACAAGAAGCCCTCCTTCTGTTAGGTTGGCTTTTACCAACGACAATAGCTTATCGTAATCTTGAAATTTGTAAGGGGGGTCTGCAAATATAATATCAAAAGGTTCTTTGTTGGTTTTTAGAAACGCCAAGGCATCTTTTTTTATAAATTTTATCTGTTTTGATTTTAGGTTTTTAGAAGAGATATCCACCGCCGTTGATCTGGCACCTCTATTTTGAGCTTCCACCGANACGCTTGCACNCCCCGCAAAAAGCTCCAAAAACCTAAGCCCCTCTATATCCCCAAGTATATTAAAAACAGCCAGTTTCACCATAGAAGAAGTAGGTCTATAAGTCATAAATCCATTTTAGCATAGTAGATCAAAAAGCAATGTCGTAAGAGCTTAAGGGAGCGTGGTAGACTTGTGGGGCGTGGTAGACTTGTAAGAAGATATTGTTCTACCCGGCTTTCTAAAGAAACTTTTAGCTTATATATTTTTGTTTTCTTATGTACGACACCTCCTAAAAGTTGATAACATGTTTTAAGTTTAAGATATACAAGATGTTTGAATTCCTAAAGTAGTAAATTAAGTTCACAATTATCTGTGGTATAATCACATTATGAAGCTTTTACCAATAGGTATACAAACATTTAGAGATATTATAGAAGGCGGTTTTTACTATGTGGATAAAACACAATTTATACCAAAGCTAACAAGCAAATATTACTTTCTATCTCGTCCAAGAAGGTTTGGTAAATCTCTTTTTCTTGATACACTAAAAGAAGCCTTTTCTGGCAACAAAGAACTGTTTAAAGGCTTGTATCTGTACGATAATTGGAATTGGGAGAAGAGATATCCTATTGTAAAGTTTGATTTAAGCCAAGCTTACCCAGATACAGAGGAAAACCTTCAAAAATCTATTAATTCTTTTTTGAGAAAAATAGCAAAAGAACACGGAATAACCTTAGAAGAAGAGATTTTAGGCCTAAAATTCCAAGAGCTTATCCAAAAACTATACGAAAAATACAATCAAAAAGTAGTGGTACTTATAGATGAGTACGATAAGCCTATACTTGACGTGATAGAAGATATAGAAAAAGCAAGAAGAAATAGAGATATACTAAAAAAGTTTTTTGAGATCCTAAAACCCTCAGATCCTTATCTAAAACTTGTCTTCCTAACTGGTGTCTCAAGATTTTCTAAGGTATCCATCTTTAGTGGACTAAATCAACTTCAAGATATCACTTTGAATGAAGAGTTTTCAACTGTATGTGGATATACCCAATCTGAGCTTGAAAATGTGTTTGAGGATAGACTGAAGGATTTTGAGAAAAACAAGGTAAAAGAATGGTACAATGGCTACAACTGGCTTGGAGAGAGTGTTTACAATCCTTTTGATATACTGCTTTTGTTCTCAGAGAAAAGGTTTAAAGCCTTTTGGTTTGAGACAGCAACGCCCACATTTCTTATTAAGCTATTGCAAAAGAAAAAATACTTTATACCAGAAATTGAAAACCTTGAAGTAGGAGAAGAGATCTTATCAAACCTTGATGTGGATAACATAAAGATAGAAAATCTTTTGTTTCAAGCGGGCTATCTTACCATAAAAGACTACAAGGTTATAGGTAGTAAAAACGTATTTAAATTATCTTTTCCAAACCTTGAAGTAAGGATGAGCTTTAACGATTTTTTCTTGGGCTATATTATAGAAAACTCTCTTTTAAAAGATAAAACTGAAATAGGTCTGATAGAAGCTTTTGAAAACAAACAAGTAGAAAAACTAAAAGATATCTTACATAGATTTTTTGCAAGTATACCCCATGATTGGTATAGAAAAAACGATATAGACTCCTATGAAGGATTTTACGCATCTATCGTATATGCACTTTTTAACGGAGCAGGCCTAAATGTGATAGCAGAAGACAACACCAACAAAGGCCAGATAGATCTAAGTGTCTTTAACCAAGACAGCGTTTATATAATAGAGTTTAAGGTAGTAGAAGACAAAGAAGAAGGTGTGGCCTTAAAACAAATAAAAGATAAAAGGTATTATGAGAAATACATGGGCAAGTACCAAGAGATCTACCTAATAGGGATAGAGCTTAGCAAAAAAGATAAGAATATAGTGGGTTTTGAGTGGGAGAGGGTATAGATTATTAAAACTCTAAAGGTTTTCTAATCCTTTAAATAATTTATCTTAAATTTTAAGATTGGCCGAAAATAACCGGCGTTTCAATCCGTAAAAACTTTATAAACTCAAATAGGCTGTGGGCAAATAACCGCTTATCACAATACATTGGACTTATAAAGAATAAATGCTAAAATATATAAAATGAGTTATATACCTTTTGCGAGAAAGTATAGACCTAAGACGTTTAAAGAGCTTGTAGGACAGGAGATACCGGCTACTATACTAAAAAATGCCTTTATATACAACAAAGTACATCACGCTTATATATTTGCTGGGCATAAAGGTACAGGTAAGACCACCACCGCAAGGATTTTTGCCAAATTGCTAAATTGCCTAAATCCCCAAGAAGGAGAACCTTGCAATCAATGCCAAAACTGTATTGGGATAGAAAAAGGAAGCTTTGTAGATCTTATAGAGATGGATGCAGCTTCCAACAGAGGCATAGATGAGATAAGATCTATAAAAGAGGGGGCAAACTACCTTCCAATGCAGGGAAAATACAAGGTATATATCATAGATGAAGCTCACATGCTTACAAAAGAAGCTTTTAACGCCCTTTTAAAAACCATAGAAGAGCCTCCGCCTTCTCTTATGTTTATACTATGCACCACCGAGTTTGACAAAATTCCTCCCACCATCCAATCAAGATGTCAAAAGTTTATGTTCTCAAAAGCCTCAAAACAAAATATAAAAGCTTATTTAAAACGTATAGCGTCCGTTGAAAATATACAAATAGACGAAGAGGCTCTTGATATCATAGCAGATTTATCCGATGATTCTATGAGAGATGCCGCAAGTCTTTTAGACCAGGCCAGCACCTATGGCAACAACAAAGTAACTATAGATATCCTAAAAGCCATGTTCGGACCAGTGGACAAAGCTTCTATAAGAAAGTTTTTGGAGCTTTTAGTAAAATCAGATACAAAAGAAACCACCGCTATGCTACAAACCATAAACGAAAGAGGATACAATGTAAGACTTTTTTGGGAAGAGGTTTACAAAGAACTAAAAAATATACTAAGAGCCTTTGCGATAGGAGATAGTGCTGAGTATAAAGAATTTCTTTCAAAACCATTAGAGATATATCTATACCTTGAGGATATCATCAATCAAGGCTTTGGAGCTATGTATCAAAAAGACCCCATATTGGCTCTTGAAATCACGATCCTAAAAGCCTCTTTGATAAAAGATTTTGTACCTATATCTGATGTATTTAAAAATAACGGTATACCTAAAAATAGCCTCCCTCAATCAACGCCTCAAAATCCAACAAACACAAAAGAACAAGACCAATCAAACATCCAAGAAACATCAGCTCAAAAAAAAACCCTAAACGAAGAAAATACTTACCCAGAGACCGTGGAAAAGATTTTGGAGACTTTTAAACCAGCCAAGATAATACACTATGAAAAGAAGTGATCTAAAAGTGGTGGTGAGCCTTTCAAAAGAAGGGGANCTTCTNATATTAGATGCCATCATAACAGGGGCACCAAATAGGCTTGGTCTTACAAGGACAAGACCNTATGANAAAAANACCCTTGAAATACTNANNNCAGATTATCAAATTAATGATTTGATGGAGTTTTTAGAAACGTTAAANCCTTATTTTAGTATAGANTCTATNGAGATCACATGAAAGTGCTTATTGTTGATGACGAGGCTTCTATAAGAGAGTCTATAAGCCAGATATTGAGCGATGAGGANATAAGCTCAAAAACCGCAAAGTCCTTGGAAGAGGCAAAAAAGATNCTTACAAAAGAGTATTTTCCCGTGATACTTCTTGATATATGGCTTGAAGATGGTTCTGGTATAGATTTTATAGANACCATAAAAGAGTTATCTCCAAACTCTTCCATAGTTATGATAACAGGTCATGGTGGTATAGAGCTTGCAGTTCAATCCGTAAAAAAAGGGGCTTTTGATTTTTTAGAAAAACCTCTTTCTATAGAAAAGCTTTTAAACGTTGTAGAAAAAGCCCACAAAGAACACATAAAAAATAAGATAGATACCGCATCTACCCAAAAAGATGAAATCATAGGAGAATCATCAGCTATAAAAAAACTAAAAGAAGAGATAAAAAAGATATCAAAATCAAATGCAAACATCGTAATCTTTGGAGAAAACGGCACTGGCAAGGAGCTTGTGGCAAAAAACATCCACAACCTATCTTATAGAAAAGACAAACCCTTTGTGGATATAAACTGCGCTGCAATACCAGATGAGCTTATAGAATCTGAGCTTTTTGGATACGAAAAGGGAGCTTTTACTGGGGCGGTGTCAAGAAAAGCNGGAAAACTTGAAATAGCAAACGAAGGGACGATATTCTTAGATGAGATAGGGGATATGAGTCTAAAAGCTCAGGCAAAACTCCTTAGAGCTATAGAAACCAAAAGCTTTCACNGGCTTGGGGGNCTTCAAAAAATAGATGTGGATGTAAGGTTTGTATGCGCTTCCAACAAAGATCTAAAAACACTTATAGAACAAGGGCTTTTTAGAGAAGATCTTTATTATAGGCTTTCGGTGATTACATTGCAAGTCCCGCCTTTAAGAGAAAGAGGATACGACATTATACTCCTATCAGAGCACTTTTTAGAGCACTTTTGCCAAGAGAACAAAACAAAGCCCAAAAAACTATCTGACGAAGCCAAAGAAACGCTTCTTTATTACGATTGGCCCGGAAACGTGAGAGAGTTAAAAAACCTTATGGAAAGGCTAAGCATAACCATAGAAAAAGATTTCATAGACCAAGAGGATTTGGGGCTAAATATAGAAAATCTAAATGTATATCACGATGAACCTCAAGATTTTAAAAGCGCAAAACAAGAATTTGAAAAGCAGTTTATACTAAAAAAGCTTGCCCAACACAACTACAATATAAAACAAACCGCCCAGGCTATAGGGATAGATTTTACAAACCTTTATAGGAAGATAAAAGCTTACAACATCAAAATCCAAGAGGAGTAACATGAACAAGCAAAAAGACATGCTAAAAAGAACCATCGAAAAAGAAGTAGCAAATATCCTAATAAAGGATATAGAGAATATGCCCGGCTTTGTAACGGTAAACGGTATTATGTTGAGTGAGGATGGTAAAAACGTCCTTATCTCTGTAAGCGTGCTTGAAAAAGACAAAGAAGAGGCTGTACTAAAAAGACTTCAAAGCGCAAAAGAGTATATAAGGCATCTTCTAAGCAAAAGGATAAAAACAAGAAACTTACCAAAGATTGATTTTGTAGTATACAAAGACCAATGACAGAACGCTATGATGTTGTAATAATAGGCGGTGGTCCTGCTGGAGCTGGTGCATCTTACGAGCTTGCAGACGCCGGAGCAAAGGTTTTGGTTATTGAGAAAGCCAAATACCCAAGACCAAAGCTATGCGCTGGTTGCATATCAAAAAGATCTGTAGATTTGTTTCCGGCTTTTAGTATAAAAAATAGCATAAAAGGAGGGATACTGGGTTTCAAAGGCCAAGAGTTTGTGGAAAAAGTTTCCGATGAATGCGCTGTTATAGTAGATAGAGAAGAGTTTGATCATTTTTTGATTTCAAAAGCCCAAGAAAAAGGAGCCCATCTCTTAGAAGAGACGACCGTAAAAGAAATAGAGCTAACACCCACCGTAAGAAAAGTCATCACCGATAAAGGCGTATTTGAAGCCGATTATGTGATAGGGGCAGATGGTTATCATTCTGTTACAAGAAAATCTATAGCCTGTAAAAGTGCATCAAGAAAGTTTTTTATAGCTATGGAGGTAAAAGTCCCAAAAGATATGTTTAAAGATTTTAAAGAAGATGAGGTTTTGATAGATATAGGTGTTGTAAAAAAAGGCTACGGATGGTATTTCCCCCAAGGGGAGTTTGTAAATATAGGTATAGCCACCGCTGAAAAAGAAGATCTTTTAAATATCTTTAAAGCTTATACAAAGAACCATAAGCTATTTCCTATTGATATATCAAAATACCGCATAAAATCTTGGTTTATACCTTTTATCTCAAAAGCCCAAGAGTTAAGACTTGGAAGAGATAGGGTATTTTTAACAGGAGACGCTGGGGCTATAGTAGACCCATTGC
>JGI24721J26819_10004796_pt1 | contig 13800 bp, 16 predicted proteins | sample YelNatPaOPGAMG01_FD_26819 | JGI IMG/M metagenome (IMG submission 26819)
GCACTCTATATCCTATCTATCTTAACTTACGCAATCAGGTGTTTAGTTTTTCAGATTTTAAAAGCCATAAAATAACGATACCTATTACAAATACTAAAAATCCAAATACTTGCTCGGTGTTTATAGAANCAAACGCCAGATGACTTATGGAAAAGTATCCTATGCTCATATTCAAAAACCCATAGTATATAAGAAAGATAGAAAACAGCTCTCCAGGCAAGTATGCCTCGCCGTAAAATCTACCTGAATTTTTAAAAACATAATAAATCAAGCCCAAGCTAAATAAAACATAAAATGCACCATACATAAATTGCACAGGGTAAAAGGGAATAGAAGGAGGGGCTATGTTGCCAAAACTATAAACAACGTAAAAAAAAGGGAATACCTTCAAAAAATGAAACCCAGGGGTTATATCCACTGCCAAAGGCACAGGTCTTCCAAAGCCAAAACCCACAAGTCCAGCGGATATATAACCAAGCCCAAGCATAAGAGAACCTATTATAGACGTTATGTCTAAGGCTTTTAGGATAGGTATATTGTAAAACCAAGATAAAGAGATAACCCCTATCACAACCCCTATGATGGTACCATAATAATCAACACCCCCGTTCCATATTTGGAAGATACCCAAGATACTTTGTATCTGATCGTGGTTTTTGATTATATAAAAAATTCTTCCTATAAAAAGCCCGAAAAACGCCCCCGCTAAAAATATATTTTCCGCTTGAGATCTTAGTATACCTATGTACTTTGATATTTGCAAGGANACGATATAGCAAATAAAAAGAGATAAGCTCATCATGAGACCTAAAGAAGACAGGNCTACTTTGCCAAACCTTATGTAAAAAGGCATCAGAGCTTTTTCCAGACAGTACCGGCTTTTGTATCCTCAAGTTTTATACCATGGCTTAAAAGCTCATCCCTTACAAAATCTGCTACTTTAAAGTCTTTATTTTCTTTTGCTATGTTTCTGGCGTTTATCAAGATTTCTAAAAANTCTTCTGATATATTGAGGCTTGAAGCAGGTTCTAACGTCTTCAGAGTGTTTTGTAATGTGTTTTCTTCTAAAAGCCCAAAGATATCTTTTAGGGTTTGTTTTAGGCTGTTGGCTAAAAATAGATAGCCTTCAAGTTCTTTTGGTGTTATATAACCAGCTTTAAAGCTTTCGGTTTTCATTTTGTTTAGCTCACCCACCGCATTGAACACGTGAGCCAACGCAAGAGATGTGTTAAAATCCTCGGAAAGAGCTTTGTAAAATTGCTCTTGGGTGGTCTTTTCTAAATTATAAAAATTTATATCAAGAATTGGTTTATCTTCTTTTGTTATAGCTCTTAGCGGTTCCATATCATCTACGGCACTTTTTAATCTCTCATAGGCTTTTTTGGTCTCTTCCATCTTTTCAAAAGAAAAATCCAAAGGGCTTCTATAATGTGTAAATAATACTAAAAGCCTCAAAACATCTGGATGGTATTTGGTGTATATCTCTTTTAATGTAATGAAGTTCCCAAGAGATTTTGACATCTTTTTTCCGCCCACTGTCACAAGGCCGTTGTGCATCCAATATCTGGCAAAGGGCTTACCGGTGATACTCTCCGCTTGGGCTATCTCGTTTTCATGGTGAGGAAACACAAGGTCTATACCACCAGCGTGTATATCTATAGTTTCACCAAGATGTTTGAAGATCATAGCCACGCATTCGGTGTGCCAACCGGGTCTTCCATAAGACCAAGGGGAATCCCATCCTGGTTCATGGGACTTTGAAGCTTTCCAAAGGGCAAAATCAAGAGGGTTCTTCTTTTTTAAAGAGGGTTCAATCCTCGCTCCTGCCTCCAACTCCTCTGGACTTCTTTTGGAGAGTTTGCCGTATTCCTTGAAGCTATCTATTGAAAAATACACATCACCGTCACTTTCATAGGCTTTGCCAAGTCTAACCAAATTTGATATAAGGCCTATTATCTCTTCCATGTGTTCTGTAACTCTTGGTTCTACATTGGCTGGTTTTACGCTTATAGCCTCCATATCTAAATAATATCTGGCTATATACCTGTTGGCAACGCTCATAAAATCTTTTTGTTCTTCGTTGGCTTTGTTTATGATCTTGTCGTCTATATCTGTAAAATTTCTAACAAACTTTACCCGGTATCCAAGCTTTTCAAGGTATCTTCTAAAAACATCAAAAACGATGAGGCTTCTTCCATGACCCACATGAGAATCATCGTATACGGTGACACCACAGGTGTATATACTCACTTGTGGAGGGTTTATAGGTACAAACTCCTCCATTTTGGCGCTAAGCGTATTGTAAAGCAAAAATCCCATACATCTATTTTAACAAAAAATAAATTGTATGTTAAAATAAGAGTATGAAAAAGAAACTATTTTTGATAAGCATAGGGGCGATTTTTTTAGGTTCTTGCGCACAGCCAGTCCAACAAGGCCCAAATCCCATAACAACGCTACAGCAACAATACCAATACCAACAACAAGAAATAAGTGAGATAAATAGAAGGCTTGATTCTTTAGATGAATCTTTGGCAAAATTAAGGGTGAGGCTTGGTTTATCAGCTTATGACGACATTACAAAACACCTAAACGAATCCACTAATCAAGCACCAACCGAGCAAACACTACCTGGCCAATCAACACCTTCAAATCTAAACTCTCTACCCGCCATAAGACCATCCAGCGGCATTAAGCATCTATCTAGCACCGTCACCATCATAAACCAAGAATCGGCACCTCAAAGCCAACAAAATTTAAAAGAGCTAATATCTGGAACACCACAAACATCTGAAACATCACAAACATCTGGAACACCACAAACCCAAAGCCCTAAAGAACTTTATGCTGAAGCTTACCAAACTTATCAATCTGGAGATTACCAAAAAGCCAAAAAACTATTTAAAGAGTTTATACTAAAAAATCCAAGCTCAAAGCTAACCAACAACGCTTACTATTGGCTTGGTATGAGCGAAAAAGCCATGCACCACAGCAACGAAGCTTTGGCAATCTTACTTACCCTAATAGATAAATGTAAAAAAGGAGAACTCCCATCTTGTGACAAAGCACCATCAGCTTATTTTTCCGCCGCCAACATATACAAAGAAATGGGACAAAAGCAAATGGCTGAAAAACTCTACAAAGAACTTATAGAACTTTATCCAAACAGCATAGAAGCAGCTTTGGCAAAATCTGAATTAGAGATTCAATGAACAGAGAATACTATGGTCTTATAATAGGCATATCTACGCTTTTTTTTGCACTATCTTTTAAATTTATTACGCTTATNGGCGTTTTGATACTCAGCTTTTTTGTAGCAAAAGAGCTAAAAGATACCATCAAATCAAACACAAATGTTTTNTTGGCACCTATTATAGCAGCACTGGGNGTATACAATATAAGCTATGGCTTTTTAGCTATTTTCCTATCTGTTTTTTTTGAGCTTTTAACAACAAAAGATTTAGATTCCTTTTATAAAAGTTTTTTTATACTAACGCTTAGCACAACACTTCCAGAGTATATATACAAGGTAAAAACACTTGGAAACTATTACATGTTAGGGCTTTTATTGGGGGTTTGGATACTTGATACCATGAGCTACTATGTGGGTAAAAATTTTGGAAAACATAAATTGGCGCCAGAAATCTCTCCAAATAAAACATTAGAAGGGTTTATAGGCGGGTCTTTGTCCTGTATATTGTTTAATATGTTGTATTTTGGTTTTACCAAAGGTCTTATGATAGGTATGATTGTAAGCCTCGTGGGTGTTTTTGGTGATCTTTTCAAAAGCCTAATAAAAAGACAGTACAATATAAAAGACTTTTCCAATATCTTTGGACCTCATGGCGGATTTTTAGATAGGTTTGACGCTCTTATGTTTAGTTCTTTGGTGTTTTATTTTATAAATGCGCCCCGTTGATGTAGTAATCACGATACTCTTTATTCAGATTATAGGTCTTGTGGGGGTCTATAGCTCTATTTATACAAACTACGGATTTCAGTATGGGCTTTTCATAAAACAACTAATATATATAATCCTTAGCTGGGTCATCATGTACGGCATGAGCAGGATAAACTTTTCCTCCGTGTTGTCTTTAGCGCCTTTGATATACGGAGTAAACTTATTTTTACTTGTAGCGGTTATGTTTATGGGAAAAACCATATACGGGGCTAAAAGATGGATAGGTATAGGACCATTTGGCATACAGCCTTCAGAGTTTATGAAAGCCTCCGTTATCCTCATAGTGGATTATATAATCTATATGAGCCCTTATCTAAAAACCCAAAAAATATTTTACATACTAATAAGCATAGGTATACCTTTTCTTATCATATACAAACAACCAGATCTTGGTTCTGCAGTAGTGATGATTTTACCGGTATTATCATTGGTGTTTTTTGCCAAATTTCCAAAGCATTTTTTCAGATATGCAGTACCGATAGCGCTATTGGCTCCTTTTATAGCTTGGCATTTTATGAAAGCTTATCAGAAAGAACGCATATTAACGGTTTTAAGCCCAAAAGCCCATTATACAAAGGGGGGTTATCAGCTTATACAATCTATAATATCCATAGGCTCTGGAAGGATTTTTGGCAAAGGCTTTTTAAAGGGCACCCAATCCCATCTTTTGTTCTTACCAGAAAGGCACACAGATTTTATATTCTCTGTGATAGCTGAAGAATTTGGATTTGTAGTTTCTGTAGCTATAGTACTTTTGTATATGTATTTGGTTTTAAGGCTTTTGATGATATCTTATTATCTAAGACTTTATACAGAAAAGGTGTTTGTGGCGATGGTGGGGGCTTTTATATTTTTTCATTCTGCCATAAACTTAGCAATGGCGATGGGTATTATGCCGGTGGTAGGAATACCCTTACCTTTTATATCCTATGGCGGAAGCAATATAATGATAAGTTCCATACTTTTGGGCCTGTGCTTTTCTATCGTAAACAGCCACAAAGAAACAAAGTTTAGCTTGTTAAGCCACGATAGCATTGCTAAATATGAAGAAAACGAATAAACCTAATATAAATCATTTACAAAAATAAAATCATCTGATATAATAATGTTTTATTGTAAAGGTAGTCCCCATCGTCTAGCCTGGCCTAGGACACCGGCCTTTCACGCCGGCGACGCGGGTTCGAATCCCGCTGGGGATGCCATTTAAAAAAATGAAATCAAATAAATATCTCTAAAAGCTTACTAAAAACAATGATAAAAAACCATTGACTTTTTGTATCTTTTATTAATATTTTAACTATCCTAATTTGGAGGCTTTTATGAGAGAAGATTGGAGCCTAAGAAACGGCTGGACCAATAAAACACAGATGCATCTTGCAAGGCAAGGTATCGTAAGCGAAGAAATGCGTTATGTGGCAAAAGTAGAAGGGCTTCATCCGGAGTTCGTGCGCCAAGAAGTGGCAAGAGGACGCATGATAATACCTGCCAACGTAAACCACAAGCATCTAAAGCCTATGTGTATAGGCATGAATGCCAAAGTAAAAGTAAATGCAAACATAGGAAACTCAAAATTAGCCTCAGACATACCCCAAGAGATAGAAAAGGCAAAAGTATCCATAAAATACGGTGCAGATACCATAATGGATCTTTCCACCGGCGAGGCCATAAAAGAAACCAGAGAAGCCATTATAAACGCCGTAGATGTACCAGTAGGTACTGTTCCAATGTATGAGGCTTTTAAAAGAGCCAAAAATAGATTAAAAGATATAACAGAAGATCTTCTTCTTGATGTGATAGAAGAGCAAGCAAAGCAAGGCGTTTCTTATATGACTATACACGCCGGGGTTTTGAAAGAATTTATACCGTTTACAACACACAGAGTCATGGGTATTGTGTCAAGGGGCGGTGCTCTGATGGCCCAATGGATGCTTGAACATGATAAGCAAAATCCATTCTATACACACTTTGATAAGATATGCGAAATATTTAAAAAATACGATGTGTCTTTTTCATTGGGAGATGGCTTAAGACCTGGGGCTATAGCGGATGCCTCTGACGAAGCACAGTTATCAGAGCTTATGGTGCTTGGAGAACTAACAAAAAAAGCTTGGGAACACGATGTTCAGGTGATGGTGGAAGGTCCAGGGCATGTACCTATGAATCAAATAGAGTTTAACATGAAAATCCAGCAAAAATACTGCAACGAAGCACCCTTTTATGTGCTTGGACCTCTTGTAATAGATGTATCTCCAGGCTATGATCATATAGCTTCTGCTATAGGTGCTGCCATGGCCGGTTGGTACGGAGCTGCTATGCTTTGCTATGTAACGCCAAAAGAGCATCTTGGTTTACCCAACTTAGAGGATGTCAAACAGGGACTTATAGCATACAAAATAGCCGCCCATGCTGCTGATGTGGCAAAAGGACTACCCGGTGCCAGAGAATGGGATTTAGAGATGTCAAAAGCCAGATACGCTTTTGATTGGAACCGTCAATTTGAACTTGCCATAGACCCAGAGACTGCCAGAGCTTACCACGATGAAACGCTTCCACAAGAGGGCTACAAAACCGCCAAATTCTGCTCTATGTGTGGACCTGAGTTTTGCTCTTACCGTATATCTCAAAATGTAAAAGTAGATTTTGAAGAGCAATTAGCTGAGGGCAAATGGCAAACTCCCTAAAAGCCAGAAGCATGACCGGTTTTGCCCAAAAAAGCACCGACATAGAAGGGCAAAACGTAGTTTTAACCATAAAATCTGTAAACGGGAAAGGTCTTGACATATCCATCAGGACCTCTTCCCCTGATGTTCAATCCTTAGAACCCATTCTAAAAGAGCACATAAAAAGTTCTGTCAAAAGAGGTACTGTTTTGGTGCATATAGATGTTAAGAAAACAGACAACATAGAACAAGCGGATGTTGAGCTTTTAAGCAATACAATAAAACATCTAAATAAAATATTTTTAGAGCTAAACCTAAAACCTACCGACGATAAACTTTTAGACCTTGCCATAGAACAATACCAAAACTCTCAAGATCTAAAGAATGGACTAAAAGAAGGTGTTGTAGATCTCTTTCGCGAAACGCTTGAAGAATTTATAGCTTCAAAGGAAAAAGAGGGAGAGTTTTTAATAAAGGACATAAAATATCGTATTGAGCTTTTAGAAGATTATTTAAAAAAAGCAAAAGAGAGCTTTGAGGAGTACGAATCAAGCTCCAAAGAGAAACTCATAGAAAAAGCCAAAAGCCTATCTTTAGAAAAAGATAACCCTCTTGTGGTAAACGAAATTATGCTGTTACTTCAAAAACTTGACATATCTGAAGAACTATCGCGTATAGAAAACCACCTAAAACACCTTACAGAGATAATCACTTCAGACAACATAGAAAAAGGTAAAAAAATAGAGTTTGTAAGCCAAGAGCTAAACAGAGAGATTACAACGATGTCAAACAAGGTGCCAGAACTATCTAAGATAGCTGTAAATATGAAATACGAAACCGATAAAATAAAACAACAATCTGCAAATTTAGAATAAGGAGAGTTTATGGAAAAATTGGAACTACCAAAAGAGATAAAGGATCAAATACTTGCTAATTGTGTAAACAAAGTGTTGTGCCTTGAGGCGATGAAATACGTATATCTTGTAAAAAAAGACGATGGAAACCTCGATGTTGCAGAGGAGTTTAACAAGACAGAACACCACGCTCTTTGGTTTGTGGTGCTTTCTGTGGTAAACAAAGCAAGAAGATTGCTAAACGGTGAGTCCATAGAGGATATTTGATGCCTTACGTCGTAAGAGTAAAGAAAAAATTTAACGCCGCCCATTTTTTGACCTATTACAAAGGAGCTCCTGAACCCCTTCATGGGCATACGTTTAGTATAGAGGTATTCATAAATATAGATACGCTTGATAAAGGCGGTATTGGTGTAGATTTTTTAGAGATAGAAAAAGAGCTTGATAGCATACTACCAGATTATAAACTTTTAAACGATGTTTTTGATTTTTCGCCGAGCGCTGAAAACCTTTCTAAATACTTTTTTGATATACTAAAAGCCAAATACAATGTAAAAAAAGTTGTGATCTGGGAAACAGAAAACTGCGGTGCTGAGTATTACGAGTAATTAACCAATCTTTGACTTCAAAGATTCTACTTTTTGTTTTAACCTACCTGTTTTATCGCCTTTTCTATAATCTATGGCCATGTTCACATAGACTCTATTGGAATCTTGCTTCATCAGTTCAAGACCCTTTTTCACAATATCAAGAAGTGGTTCTATCTCGTTGCTTTCTATCATAGTGGCCATAGGGGTTATAACGTAATCTAAACCAGATTCATGGATTATCTTAGACACTTTTGAAACGTATTGACTCAAAGATTCTCCTTTGTCTACTGGAAACATGCTTATAGAAAGTATATAACTCATGTATAGCCTCCTTTTTATGCTTTTAAAATCTACAAAAACAAGTCTTAAACAGCAATGACTGCAATCATTTATACCATGTAGTCTTTAAAATCAAAATATAAAAATCTTACAAGCTCATTCATATCCTTTTGCATAGGGTAAAGAAGCCTTTTTAGCTTATCGTGCATGTCAAAAAGGGCATCTTGACTTTTGTTTGTTTTTACCCACCTTGGTAAAATCACATAAACATAATAAAAAACTATCTCCAAGTCCATAAATGTATCCATTAGATCTTTTACTAGTGTTCTACAGTATTCAAACAAATCTGTGCTGTGGCAAGCTTCCAACAAAGATGGAATAGCGTAAGCCACATAGCTTATAAGAAGATTTTCGGTAGTGTGTATATCTTTTTTTAATTTTTTAGAAGCGTAAAAAAACATTTGATTGGTTTTCAATCTCTCAACTACTTGAGAGGACTTTGCCAATTCTATAAAATCCACTATATAGTTNTCNAAAATCTGCACATAAAACGTAACATCGCTCAAAGCGGTAGATAGTCTAAGAATATCTGATAATACCATAAATACAGCCTGTAAAAGGGCTTCATCTTGTTGGTATCTTTGTTTTAAGTTTTCAAAAAGCACTTTAAAGTACTCTTTGGCCTCTTCAGAATACTCTTTATAGACGTTAATATGAAATATCACGTAAGAAGGCATCACATACTTTATAAAAGTTTTTATGGTTTCTTTGTCTTGGGTTTTCAATATTTCTATAAAAATAGCAAAATCTTGGATGGTATTCATGGCAAACGTTTCTATATCGTTTTTATAGTTTGTGTATATGTTTAGATAGATAGTCAAAATATTTTCTAAAAATAAAAGCATCTCTTGGTTTACCACATCTCTATAAAACTCTACTATGTTTGCAAACTTCATAAGATCAGTTTTTATATTGAGCTTATTTATGTTATCTATCATAAGGGGTATCAAAAACCTAATTATCACAGAAGGCAAAGAATTGTCGATTATCTCTTGTCTATCCAAGGCTTCTAATAATTTTTCAAAATTTGATCTTGTTTTTGCTTTTGATATAACAAACTCAAGCATTTTGGCTACGTGAAATTTGTTGGATGATGTTTCTCTCACGTCCGGGTCTAAAGACTTCAAAGAGTTTGGTTCAGCTTTTAAAAGCTTAGTAAACACCAAATAAGCACTACCTAAAAACTCATAGATGCTTTTCATGCCGTTTTTCGTTTTACCCCATTCTAAGAATATAACGTAGAAGAAATTTACATCTTCTTTGTTGTTGGGAGTAAGACCGATCTGTCTTATAAAACTTAAAGTAAGCTTATAGGCATACTCTTGCTTAGATTCTATTTTAAAAAGTTTTTTAAAAAAATTAATAAGCCAGCTCATAAGTATATCATACCAGATTTATTATATCTTTCTCGAAATTATCCAATAAAACATCTTTTGAAAACCTTTTTTTATAAAGATTGTAAGAGTATTCTTGGGTTTTGGATAAAATATTTCTATCTATAAAATAAAGGGTTTTTTCTTTTAACATATTTATATCCTCTGGGTTTACCAAAAAACCGTTCTTACCATCTTCTACGGCTTCTCTTATCCCACCCACAGTAGAGCCTACAATGGCACAAGCGTTGGCCAAAGCCTCAATGGATACCCTTGTCATAGCTTCATCGTATTTTGATAATATATAAACAACATCAGCCTTTTGATAATACGGATATACTTCTTTCTGGAAGCCAAAAAAACTTACATTGAGCCTATATTTCTGCACAAACTCTTTGGCTTTTGAAAGATCAGCACCGTCCCCTACCACATAAAACTCAAATTCTTTGTAAGAGGCCAGCTCTTTTGCCAGATTCAAAAACTCCCATATACCCTTTGGCTCTATCACCTTACCCACAAAAAGAAGCCTTATTTTATCAGAAGCTTGTTTGGTAGGATTTCCCTCATCCACAAGGTTATACAAGACTTTTAGCTTATCTTCTCTCACACCCTTTGATATGAGCTCGGTTTTAAGCTTTTGGCTAACTGTATAAACTATATCCATATTAGATAGTATAAGCCTCGCCACCAATGGATTTTTCAGGTTTTCCATATGTCTAAAAGCTATGACTTTCTTTCCCAAAAGTTTAGCGGTTAAAAGAGCTATCTCGTATTCCTTGGCATTGTTGGCTATCAAAACATCNGGATTGTAGTTTTTAGTATATTTATATATATNTCTAAAAGCCTTTAAGTCAAAAGAATAGTGGGTNGTGGTGAAACATTTTTCAAAACCATCTGTATGTTTATCCACATAGTTGTCCTTTGAAAGACAAAGAATCACTTCAAAATTTCTTTGTTTTAGGGCTTTTACGAAACTAACGCTGTGAAGTTCTATCCCACCAAAATTTGGATTGTAATTTGTGGCGAGCCATAACAAACGTTTCATCTGGAAGACTTGTCATATTTAAATAAATCCTTTAACAATCTTTCTATCTTATCCATAGTTTTTTTTATCTCGCCTTTGGTGATTTGATAAGGCTCTTCCACAAGCCAAGTTTCCCTTCTTTTGTGAGATATCACATAAGGACATGCTTTATCAAGCTTATCACATATCATCACAAGCACGTCGAGCTCCTCGTAAGGTATATCTTCAAGCTTGTTGTTTTTAACGGAGTTTGGATTCATACCTTTTTCTTTTAAAAGCTCCAAAACCAAAGACTCTATTNTTTCATCTGGTTCTAAACTAGCAGAATAAACCTCGGCCTTAAAACCAAGTTCTTTTAAAAACCCCAAAGCCAACGCATGTGCCATAAGACTTCTATTTGAATGCTTATCGCAGACAAAACCTATTTTCATATACCGATATTATAACATGTTGGGTTTTGGCAGACAAGAGCTCAGAGAAAGCACTATGACAAAATCCCTTGAAAAACAATATTAATATAGTTTAAAATGCTTTTCATGAGATACGATGTAATAATTGTAGGTGGTGGACCAGCTGGGCTTTCTTGCGCTATAACTATTGGTTCTGCGGTAGAACACGAAATGGAGTTTGCCAAAGGCAAAAAAGTGCTTGTCATAGATAACGGTAATTCTGATCTTAAAAGCGCAAAACTAAACAACGTACCCGGTATAAAAAGAGAAACACTTGGCAAAGATTTGCTCCAGCAGATAAAAGACCAAGCCAAAGAGTATTCTTGTGTAGAGCTTGTAGAAGACACTGTAAAAACTATTTCAAAAAACGGCGTATTTTTGGTAAAAACAGGCTCTGGAAATAGCTTTGAAGCAAATGTAGTGGTTTTGGCCTCTGGTTTTAAGGCTTTTGATATAGAAGGGTTAGAAATAGATGTTGTAGAAAACCCTCTTTCTCCAAAACCAGGTAGAGTGATGATAAGAACAAATCAAAACTACGAGGCTCTTAATAAAGATGGCAGTGCTGTAGAAAATCTTTATGTGGCTGGGCTTTTGGCAGGTTTTAGCTCGATGTTTGCCTGTGCGGCTGGTTGCGGTGTGCAAGTGGGTATAAACATATTAAACAAATATGCCCAAAAGCCTATTGTCGTGCACGATATACCAGACAAAAGCTAAACTTTTATGATAAAATATAAATATGAAAAAATTGCTGCTTTTGAGCCTATCGATAGTATCTTTGTCTTTAGCTTGGCATAGAAAATATGAGCCGATGTCTAATTGTGATGTGAATTCTATAAGCTCTGATGCCAACTCTTATGTAGGTTCTATAGAGGATATAAAAGTATCCCATACAAAAAAAGGATGTCTTTATACGATAAAAGGTTCAAAGGGTATAGCAAAGTTAGACAAAAACGGAAATCTTTTGTACTTTAAGAAAAAAAGATGAAAGTAGCTGTACTTGGAGCTGGTGCAAGAGAACACGCCATAGCTTGGAAACTGAGGCAAGATAGCAGGATAAAAGATATATATGTATTCCCAGGAAATGCCGGTACCGCCCAAATAGCCACCAATGTGGATCTAAATGCCAATCAGACAGAAGATATAGCAGATTTTATAATAAAAAATAACATCAACGTAGTAATACCTGGCCAAGAGATATATCTGGTAAAAGGTATAAAAGATTTACTAAAAGATAAAGCTTTGGTGTTTGGACCCTCTCAAAAAGCATCAAACCTTGAAAGCTCCAAAGATTTTGCAAAAGCTTTTATGTCAAAATATGAAATACCTACTGCTAACTATGGTAGTTTTACAGATCCTAAAAAAGCGCTAAACCTTATAGAAGATATAGGTTATCCTGCTGTTATAAAAGCCGATGGTCTTGCCTCTGGTAAAGGGGTAGTCATAGTGTTTTCAAGGCAAGAAGCTTCTCAAGTTTTAGAAGATTTTATGGTAAAAAACAAACTTGGTGAGTCTGGTAAAAAAGTTGTGATAGAGGAATTTTTAAAAGGAGAAGAGGCTTCTTATATAATAGCTGTAAAAGATGGTAAGTTTGGTGTTATGCCCACATCCCAAGACCATAAGAGGCTAAAAGACAACGACGAAGGACCCAACACCGGTGGCATGGGCGCTTATTCACCGGCTCCTATTATTACAAAAGAGCTGGACCTAAAAATAAAAGAGAAAATCGTAAAACCCATAATGGCTGGTTTGGATCAAGAGAGATTTGACTATACGGGGTTTTTGTATATAGGGCTTATGATATCTGAAGGAGAACCTTATGTTTTGGAGTTTAACGTAAGGCTTGGAGATCCAGAAGCCCAAGTGCTTATGCTAAACCTAAAAAAAGAGCTTCTTGATGTAGTATCTGATCCAAGTGTTTTGCAAGACTCAAATACCGATGAGTTTGCAGTGGGTGTTGTTATGGCTTGTAAAAACTATCCTTATTCAAACTGTGAGCCAACTCCTATAAGAAATTTGGAAAAGCCCAGCAAAAAGGTGTTTTAGTGTTTCAAGCCAACACAAAGCTAATAAATGGCGAGATCTACTCTTCAGGCGGAAGAGCTTTGACCGTTTGTGCCAAATCAAAAGATCTACAAAAAGCTATCGATGATGTCTACGATGCAATATCCCTTATAGATTTTAAAGATGCAGTTTATAGAAAAGACATAGCTCAAAAAGCCTTTAAATACCTATGAGATTAAAAATTTATCTTACACCTATACTAATTGTCATTTTTAGTATATTTATATTTTCTTGCTCTTCTAAACCCTCTGGTGCTAAAACTATAAACATAAACAACACTCAAGTGTCTGTGTATTTTTCACCCAACGGCGGGGCATCGGATGCTATTATAAGAGAGATCAATCATGCACATTCTTTTATAGATATAGCAATGTATGCTTTTACATCAAGGCCCATCGGTCAGGCGGTTATAGATGCTTACAAAAGAGGCGTAAAAGTTAGACTTGTAATGGATGTAAGAGAAGCCAATACAAGATATTCAAGATCAAG
>JGI24721J26819_10004806_pt1 | contig 13781 bp, 8 predicted proteins | sample YelNatPaOPGAMG01_FD_26819 | JGI IMG/M metagenome (IMG submission 26819)
TGCCGGTGTTGCTATCGGCCATGCTGAAACGCGGGCCTGGATGGTTTCTCTTCCGGTCGAGAAGGACCTGTACGACGATTTTGCCAGAATACAGGTAGAATATGAATTTCCTGAAGCTGTTGACTTCAAGCCAGGGGATACTCTTAAGACCCTTACAACTTTTATCATTGCTCATACCGGCGATTGTTTCTCTCCTTTACGCACCTATTCATCCTATTTACAGACCAGAGGGATCCGGTTTGCTCCCCCGGAAGAAAATGCTTATGAACCGGTATGGTGTGCATGGGGTTATGAGCGCAGGTTTACCCTGAATGAAATTATCGGGACTTTACCGAAGGTGAAAGAACTCGGCATTAAATGGGTCGATATCGATGATGGATACCAGCAGGCTGAAGGCGATTGGGATGTTGACAGGTCGAAATTTCCCAACGGCGATGCCGATATGCGCAAACTGGTTGATCGCATCCATGCTTTGGGAATGAAAGCCAAATTGTGGTGGGCACCTTTTGCGGTCGATCCAACAGCAAAATTACTGAAGGAAAATCCTGATATCATACTGATTAACAAAGACGGTGCCCCTCAATTTATTACCTGGTGGGATAGCTACTACATGGCCCCTTCTTATGAAAAGACTATCCGACATACACAGGAAGTCCTTCACATGTTCCTTCAGAAATGGGGTTATGACGGACTGAAAATTGATGGCCAGTATCTTAATTGTGTTCCGCCTGATTACAATCCCAGACACCATCTTGCCGATCCTTATGACGCATACCGCAATTTGCCCCAGTTCTTCAAAATGGTTTATGAAACAGCCCGCAGTTACAAACCTGATGCTGTTATTCAGATATGTCCTTGCGGAGAGACTATGTCAGTTTTCAATATGCCCTGGATGAACCAGGCCGTAGCCTCCGATCCTGTTACCAGCTGGCAGACCCGTCTAAAAGGGAAAACCTACAAGGCTCTTTTAGGTAATATTGCTTATTATGGCGATCATGTGGAGTTAAGTGACGGAGGCAATGATTTTGCAAGCCAGATAGGTATTGGTGCCGTGCCAGGAACTAAGTTCACCTGGCCTAAGGATAATCCTTATGCCAGTGAGCATTTTGTGTTGACTCCGGAGAAGGAAAAACTCTGGAAGCACTGGCTGGAAATTTACCGTGCCAAAATGCTTTCAAAAGGAATCTATCTTGGCGCATTGTACGATATCGGATTCGACAAACCCGAAACCCATGCCATTAGAAAGGGCGATACTTTATACTATGCTTTCTACAGCAAGGAATGGAACGGCAATGTTCAGTTGCGGGGACTTGGAGAAGGGATGTACCGGGTTTTTGACTATGTGAACAACAGGGACCTTGGCACAGTGAGCGGGAAAAACCCTTTACTGAACATGTCTTTCAATAACAGCCTCCTCATTGAAGTGCATCCTGATAAGACAGGTGATAATAAGTAGCCATGAAACATTTTATTTTCAGTGGAGGTGAAAATTATTTTCTTTTTTATTGCATTTTTATTATAAATTTTGTTTCGAAGTCTTAAATATTTTTTAATTTTGTTTCGAAGTCTTGAATATTGTTTATTTTTGTCTTATGTAATGCTTTGAATCCTGAATTTTCAAAAACATTTAATAATTGTTATTTAAAAATTGAGTACAGTATGATAAACCCAGGAGATCACTCAAGGCCGCTTTTTAAAGTATCATGGTTGGTATTATTCCTGCTTATGATACCAGGTGCTTTGTTCAGCCAGCGCATAATTACCGGAAAGGTAATTGGTTCTGACACCCGGGAAGGTCTTCCCGGAGCCAATATTGTAGTCAAAGGAACAACAACCGGCGCGGTTACCAACCTGGATGGAAGTTATCAGATCCAGGTAAGTTCGGCCCGGGATGTTCTGGTATTTTCGTTTGTTGGATACCAGACTCAGGAAATCCCGGTGGGCGAGCAAACAACCATCAACGTGGCACTTGCCCCTGAGGTCAAAACTCTGGAAGAAATTGTGGTGATGGGTTACAGTGAGAAAAAGAAAACGGAAATTGCCAGTTCTGTGTCGGTTCTGAACGAGAACCGGCTGCGGGATGTTATCAGTTCCAACATGGGCACCATGCTTCAGGGGAAAGTGGCAGGGGTGCAGGTAGTAAACAGCAGCGGTTATCCCGGTGCCGCTTCTGAAATAAGAATCAGAGGAACCAGCACCCTGAACGGCAATTCGGAACCGTTATATGTGGTCGATGGTATTATTGCCGGAAATGGTGACCCGGGTATTGATCCTGCTCTTATTGAGAATGTTACTATTCTGAAGGATGCCGGGGCCACCGGACTTTATGGATCAAGGGCCAACGGCGGAGTCATCATTCTTACAACCAAACGGGGGAGTACCAAACCTCAGTATGAATTTTCCTCCACTGTTGGTCTGCGTACTCCTGATTTTGGGAAAGTTAAGATGATGAACGGAGCCGAATATTATGATGCCCACCAGGGATTGTTTACCGATACTACCGGATATATCGATAAAGTAAGGTTTCTGAATAATTATCCGAAAGCTTTGCGTGATAGGAATTTTGACTGGGTCAATACGATTTTCAAACCGGCTGTTATTCAGAATTATTATTTATCAGCCAGCGGAGGATCAGAGAAGTATAAATACTTCCTCGGAGCAAGCTATTTCAATGAAGATGGTACTTTTATGAATACGAATTTTGAAAAGCTCAGCCTGCGGTCGAACAACAGCTATGCCTTCAGCGACAGGATTAATCTGAATGGAAATATCGACCTGTCCGTTTCCAGAGGAAAGAGTTACGATTATATGGATATGTACTATACCTGGTTGTCATCTCCTTGGGATAGCGCCTACGATGCCTCCGGCAAAGTGCGGTATGTCGATCAGTCAACCCAGGGTTGGTATTCACGTGACAAAATTAATCCTGTTCATTCCATTCAGAATTCGGATTATGGCTATCAGGGAGCCTCCATGAATCTGAATCTTGGGCTGAATGTGAAAATTACGAATTGGCTTACGTTTTCATCAACGGCCGGCCTGAGTTACTGGAACAGTCTATCAACCAATGTAATCAATCCGCAGATTGCCGGTCCGCTTCATGGAATCGGCAGCCTTTCACGCGACAATAGTTTTGGATATGGGGCCCTCAGCACCAACTTGTTCCGTTTCAGCAAATCATTTGGCGATCACAATCTGAGCGGACTTGTGGGTGGGGAATTTTCCTATGGTTATTCCGATAACTGGGGCGCCTCAGCAGAAGGCCTCATGCAGGGTTACAGAACCTTCAATACTACATCGAAAAACTTCAAGGTTTCAGGAGCCTACGGGGAAAATACGCTTGAGTCCTTTCTGAGCCAGATCAATTACAATTTTAGGGAGAAATATTTCCTCACAGGCTCATACCGCGTAGATGCCAACTCCAAATTTGCTCCCGGCCATAAAACGGCTGTCTTCCCAACGATCAGCGGGGCATGGATTCTCAGCAGGGAAGATTTCCTGAGTACCGTGAATGCCATCAATATGCTGAAGCTTAGGCTTAGTTTCGGGTATACCGGAAATGAAGCCATTGATCCCGGTAAGTATAATGCCCTGTATTCGTTAAACAGCAATTACAACGGACAGGTGGGTGCTTATCCCTACCAGCTTCCCAACCTTCAGCTTACCTGGGAAAAGGCCCGGCAGCTGGACCTGGGAATTGACCTCAGCCTCCTGAAAAGGATAGACCTTACCCTGGATCTGTACTCCAATACAACCACAAACCTTCTTTTTGTTGCTCAGCAGGCTAGACCTTACCCTGGATCTGTACTCCAATACAACCACAAACCTTCTTTTTGTTGCTCAGCAGGCATATTCGATTGGATATGAGTTCAGATGGGAAAATTCAGGAGAAATCTATAACAAAGGATTTGAAATTGGAATTTCATCAACGAATATTAAAACATCAGATTTTACCTGGACCACAGATTTTAATTTCAGTTTCAACACNAATGAAGTGGGGGGAATTGCNAGAGCAAAACCCCGAATTTTGAACGGTATCGAGCAAAGGCTGGAAAATGGCAAACCTTTGTATGCCTTCTATCTGCCGGTATGGAAGGGTGTGAATCCCAATAACGGTAATCCCATGTGGGAAAAAGTGGTACGCGATGCAAACGGCGTGGTTACTGACAGGGTAACTACCTACGATTATTCTGCTGCTGAAGCTCAGTACGCCGGTTCAGCCATGCCAAAATATTATGGAGGCTTTACATCGGTGGTACAGTATAAACAATTCGCCTTTTCATTCAATCTGAGTTACCTCGGAGGGAATAAAGTGTATAATAACGACCGTTCCCAGTTTGATACCGATGGTGCCGAACCCAGAATGAACTTTGTTAAGCCGCAACCTGGTGATGTGAGATGGGCTAAACCGGGCGATAATGCCAATCTTCCCCGTATGGGGGCCAATTCTCTTTCGTACTATCCTTCAACCCGCTTTCTTGAGGATGGAAGCTACCTGAAATTCAGGAACATTACCCTCAGTTATGAACTGCCTTCCAGCTGGTTCAAGCAAAAAGTCAGCGGAATTACGCTGATTCTCAGTGGAGATAACTTATTTACACTGACAAAGTATACAGGTTTTGACCCTGAAGCAACCCTTCGTATTACCGACTGGTCGCTGGCAGGAGTCAACGACCTGAAATATCCGCTTAATCATCAGTACAACTTCAGTGTAAAAGTGAAATTTTAAAACATTCCGGTTATGAAAAAAAGTGCTGTTTTATACATTCTTATAAGTATGCTGTCATTCATGACAGCCTGCGAGCTGGAATTTGAACCCACCGATCAGATTACTCCGGATAAACTGGTTAAAATGCCAGGTGGTTTGCAGAGCATTGCCAACGGTAACTATGCCATGCTGAAAGATGTACTCGTTTTTAACGGTGTCCAGAACCAGAACTACTCGTACCTCCGACAGTATTTTTTCCTCACTGAATTTGCATCCGACAATGTCGTTTGCGGTCAGGTAACCACTGACCCGTTTTACCTGAGCTTTACCCGACAGCATACCCCTTCGCAGGAAAATACTTCGTACTTCTGGTATGTGAGTTACAAGATCATATCCAGCACAAACCTGGTAATTAGTCTATATGAAAAGGGAGGTTTGCCGAATCCTACGGCAACCGATCTGCAAATAATAGGCGAGAATTATTTTATGCGTGCCTTTGCCCATTTTACCCTTTTGAATCTCTTTGCAAAACAGTACACGCATGATCCGGATGCTCCGGGAATCATCATTCGGAATTCCGACAATGAAAAAACAGAAAAAGCCAGAGCAACCGTGAAGGAGGTCTATTCGTTTGTTCTGGATGATTTGCGAAAAGCTGCTTCTCTGATGAAACCAAACACCAGAAGAGGTGCTGGATATGCATCGGTATATGCTGCTCAGGCTTTGCTATCCCGCGTTTTTCTGTACATGAATGAACCGGATTCGGTTATTAAATATTCTTCTCTGGTCATCAATTCAGGACAGTTTCAGGTGGAACCTGATTTTCCGAATTATTTCCGGAACGCGCCTTCTTCTAAGGAAACGATCTGGTGTGTGATCTATACCCTGGCCGATGATCTGAAAAAATACGGATCCATCGCATCAATGTATTATTCTGATGGAAACTCAGGCTGGGGTGAGGAATATGCCTCCGATCCCTTGAGGGAACTCCTGGGACAGAATCCGGAAGATACCCGTAACCAATACATTGTTCCTTTGCTCGACAACAATGGCAATGTGGTCAGAAGAACCGGAACAGGAATCAAGGTGTATTATGTTACCAAGTTTTCGTTTCAGGATGGATCCCCCACCCTGAGTTCACCTGTAATTTTACGGATTTCGGAACAATTTCTGAACAGGGCTGAAGCCTATGCTCGCAAAAATGACCCTGCCGCTGCCCTGGCTGATCTGGATGCCATCCGCATCAACCGTGGTCTGGAAAATAAACTGTACAACGGAACAGTTCCTTCCGGCAAGACCCTTCTCGATGTAGTACTGGAAGAACGCCGCATGGAACTTGCTTTCGAAGCGCACAGGTCTTTTGACCTGTACCGGAATAAGATGGATCTCAACCGTTCATACTGGGGTTATCACCTGCCAGGATTGAAGGAAAGCGATGTGGATTATTCAAAACCTGCTCCTACCAATATTATTCCATGGAACGATCCGAGAAATATTTATTATATTCCCGAAAATGAAATCCGTATTAATCCCTTATGCACTCAAAACCCATGATAATTTATTAACCTTTAAATTATACTGCTTATGAGAACTTTAAGATGTATTTCGGGCATTGCAGTAATTATTGCATCAATGCTGGTATTTTACTCCTGCTCCAAAGAGGAAAGCCATCCGAAACCGGAGGCATTGTTTTCCTATACTATTGGCGGCGATGGCCGTACTATTAATTTTACCAATGAGTCGGAAAATGCCACCAGCTACGTCTGGGATTTTGGCGATGGTCAGACATCAACCGAAGTCAATCCGGTTCACACTTTTGCTGAATACAAAGAGTATACCATTACCCTTACAGCAAAAGGTCCGGGCGGTGAAAACGTTTTCATCTACAAACTCACTGTCACCAAGGCAAGTCCGGTGAAACTTGACGACAATTCGTTTGACGACTGGAGTACCATTCCGGATGCCTTTGTTTCCGTTGATAATAACGGAGGAATTATCAATAAGGTGAAGCTCGATTATGATGGCGAAAACATCTACTTCTACATGGAAGTTCAGGACAATCTTTCTGATTCTCTTCCTACCGGTATCTTTTTTGACCTTGACAATGATTCAACCACAGGCTTTAAACCCTGGACCCATCATGCCATTGGAGTAGATCTTTACATTGAAGCTGCTATTACAACCGGAGCCTGGTCCAGTGTATTCGAAGTTGATCCGGCTCTTGATCCGGGATGGCCCTGGTCAGAAGTAGCGGTCAGCGATTATCTTATCAACGGGTACCATGCACAGGTTGGCCCTGTTGTTAAAGTAGAATGGGCTTTCAAACGCAGTAAGATGACTGCTCCCAAAAAACAGTTGGCGATGGGGAACAAGGTTACAATTATAATGACCCANTACGTNAACTGGGAACCGGCAGGATTCTTCCCGGCTCAGGGTGCGGCTGCTTATGTCTTCAATATGCAACCATAGAACACGGGTTCGGTTTGCCGGGTTTTAATAACCTGGCATTGTAAAAGGAAAGCCGGGAAAACNTTGACCTCCCGGCTTCCTTTTCATAATCCTCCTCTTCTCCGAAAGGTTTACAAACGATTAATTAATCAGAAAATCATTAAATTATATCCATGCATAGGATTTTGATCGCTCTGTCGGCATTTGTGTATACTCTAACAGCAGCCGGACAGACAATGCTTTACCGTGAATATGCCCGGCATGATTCCATTATACCGAACCCGGAACGGGGTTTCTTTCATTTTACCAGTGTGAGTTCCCNGGGAGCATATACTCCTCTTAATCTGAATACTCTCATCGGTTACCGAGATCAGGGGATTACTTTAATATTCAGAAATTTTTACCTCAACGGGAATGTGTCATCCGATATTTCCGGCGACTATCTGATGGGTATGGAACAGGATTTTAATACCCTCCGGAAGGCAGGTCTGAAGGCTATAATTCGTTTCAGCTATGCCGAAAGCATGCAAAAACCTTATGGCGATGCTCCGCTGAATATCGTCCTTCGCCATATCAGTCAGCTGAAGCCTCTTCTGCAAAAACACAGCGATGTGATTCTTGTTCTGCAGGCCGGATTTATAGGTGCATGGGGGGAGTGGTATTATACCGACTACTTTGCTTTTTCACCCGGCGTTCTCTACCCTGAGCACTGGGAAATGAGACGCCAGGTGGTGAATGCTTTGCTGGATGCTCTCCCTGTGGAACGACAGATCGAAGTAAGAACGCCCGATTACAAAAGAAAACTCCTGAATGATACGGTTCCGATTTCACCTGCTGAAGCTTATTCTGACCTGCCAAAGGCACGCATCGGGCATCACAACGACTGCTTTGTGGCAAGCAAAGACGATTATGGTACATACAAAGACCTGGTCAAGGATAAAGACTATTTGCAACGTGATTCAAAATACACGCTGATTTCCGGCGAAACATGCAATGTGAGCAGTCCCTATTCAGACTGTCCCAATGCGCAGGCCGAACTTGCCAGGTTTCACTGGACAGCCCTTAATCTGGATTATCATCCAAATGTATTGGGAAACTGGAAAACCCAGGGTTGTTTTGAAACCATTAACAGAAAACTGGGGTTCCGTTATTACCTCATTGCTTCTTCTGTTCAGTCTGAAGCCAAACCGGGCGGGGAGTTCCATCTGATACTGAAACTTATCAATGAAGGATATGCCAATCCGGTAAATCCCAGGCATGCAGAAATAATACTCCGACATCTGGAAACAGGTGAGGAGTTCAAAGCCACTGTACAGGATGACCTTCGCTTCTGGCCATTAAATGATACGATTATCCTTGATTTTAGGGGAGGTTTACCTGCCTCGGCTCCCGAAGGGCAGTACCTGGTTTTGCTGAATTTTCCCGATCCGGATCCCCGTTTATATTCTGTGCCGTCTTATTCAGTTCGGATGGCTAATCCAGGTGTGTGGGAAAAAAAATCAGGGATGAATTCCCTCCAGGTGGTTTTTAATGTTATAAAAAAAGAAAGCCTTCCCGCTTATTCGGGTTCGGTTTTTTTTAAGCCTGCCAGAAGGGAAATCCCGGAAGATGTCAATCTGACGATTGATGGTGTGGGCATTGACTGGACAAGCATTCCATCCGTTTCGGAGAAGGAAGAGGGGCGGATTCATACCCTGAAAACGATACGCTACAGGGACTCCTTGTTTTTTTTGGTACAGGGATCAAATCTTAACCCCGGATTCCAGCTGTTTATTGATGCTGATATGAATCCGGCTACCGGTTATAATGCCTGGCAATGGTCGGGTAATGGTTCTGACTATCTGATTGAAAACGGATTTTTCTATGTTTATTCCGGATCAGTCCATGAATGGAACTGGCAACAGGCAGGTACGGTCAACCTCGTGCAAAATGACAGCACTATTGAATTTGGTTTTCCACTGTCCAAACTGAGCCAGGTTGGTCTATCAACAGAATTCTCCATTGCGTTTGTGAATGATCCGCAGGGAACCCCTGATTATCTTCCGGATTTTGCTATGCCCTTTGCCGGTGCAAGACTGCTGCTTCAGGGAATACCGGAGGTTCGCATAAATGGCTGGAATAACAAGGCTCTGTTATATTGGCAGGGGTCAGGTTCCTCCGGGGTGTTCACTGCAATTGAACGATCCGAAAACGGGGGAGAATTTAAAAATCGCACTGTGCTGGCAGGATCAGACATTTGCTTCGTTGATACCGGCCTGAATCCGAACAGCAGGTATGTTTATAAACTCTACCGTTTGAGCGAAGATAATTTTTCTGGTGCAATCACGTCATCACCGCATTACCTTGCCAAACCGGTTTCAGATTTTATTGTTATGAAAGGTGACGGTGATTCAACGGATTGGACTATTATTCCTCCGGTTGCCACCTGTTTTATTGATCGCACNGTTCCGTTTCGGATGGCATATTACGCTGATTCGGTTTATTTTAGTTTTCTTGGGATCAAGGAAAATGACCATGTAAGGATTTTTCTTAATATTGACAGGGATCAGTCTACAGGCAACATAAACCCCTTGACCGGGATAAATGGCTATGATTTTCTTCTCTCGCAGGATTCTCTCTATACCGCTTCCGGGGGAAACTGGGTTTTTGCGAAAAAAATTCAACGGTTCTTTAAGGACGGATTGCTGGAACTTACAGCTCTATCTGCTGACCTGAACATGAACAATTCGGTTGCCAGTTTTGTAGCCGGGGTAATCAACGGGACTCCCGTTCCGGATAATGCACCGGAAGCTATTTTTTATAAACCTATTACTCCAGCAAGACCGGCGAATTTTGCGGTGTTGAATTCTCAGGCGACACCTTTTTCCAAAATTATCATTCAATGGTCACGGTCAAGTGATGCGTCTGGTTATGTGATCGAGCGGTCAGTAAATGACAAGGAACACTTTGAGGAACTCGTGCGCCTGCCTGCCAGTGCATCGTATTATCACGATACCTCAGTAGATACATTGCATCTGTATTATTACCGCATGTTTGCCTACAATGGCATACAGCGTTCCGACTACACCTTTGCTCTTGGAGGGAAACCCGGTTCCATTATTGAAAGTGTTTTTTCCCAGCCTTCATCGGAGCAGGACATCAGGATTTTTCCCAATCCGGTAAAGGAAACCTGCTTCATAAGTCTGTCTTCCGTTTTTACAGGTCAGGTTTTCCTTACCCTGTATGACCTTTCCGGAAGGGAAATATCGCAGGTTTATAAAGGGAGAGTCGCTGAACAGGAAAATATTCTTTTCAGGAGGAGCAACCTCTCATCCGGTCTCTATCTTATCAGGGCAGTGGATTCGAAAGGAACCGTGCGCCAGGCAAAGCTGATCATTCAATAAATTATCAGTTTCTTGAACTGATCAGGAAGTTCTGATCAGAAACCATATCTGCCCTGGAAAACTCCTTAATCAGATGATCTCCGGCTTTCTGAACACGAAAATCCCGGTTGCGAAACCGTACGGTATTTAAAATCCGGATCATTTCGGCGGCCTTGTTGCTTTCCACCTCAAAAAATGAATAGCGCTTTTTGATGTCGATCTTCCCGAGGGCAATTTTCTTTCCGCGGGTATTGCGGTTAATAATACCCAGCAATTCGGCATTGTTCAGTCCGTCCATTTTTCCGGCATTGACAAATAACCTTGTGAAATCAAAATCTTCCGGTTCCTGACGGCGTTTTGTTTTTCCCTTTCTTTCTTCCGGTTCTGTGAGATGATCCTCGTATCCGGAGAATTTTTTCAGTTCCAGGGTAATCATGCGCCGGATGAGGTCTTCGCGGCTTAGATCGCTGAGTTGTTTGCTGATCTTATCTGCAAGGGTGCTGATGTGAGGGTCAGATGTCTGGGCATTTTGTATGTTCTGAATCCAGCCGGCCAGTCNCTTTTCAAATATTTCACCGGCGCCGGGAACTTTTCCTTCGGTAAGAGGCGTTTTGAGGGTATTCTGAATCAGCCGGATAATCGGTTTTTCTTTCGGCTGGACAAGCAGTACCGAGTTTCCTTTTTTACCCGCTCTGCCGGTTCGTCCGCTCCTGTGGGTATAAACCTGCGCATCGTCGGGTGCGCTGTAATGAATGATGTGGGTCAGGTCTGTTACATCCAGACCACGGGCGGCAACATCGGTTGCTACCAGGATGGTAATATTGCGGACGCGAAACTTTTGCATAACCGTATCACGCTGTTGTTGCGACAAATCGCCATGCAGAGCATCGGCATTATATCCGTCGTTTATCAGCCGGCCTGCTATTTCGTGTGTTTCACGACGGGTGCGGCAGAAAACAATTCCGTAAAGNGAGGGTTCAGCATCGGCAATCCGCTTCAGCACTTCATACTTGTTCCGGTTGTTCACCATGTAGTAGGTGTGGCTGATTTGATCAGCACCGGAATTCTTTGTTCCGATAACTACTTCGGCCGGGTCTTTCATATACCGGCTGGCGATGGAAGCAATTGAAGGAGGCATNGTGGCCGAAAACAGAAGAGTCTGACGTGTGTCAGGAATACCGGCAAGAATAGTGTTGATGCTGTCAAGAAAGCCCATGTTGAGCATTTCGTCTGCTTCGTCCAGCACAACGGTTGATACATGTGACAGTTTTGCTGCCCTTCGTTCCATCAGATCGATTAGACGACCAGGCGTGGCTACGATAATGTGTACCCCTTTTTTCAGTTCCCGGATTTGGGTCTCAATGCTGCTTCCCCCGTAAACGGCAAGAATGCGGATTCCCTTCAGGAAACGTGCATAGGATATCAGATCATTGGTTATCTGCAAGCAGAGTTCCCGTGTCGGAGCCAGAATAACCGTCTGCGGATTTTTATTCAGCGGATCAGTCAATTGGACAACAGGAATGCCAAATGCAGCAGTTTTTCCTGTTCCTGTCTGGGCAAGAGCTATAATATCGGTTGACCTGTCGAGCAGAAGAGGAATAACCTGCTCCTGCACAGGCATTGGTTTTTTAAAACCCATATGAGATATTGCTTCCAGAATTTCCGGAACAATTCCCATTTTTTCAAATAAAATCATGATAAATACGTTGTATGCTTTTTCTGTGATGCGGACTTGTCACCCGGATCCGGATGATGTGGTATTCAAACAGGGGAGGACAAAGAATACGCCTCAAGGAAATTACATGGTTAATGAAGGCGCAAAGGTAAGCAAATTAATTACAATTCCTAATATACACGCTTTGTATCATACGTTCTGACAAAGGAAGACACCCTGAGCCGCCCGCTGTACCATGTTTCTAAAGGCTTTTGAATAATCTTTCGTCAAAGCGGAACGGTTCAACAGAATGAATTGAAATACTCCCGAATTCGGGATGCAGAGGATTCAGCAGGAAATTGTACTCGCCCTGAACAACTGCCGAGGGAACCTTCAGCACAGGATGTTTTTTTCCCGTTAATAAATCGGTCGCCTATTTTCTGAGTTGAATGAGGATGAGGAAATGCATACCACCGGGCGGGAAGTTCTTTCTCCTGCAGTTCCTTTATTATCAGGTGGTCCGGGATAAAAACAGAAACCAGCACATAATCCTCAGGAATGTTGCCTAGCGGGGTATGTACGGCAATTTCAACAGTGCATAAAGCTCTTGACTGGCTGGTATAAACCATGGGAATCCCTTTGCTGTTCCACCGCCCTCCGGCAATCTGCGCTCCTCTGCCGGAAAGATCCCTGGCAAACTGTGCTTTGGAAAGCCGGAATACCATCATGCCAGGACACCTTGTTCTATACGGGATAGTTCGTCACTTACAAGATGGATGCCAAGGGAACTATCCAGAAGNTTTTTTGGCTCCATACCTCCCAGCGCGATGTTTTTAGCAGTAAGCCAGTGGTCGAATTTTTCCCTGCTGCCGAAAACNGCTATACCCTTTTTGTACAGCAGGGCAATTTCAAGAATCTTTTCTGACTGGTCGGGAGCAAAAGGACGGTTTTCTTTGCTGTATCGCTGGAGCGTACGTTCTGAAACATGGAGAAATGATGACCATTCCTGCATCGTAAGCGAAACACTCCGGGCAAAGCGATGAAAGACCTGAAAGGCTATCCCCCTTCTGGCCAGTTGAATCAGCGACAGGGTGCTGTTGTCATCCAGGCTGTAGCCGTAAGGAACCTCGGGGTCAAGAACTTCGTCAATTATCATGGCAATGAAATTATGTACAAATATACGAAATTTGTCGTAAAATTGCTGACAAATGACGTATTTTTTATTTTGTTTTGCTTGTTTTGCGTTAGGCCTACATGCATTCACACCCGCCCGAGCTACCTGTTTTGCCTTGGCCCACGTGCATGGTTTTACGAATTTTATTACCAGGTTTTACCAGGTTTTATCTCAAATTTGAGAATGTATTGAAATACTGATCCAATCCCGACGAAAGGATGGCATTATGAAGGGAAGGGGATGTTTAATATTGGCGTGGGTTGAGGCCGGCACAAAAAGGAGTAAATTTACCTCGATGCACGCTTCCGCTCGTGTTCGTCAAGAATGATCTTTCGGATACGCAAAGACCTTGGAGTAACCTCAAGGTATTCGTCCTTGGCAATGAATTCCATGGCTTCCTCGAGGGAGAATTTTACTGCCGGTGTAATGAATATT
>JGI24721J26819_10004826_pt1 | contig 13748 bp, 9 predicted proteins | sample YelNatPaOPGAMG01_FD_26819 | JGI IMG/M metagenome (IMG submission 26819)
ATTATTCGCCATGAAGACTGGCTGATAAAGCCTGGGCTTAAAGCCTTCGTGGAATTGGCAGGCTTAAACAATCCTAAAAGCGTTTCTTTCAGCTGCTTTGTTGACTGGGTTTTGAGAAGTCCCCAGAACTACAATCATCAGCTGGAAGTAAGGTTTGAGCTTGTATACTTTAACGGGACAGCCTACAACAGGCTGGTGCAGCCATTCCAACTTAAAATTGGGCCAGACGACAATAACAGCTTCGAAAAAGCAGAGGAAATAGTTGCGGGAAAAACCTACAGGTTTTACATTGGACCAAACGATGTAGACGACTATTATAAGGTCTACCTAAACGAAGGAAGCATTGTTAACGTAACGCTTTACAAGTGGTTATCGGTATCGCCGGGACCAATAGCCAACTGCGGCTTAGAGCTCTACAACCCTGAATGCAAACTGGCAGCATATTCAGCCCACAATTATACTCACACCATCACATACCAAATAAACTATAGTGGCTACTGGCTCATAAAAGTTCATTGGCTTGCAGGTCATGGCTTCTACAATTTAACGTTAGAGGCCATTCCTCAAGGAGGAAGTTAAATGAAGAAACTCATTTCAACAACGTTATTGTTTATTCTCGTCCTACAGGCAGCCTCTATTGTTTACGCGGAGGAAAACGAGGCTGAATCAGTGTATAATATTAATGTTTACGTTGTTTGTTTAGATGGTGTGCCTGCTTCTGGTGTTGGGAACGTTTCGGGGGTTTTGGAGGGTGTATCCTACCTTGCTTCTAGATTTAAGAATGTCACATATCGGATTGAGCAATTTGAATTTTCTTCCGTTTTTGGTAGCATCCCTGTAAATGTTACTGTGCATGTTATTAATGATTGGATGGCGTATAGGCTCTTGGTTGAGTATGCTCATGATGTGATGATTCTGAACGCGCATGGAGAAATCTTGCCTGTGCCGTCGGGCTACGATGCGGATGGGTGGGTTGACATGATGGCAGACGCCATGCATTACAGAAACGTGACATGGATTCACGTGGCTGGATACCCATTACGCTACTATTGGGTGCAGGGTGAAAGGCGCCAAGTGGCATGGGAAGAGGAAGGCTTCAAGAGGCTTATGAGTCACATAGGCATACAAAACGCAACATGCTGGCCCCCAGAGGGAGAACAACACGAACTTGTTGAGATTAACTCTTTTGCAACATGGACTTTTCGGGAATGGTTCTATGATGGAGCCTATATAGTTGAGTTAGGCTACCCACTTAACGCAACACANTTCAAAGGCCACGTGGTTCAACCAAACCTCTACGNCTCAGGCAATTGGATCCTCGTGGCCGACGCCATAAAGTTTGTGCAGAACAACGAAACCCAAAACTTCGGATTTTACATGCACTTCGGCGGAGGACAAACATACCTAAATGATCCTGAAAGAAGTAAAACTGACAGGGACTTCTGGGGAGCCTGCATAGCGATTTATGTGGCGGTGCGCTCCTATGTTATGAAGAATGAGGCCCTCAAAACCATTTACAGCGCCGAAACAGCGATATCTCAAGCGCAGAAGGCCGGCAGAACAAAAGGCTTGGAAAAAGCGATAAGCCTGTTAAGCGAAGCCGAAAATGAATACTATGTAAACAACTGGTATGACGGAGCATTAAGAGAAGCCAGAAAAGCCCTATCAGCCGCGGAAGCAGCTTCGACTATGAGCTTCTTTGATGTTTGGGGTCGGTTTGTAGGAGCCTATGGCCAGTTTGTGGTGTTGGTTGCCGCTGTAGCCTACATGGCGTTAATATCGGTTGTTGCAGCGAAAAGGGAGAGAAATAGAGGTGAAAGAAAATTCAAGGTTGTAAAACATGTGAAAACCCGGCGCTTTTACAGAGATTTCATTGAAGTGATCCAGTATCCAGTTCTACTCAGCCTTTTGGCGCTTGACTTGGTTATTGTGCTGCCCTCAACATTCATTATTGGCTATAGATTCGGGTTTTTCACAGCTTTAGCATTTTTCATTTTTACACAGTCACCAATACAATACCTGATTGTTAAGGAAATTGTAAGGCAGTCAATGAGGCTTCCGATGAGTGAAGCTTGGGAAACCAGCCCAGAAAAGTGGCAGAAAACCGTAGATGAATATATCGAGGGCTCCAAAAAGGAGGAGGATAAGGAAGTTTAGATGCGTTTCTCCTCCATGTTTAGGTAGCTGAAAATTGTGATTAGCGCCTCATACAAGTCTTCTTTGGTGGATGGTTAATGTTGCTTTTTATTTTGGATTTGGCTTGAGGCGTCAAAATGGCTGTTGCCAATACAATTATTAAAAGTAGGCTTGCTGGGTTAAGCTCGGGAACCATCTCGTAGTTCATGCGCGCATAGCTGTACACCTTAAATATAACCAAGCTGCAAGATAGTATTTCAGGAGTCACTGTGGATTAGGAAGTCTTGCGGCGATGATGTGCTCCTGCCTGTTGTTGAAGATTGCTGTAACTTTTGCAAAGTATAACTCTTTGGCCTACGTTCCTCATTTGACCAAGGACACGAATGAGCACTCAAGTTACTTTTTAGTTATACATGCGCTTTTTCGGCGATGAGTCACTAAAATGCTAAAAGCGAGGGATGACAGTAATGATAATGAGAAAATTGTCGAGTCGAACTCTGGGACTAACAAGTAATCATAAGACTCTGCTTCTAAAATATAGTGGTGTACCTTAGTAGCATTTGTTCCGCTTATCACTGTTTCAAATGACGCTGTTTCACCTGGAAGTATAGAGCTTGGAGAAGAGTAATTAAGCAAAGCGTCAACAACCTTTCCACCTTCATCGTAGAATGTTGCAACCACTCTGACAAAAGTTGTTTCCTTAGCACCAATATTTTTTATTGTGCCGCTAACATGAAAGACTGGATATTCATAGGAGGAGCTGTTAGATAAAATTTCAAGATCGAGAGGCTTATTTTCAACTATGGAGAAGCTTGCTATAGAAAGGTTATAGCTATACACTTGCAGTGATAAATTTCCACTGTAAAGTGTTATAGCAAACGGTGCTTTTCTAGCTGGAAGGAGAGTTTCCAATTTTGCGTAACCAGAACCGACTGCAATCTCTGTTGCATTGGCATCATAGAAAGTTGCGTTCACTTGAATATTCCCAACTGGGACATCTCCGACGTTTTGCACCTCCCCAACAACATAGAAATATCCCTGATCATTAATATACCCTGAATGAGTAGGCAAAATTTCGAGGTTATCTTGAGCTTCAATAGTTTTTCCGTAAAGCATTAACGAGAATATGAATAAACATAAAGTCAATATGATTCTTGAAGAGTTTTGGCGCAATCAACATCATCCTCTAAGCCTATAAGTTAACATATTTCGCAATAAAAACCTTTTCTAAGCTCTTTAACTACAATATAAGTAAAAAACATCATTAAGCTTTACGTGTAATTCTAACCACCTGAATGCTGACATTTAAATAGATGATTTCATGTAATGAGTGCTTGTTCTATGGGGCTTCATATATGTTATGGTTGAGCTATTTGTATCTGTCTGGTTTGAGTTGCATTTTTCCCCATAAATGTTGTTGTAGCGCATATGGTAAAATTACCAGAGGCTTGTCCAGTGTAATGAAAGCTTAACACCGTTCCAAAGTTTCCTTGTGGCAAGTATCCGTTAAAGATTGGATTCCCCTCTTGGGATCCTGTTATGTTAAGCACCGTGTTTTTCTCCATAGAGAGGGCAGTTCCTCCATTTTTAGGGTAATCTGTCAAAACTCCTGCGTATGCGATAGCGTATCCTGAGGTTGCATTTTCTTGTATCGGTACTCCAAGCAGAAATTGAGTAATACTTCCTGCTTGGAGGGTATGAAATAATACGGTGACCCCTAGAGAAGCGTTACTCGAATCATATAGGTTTACATATACAAGGGCATTTAACTCGCTTGGACTGTTATTTTTGAGTGTTACATTAAAGGTAGCCATAGTTCCAATTGTAAACACGTATTGAGGTGTTCCGTCTGAACTGCAAGGATACAATCCTATTACCTCTATTGGACACGTAATCGACATGGATGAGGTTGGTAGAGTTCTAAGCGCCACCGTGTAATTAGTAACATCTAGAATTTGCAACGCTACTAGTGCATCAGGGATTGGATAACCATTTCCAAGTAAGCTACCCGTAACATTAATTTTTTCCTCAAAATAATAACTATCTTTATCCGTGTTTAACGTCAGTTCAAGTTCTGGAGGAATGTAAGGCGTTTCATAAGTTCCATTTAATACAAGGTGAAGGATTTGCTGAGGAGGATTTCCCGCGCCAAGTAAGACATCGTCGAAAATCCCTATCTGGGATGTTTCCTTATATGGATAAGGCGTCCCATATGTAGCATTAAATGTCATCGTGAGCAGTGCACCGAAACCACTAACTGCGGTACGCTTTTGATAGTTTTTTGACAGCCTCACAAGGTCTGGAAGGTTGACTTTTCCATCATTGTTGAGGTCTGCGTCCGGATTCCAGTTTGGATTGCCTGTTTGCGAGCCATACGCCTTTGCGAGGATTACTAAATCTGCGAGATTTACAATACCATCGAGGTTTATGTCTGCAGTACGACTTTGAATGTATATCTCTCCTATTGTATTGTTCATTATTATAATCGGTGTTCCTAGTGAAGATGGGAATAAGGATCCCATCGAAGCATCAAGGCATTGTAAGACTGAACTGTTGAAATTCACTTTAAAGCGGAATCCTGTGAGGTTGAAAATCAGTGAAACATAAACTTGTATAGAGACATCTTCACCTACGTAAGTAGATTCATAATTGTCCGGATTCACGTAAAGTACCGGCGAGCTATCCGCTGTTGCTGGACTTATAGGAAGCACCTTAAGGGTTAAGTATGTTGTGGAAATTAACAATAATAACGACGTAAAGACGGTCAAACTATTTTTTCGACGCATCTCTCTTTTCTCCCTTTTAATTAATGATTATTTTTCTTAATAAATATTCTGGAGCATTATTCTATTCGTTTTGAAATTATTAGTTTGAAATTGCTTCTGTCTCCCAGTGCCCTTTTAATTTTATCTTTTTTCGTTTATTAACGCCTTGTGCCTTCCAGGTTCTTTTTAGGAATGGTTATGTCAAATTTACTATTATTAAAAAAAATAGGGGGGTTGTAAATATTGTTGGTTTTAGCCTTTCTTTATTCCGAAGTTTGCTGACACTATTGGGCAGTATGCTGTTCCGCCGTTTCTCGGGAAGTCTGTTAGGGCTACTGCTCTGACTGTTGCTGTTCCTACGTAGGTCCATGTTGGGATTGGTATCGTCAGCGTGTTTGTGTAGATTCCGCCTGTTGTGCCGTGGGGGTCGCCTGCTATGCGTGTGGCGTTGAAGTCGCCTTCCCATATTGCTTCGCCTATTGGGAAGCTTTCAGCGTCGAATGTGTCGACTGTTATTATTGCGTGTCTAACCTGTTCTGATATTGTTTGTATTGTCACTTTGAATTGCATCTGGTCTTGGTATTTGAGGTATGGCGCGTTTAGTGGTTCAACGCTTACAACTTTTATTAGCCAGCCTACCTGGAATGTTAGTGTGTCGTTTACTGTTTTTTCTGCTACTTCTACTGTGGTTATCACTGTCCACCAGCCGAATATAGCTGGGTCTTCTCCTCCTGGATAGGTGTCTGTTTGTGGTATTCTGAAGTTGACTGTTGCTATTCCGTTTAGGTCTGAGTAGTTGCCGAGTACTGTGACTTTTTCTCCTTTTGCGTTGTGCACTTCGAAGGATACCCACTTGTTTGTTATGCGGTCTCCGCCGTACGTGACTTTAGCGTATAGCCAAACCATCATTTGTGGTGCAAATGCGTCGCTGTGCTCGTTTGCTCCTTGTCCGCCGTAGGGTTCAGGGTACTGAGTGTAAACGTCCACTGCTGGTCCTGGAATTATGTATGGGGCTGTGTATGTGCCATTTACTGTGGAGTGACCCCACAGTATTGTTCCTGTTGGGTCGTATGGTAATTCTACAGCTGTGATTCTGCCGCCCCATGGTTCTATTGATCTTTCTGGGTGTGCCCATGAGGCTAAGTCTGTGTTTACTAGCGCCAGGTCGCATGTTGGCGGTGGGTAAGAGTCATGTTCGTATATGACTTGTAGCTGCATCGTTATCAGCGTGTCTATGCCGCTTGATGGTGTTGAGTCTTCAAGTTTTGTGAATACAGCCCAGACTTTTCCCGGTGTTGAGGTGTCTATCCAGCCCCATGTTTGTTCGCCATGTTGTTTGAGGAAGTTTCCTTCAGAGGCGCTTACGAGGCTTAGAAGGGTTGGATCGTAAAGGAATGTTATGTCGAAGCCTGCGACATCCCAGAAGGCATCTACACCTGTGCCGTTTTCATTCCTTATTTTAACGTCAACTGTGAATATCTCGTTCATTGTTCCCTTCTTTGTTGCTGGTTCAACGAATATTTGTGGTCTTGGCGGATACTGGTATGGTGAAGCCTCAATTATTAGTTGTCCGTTAATGCGGTCGTGTGTGACAGGACTCGTGTTTGCGTCAACAAGGTCTGTGAACGTGAGGTTTAGGTCGAAGCTTACTGTGGGCTCCATCAGCATGCCGTTAGGCTGCTTTATAATCTGGAATGTTATTTTGGCTACAAGTCCATCCGCGCCATTCCACGGAGCGCCGGTGGACGCCGCAGCCACTTTATAGTATACTGCGCCAGTGTATGGTGGAGTGTTAACTTTGTTGCCCATGTCGTCGTAGAAGCATGGGTCGATACCATAAAGGACAGGTCCGTTTAGTACGCCTCCCGTTTGGGCGACGAAGTCTTGGAATCCAACAGGCACCGCATATTGTAGGATGTTGCCGAAGTAAAAGTGGACTTCTACACCTGCTACTCCAGCTGGAACGTTAGCACTTGTTGCATTTTCCAAGTGTATTTCAACTATGAAGTTTTGGCCTACTGGTGATGGTGTTGGAGGTGTGTCCAAGATGTATGGGCTTGGGTTAACGTCTGTTAAAGGTGCGACGGGGACTGGTTGAACGCTGTAATGGACGTTTGCCGAAGCGCCGAAGGTTGGTCTAACGAAGGTTAAAGGTGCGCCTACAAGCATTAGTAGCAGAATTAGAGTTGCTATTTTAAGGTTTTTCATTCTTTCTTCTCCCTTCTCCAATTTCAGCAATTATTTTTATTGCAAGGCTTCTGATTTAAAGTTTTCTGGAATTATCTTCTATCCTCCAATACAGAAAAGCTTTTATTCATTCCCGTTGAAATAGAGAGAAAAAGGTGTGTAGCGTGAAGACAAAGCTTGTTTGCGTGTTATTCTTTTCATTTTTAGCGTTAAGCATGCTTCCCGCTGGGTTTTATGTTCGGAGTGTTTCGGCTCAGGCTAGGCCTAAGATAAGGATTGAGCCTGTTCAAACCATGAAGGTGGCTGTTGACGAAACTTTCACCGTTAACGTTACAGTTGAGGATTGCGTCAACGTTTATGCTGTTCAAGTTTATATTCGTTATGACCCTGACGTTTTAGAGGCTGTCAGCATTCTTGAAGGTCCATTCCTTCCATCCTTTGGGAGCACCCTTCTATTGTTGAATGAGACTAAGGAGGATTTGGAGGCTACTCCGCCGTTCGCTGAAGTTCGTTTTATTGATTCTCTAATGGGCGATGTTCCTGGGGCAAATGGCAGCGGCTTACTGTTTAACGTCACCTTTAGGGTTCTCTCAGACGGGTCTTCACACCTGCGCTTTGTGGAGTATGTCCCGCAAAGTGGAGGAGACGGAACATACTTCATGGATAGTAACTATAATGAAATATATCCTGAGCTTTATGACGCGTTTTATGGCACGCCTATAACANTTTCAGCGAGCGCCGCGAAAGTTTCGGTTGGCGATAATGTAACTTTAAGTGGTCAAGTTTTGGGANTCACCGGAGCCCTAAACGTCTCCATTCTGTTTAGGAAGGCTGGCGGAGAGTGGAGCAGCTTGGCAAATTTGACGGATGTGTCTGGCAACTTTTCATACGTTTGGAATGCTGGTGAGGCTGGCAACTTTGAGTTTAAAGTTTCAACGGTTATTGAAGATGTGCCCGTTCAAAGCGGTGTTGTCGCTGTGACTGTTGAATCGGCGTTCAATGTTATGAATTACATTTTATACATTGCTGTTGCAGTTATAGTCGTAGCGTTGTTGGCTGTTTTTTATGCTAGGAGGCGGGGGAGGAAGGCTCCGCCTGAAATGCCCCCTTCAGCTTAAACGTCGGCTGAGCAGGTATAGAACAATGTTTCAGAAAAATTTATATCTATAGCAAGTGTCTAATTTAAACCGCTGAAGAAATTGGAAAGGGAGAGAGGAAAATGAAAATGAAGATTTTGGCAATAGCATCCATTATAGCGCTAATAACCGCAGCGGTGCTTTCCGGCTCAGCGTTGGCTGTTAAAGGTCCAGTGATGGATAATCTGCAGTTCAAGTTTTATGGTGATCAAGGCCCGCTTTGGACAGGCTTAGTCAACAACGAGATCGACATGATGGCTTGGCCATTAACATACACTCAATATCAAGATGCCAAGGCTAACCCTGACATAATAGTTGCACCATACTATGATTTGGGAGATTATGAAGTGGCTCTAAACAACAATTACTCGCTTCCAGACCTGCCTTATCGGAGCCCCACAAACTACACGGAGTTCAGGCAGGCTATAGCATGCCTCGTAGACAAGGATGGGCTAATATCAGGACCCGCATTGAACGGGTTTGCCACAAGAATTGACACGCATATTCCAAGACCTGCACTGAACGATTGGGTCAATTTCGACGTCAGCAAGTATGGACCAAACGGCGAGTTGCTGAACAACTACCCATGGGATTACAACCCAGTAAAGGCTGCACAAATACTGGATGCTGCAGGCTTCGTTCAAGGCAGTACGCCGAACCCAGACTATGATTCAAGCCTTCCATGGTCATCGCCATACATACGCGTATACCCACCAGGCCACGAGAAGGCTGGACAAGACCTTGACCCGCTACTGGCATACGTGAGAATAGACATTGCGAGGAAGACTCTTGGTGAACAGGTTGTACGTGACCTCAAGAAGCTGGGCATACCAGTAACGCTAACCGAGGGAGGAAGCGGGGTCTGCTACACTCCTGTCTATGTAAACCGCAAATATCACCTGTACACGGCTGGATGGAGCCTAGGAAGATACCCACTGTGGTTCTACAGCTTCTACAACCCAATAGGAATCTATGCTGGTGGACCAAACCTCTACCAGATAGATGACTCTGACGTTATACCTTGGACTGAAGAGGTTTACCCGAAGGCTCAGAGCGTCGCTCAAAGCATGAACGCGGCGAAAATGTGCCAGTATTATCAAGTGATGAAAGCCTACTGCATACCAGTGTGGAGTTCAGCCTCATACTACGCTTACCGCAAAGGCTTCGTTTATGTTCCCGCAACACAAGGCTACGGGCTTACAACAGGCCTAGACTTCGTGTTTCTGGCAACATACCACCAGAACTACCCAACAGTTAACACGATAAGATATGGAACAATGAACCCGCCAGTGGCCTTAAACCCGCTTTTCAGCAGCTGGCTATGGGACTACGAAGTGGTTGACAGAATATTCACAGGCTACATGAACGGCAACCCATACAAGATGACACCAGGCAAAAGCCCAGCTGGCGGAGACCTGCCATGGATGGCATACGACTGGAAATGGGAAATAGACCCAACCGATGGAAACGCCACAGTAACCCTATGGTTCAGGCATGACCTCAAGTGGCACGACGGCGTACCATTCACGGTGGACGACCTAAACGAGACAATAGAACTTGGCAAATACTACGACGACTCATGGGGATACAGCGACTTCATCCACGTAATAGGCTTCGAGAAAATAGACGACTACACATGCAAACTACACTTTGACATGCAGAGCATATGGGCCCTATACACAGCAAACTACGACATGGTGCCAAAACACATATACGGCTTCAACAGCGGCAAACACCACCCACTCCCAACAGACTCAGACTTCTACTCAGGTGGACCACACGGATACTGGCCGTGGAAAGACGACACAGTAACACCCGTATCTGATCCAGCCCAAGTTTGGGTTGGAACAGGCATGTGGAAATACGTCCCAGGAACACACGTTCCAGACGTGGGTGGAGGAATACTCCTAACATACAACCCTGACTTCTGGATGAGCATAGCGCCAGGAGACATAGACTTCGCCTACACTTGGACGTCGACCACTCCACCGTCAGGCGGAAGCTACAAGATAGGCTTATCAGATCTAGTTCTGCTGGCAAACGCCTACGGAACAAGGGGAGACGGCGAAGTGCCATTAAAAGTCCCAGGAACAAAGGGAGCATGGAACCCAGGAGCAGACCTAGCAGCACCATCAGGCATAATAGGCCTATCAGACCTAGTAACACTAGCCAAAAACTACGGAAAAACGTGGGGAACAAACCCATAAACACAAGAGACACTTAATTCCCCTCACTTTTTTTGTCAAAATCATTTTCATCTGCACCCTCAGCTAAAGCTTAAATAATTATCCTAGCCATTCATCTTTAAACGGGTGACGCCAAAATGGGCCTAAAAGAATACATAATTAAACGAGTAATCTACATGTTCATATTGATAATAGGCGTTCTAACATTAAATTTTATTATATTTGAAGCAATGCCTGGAAACCCCCTTGAAGCCTACATAGCTAAAGCTGCATTAAGCGGCGGTATGACTCAGGAGCATCTAGAGGAACTTAAACGCATATTCGGCATAGGGTTGCCATGGTACGAAAAGTACCCGACCTACATATACAACATGTTAACGTTCAACTTTGGGCATACAACCCCCCAGTATGGTGGTCAGAAAGTCGTGGACATAATTTTTGGGAGCGCCCTACCAAACACGTTAATCCTAATAGGCGGCTCAACAGTTTTAGCAGTAATTCTTGGAGTAGTAACAGGCGCAGTGGCAGCCCATAGAAGAGGATCAAAAATTGATAGCACATTAGTTATAATCTCGCTGCTTACCTTCTCATTACCAACATTCTGGATGGGAATGATTTTCCAATTTATCTTCGGCTTCTACTTGCATGTGCTCCCAGTGCAGGGGACACAAACTATAGAAAAATTGGTTGAGCTAAGCCAGAACCCCCTAGCCTACTGGTTGGACAGGCTGCAGTATATAATTTTACCTGGGGCTGTCCTCACGCTTTTCACTTACGGAGGCTTTCTCTTATTGACAAGGGCATGCGTTCTTGAAGTGCTTCCCGAAGACTACATAGTAACTGCAAGAGCGAAGGGACTGAAAGAGCGGACAGTTCTATTTAAACACGCTTTAAAAAACGCGTCCCTCCCAATAATAACAAGCGTTGCATTACAGTTTGGCTTCATCCTCTCAGGAGCAATTATCACTGAAGGGGTTTTCCAATATGCTGGGCTTGGAACCGCCATATATAGGGCTATACTGTATAAAGAAACACCTATTATGCAGGCAATCTTCTACGTTATAGCATTATGCGTCATCATTGCAAACTTTATCGCAGACCTCTTATACGGAGTCATCGACCCGAGGATAAAGTATGGGTGAAAAAATGTCAATTCGTAGACAGAAAATTGCGCTGCAAATCAGAAACTTCAAAAACGTTATGAGACAGATTGTTAAAAACAAGAAATCCCTAGTTGGCCTAATAATTCTGATATTCTTCGCTGCGGTTGCCGCATTTGGACCCCTCTTTACCACACTAGATCCAATAGGTCTAGGATCAGTCCACAACCCCTCAGTGGACCTGCCAGCTGCCGAAGCAAACTGTGTCCCTTCATGGTATACTGGGGAAAACATAACCCAAAACATAAATGTTATTCCAAACCCATACTTTGACAACCCATCAGACCTAAATGTTTGGAAAAGAACTACGACTGAGGGTGTTACAGTTGAATACAACGCTTCCATCGGAAGCTCGCGGAATGGAAGCATAGAAATATCATTCAGTGAATCGGGAAACGCAACCATTTCAATTAACTTCGAATACCCATATAAGATTCCACCCGTGAGCTTCAAGGGGAAACTCAGCTACTACCTAACTGCCATGAACGAAGCTCCAAAAAATGAAGCCAACATAACAATACTGACAAGTTTCATACGACAAGAAGCCAGAATCAGAACTTACCAGTCATCAATGCCTTTACTCGCTTATTTCACTAACGATCAAATGAACAATTGGTTTCTCGTAAAAAATGAGATTGACAGCTCTAACGCTAGGCTAATTAGCCTGTATCAATCTGAAATAGGAAAATATCCTGTTAACGCAATATTTTCAAAGCCCGCAAACTACACATTCGAAATCAACGTCCAATTTAACGGCAACGCCTCAGAACTTGGCAACCCCACCCTTTACCTAGATGACATACAATTAATAATATACGGTAACTCATTCGGCTTGTTAGGAACAGACTGGATGGGCAGAGACATATTTACACAATTAATCATTGGAACAAGAATATCCTTCACGATAGGGATCGTGGCGGCCATACTTTCCGTAGGCATAGGATTGATCTACGGGCTAACATCCGCATACATCGGCGGCGCAGCCGACGAAATTATGATGCGATTCAACGATCTTCTATTGGTAATCCCAACACTCCCCTTACTGCTCGTCATGGTGTACGTCGTTGGACAATCAATGATGAACATAATAATAGTTGTCGGAGTTCTAGGATGGATGGGCTTCGCGAGAACCGTGAGATCTGCAGTCCTAAGCCTAAAAGAGAGACCATTCATAGAAGCAGCTAAAGCCACAGGGGCGGGGCGCCTCCACATAATGAGTAAACATATTATACCAAACGTTATCCCACTTGTATACGTAACACTAGCGATGAGTGTTCCATCCGCCATAATATCAGAAGCTGCGTTAAGCTGGTTAGGACTCGGACCCCTAGACGTAATGTCATGGGGCAGAATACTCTACGAGTTTGAATTGTCAGGAACCATAGCCACGGGAGCACTGACAAAATGGTACTGGGTTATACCGCCTGGCATAAGCATATGTCTCCTCTCATTGTCGTTCGTGCTAATAGGCTACGCCCTTGACGAAATATTCAACCCGAAACTCAGAGAAAGGCGCTAGGGATAAAAGAGCAAATACATTTTCCTCCAAAAATCCTCCTCAAGCCTCCGCAATTCATCCTCACTTTTTATATCTCTCAAAACAAATGCGCCACCACCAAATAAACCCAAAATCGAACCTAACTTCCTCATTGTGCCAACACCACTCGCGGTAAACTCCACCAAAAAGTAACCAGAAAATTTTTTCGCAGCAACCTTCACATTCAAGTTTCCCTTAAATGCAGAAAACTCCACGCAGTCAGCGTGAAGCGTCTTCGAAGCTGAGAAATCGGCTTTCAATAAAAATGATTCTATGCGTTCAATAAGCATCTCCAGACTTACATTTCCAAGAGGAAACTTGCACTGCATGTAAACACCAAATTAACTATTCGGCAACTCAAATATAAAAACTAAAACAAAAGGAAAGGGAAAATAAAAGCTTAAATGTCAGCTATCACGACAATTCATAGCGCATACAGATGATACAAATGTCCGTCCTTGACGTTCAGAACTTAAAAATGTACTATAAGATTGGCAGAGGCTACGTCTACGCAGTGGACGACGTAAACTTCAAAGTTGAAAAAGGAGTTGGACTTGGATTAGCAGGAGAGTCTGGCTGCGGTAAATCAAGCATAGCCATAACAATTCTGAGAATACTACCAACAAACGCACGCATATTCG
>JGI24721J26819_10004863_pt1 | contig 13690 bp, 9 predicted proteins | sample YelNatPaOPGAMG01_FD_26819 | JGI IMG/M metagenome (IMG submission 26819)
CTTTGAATGATGTGGGGCTTCCAGTGGGTATTACAGTGTTTACTTCAAATGCTCAGTATTACGTGGAGACTAACATCGCAGCAGCGCAGTAGGCAACATTCTTTTTTCTATCAAATCTACAATTTTAGGTCTTCTTTAGGTAACCTTCTCTGGGTTCGTAGATTGTTCCTTCACGTAGTAATTGCCCTAAGAGGCGTTCTGCCTCATTCCTTGAAATTTTATATTTAGTTTCTAACTCGTTCAAAAGCGCTGCTTTTTCCACTATTCCAGTCTCCTTTTCCATTTCAATCATCGTGGATAGAATGGTTTGAAGCTTGTCTCTTACGCTTTTGGGTTTTCCCGTCATTATAAGGTCGATGTCATACTTGTAAGAGGACAAATCTATGCCAACTTCTTCAAGAGACCTTTTCATGATGTTGATGGCTGCCTCTGCGTCTTCGGCTAAAACTTCTTTTCTTAGGGCTGCTCTGGCTCTTGCTTCCGCTATGCGTACAAGGGATTCAAGTTGGCGTGCTGTTATCGCTACTGGGGAGCCCTCTGTTTCGCTTACTGAGCGCATGGCTAAGTAGAAATCATTGAGACGTTTTAGTGCCTCTTGGGTTAAAATTGGCTTAATCCCCTTGGCATAACTCACATATTTTCGCAACAACTCTATGGGTATTGGCGGTTCTACAGGAGTTAAGCCTTTTCTGTGAATTTCAAGAATGTGCTCTGACATTTTGCTATCCGTTTCTTTGTCTGGCACATCTCTCAGAACGAATATTAAGTCAAATCTTGAAAGTATTGTGACAGGTAAAGAAATGTTTTCGGCAACTGTGCGGTGTGGTTCATATCTTCCCAAGGCTGGGTTGGCAGCCGCTAGTATGGCTGTTCTCGCATTAAGGGTTGCAACGATTCCTCCTTTTGCAACGGAAACTGTATGCTGTTCCATGGCTTCGTGAATTGCAACCCTATCTTCTGGGCGCATCTTATCAATTTCGTCGATGCAAGCGACTCCTTTATCGGCTAATACTAGTGCGCCAGCTTCAAGACTCATTCCGCCGCCTCTTTCGCGGATGACGGCTGCTGTTAAGCCAGCTGCTGTTGTGCCGCGTCCAGAAGTGTAAAGCCCACGGGGTGCGATTCTGGCTACATATTGTAGGAGCTGAGATTTTGCTGTTCCAGGGTCTCCTATCAAAAGAGCGTTCATTTCTCCCCTAATTGTTATGTCTGGGAGGGTTTTGGGCACGCCTCCGAAGAGGAGGTACATTATGGCTTCTTTTATGTGGTCGTATCCATAGATTGATGGTGCTATTGAGTTGATTATTTTGCGGTGTATCCATGGGTCTTTTGCCAGTTCTAGGATTTTTTCTTCTTCTTCTGGTGATGGGAGGGCTATTTCTGGTTCTTTTCCCAAAACTTCAATTGAGTTGGCGTCTAAGTGCAAAATGAAGGTGCGGAGTTTTCCCACTCTTGGAAGCGTTGGTGAAACGGCGCGAACTATTCCAACTACGGAAACGTGGTCGCCTGGTCTTGCCACGTCAACTATTTCTCCTCCAACAAGTTTAACGTGTAATGTTCTTGGTAACTGTCCAGGTGGCAAGTCTTCGGGTCTTTCTTGTAAGCGTAGGTCTTGAGAGTCTATGAAGGTGGATTCTTCTTGGACGAAATCGAAGGGTCCCTTTGCCCTGCAAGATGGGTTAGCGCAAGCGAATGGCGCCTTGAGAAATTGTCCTGTTTGGTTTACTGGGGTTATTTCGCCGCATCTTTTACATTTGAATGCTGCTTGCATGACCATGGGGCGGACTGGTGTTGAGCGGACAACTATGCCTTCTATCATTACAAGTTTTCCTATGTGGAGTGAGCCGAGTTTTCGCAGTTGTGTGGCTTCCCAAAGCCCCACGATTCTGACGTTTACTGTGTCTACTTTTTCAGCATATTCTGGGTCTTCGCTTTGAAGCTGTGCGTAAGCTGCATTGTTGGCGTGGTTAAGGAATTCATCAGGCTTTTCCAAAAGTCCTTCCGCAAGCTTTTGTTCGAAAGCCCAAATGTCTTCAAAATCAACTATTAACGATGTTTTTCCAGCTACAGCCATTTGTGAAATTCTTTGTCGATATTTTTCTGCTTTAAAAAACTCTTGAAAACGTTCTTGCGGGTCTAAAGTTTCCAATTTCTCCGTCATTGTTCCACCCTCTCATAGCTTATTATTTGCGTTTTCCATTTTTGAATAATATTATAAATTTGATTGTAAAGAATTCTCTCTTCGGCTGTTAAATTTTTTAATGTTTGTTCAACTTGGGCTGGAGCTGAGGCGAGGGAAACTATCTTCTTCAATCTTGCGTTTAACACGTCTTGCGTTAAATGTTTAATTTTCTCGTATTCCCGCATTTTCTCAGGAACTTTGGAAGCTTCCTCCTTTAGCTCAATGAGGTATCTGCGAAGTTTTGGATAGAAATTCTCCGGCAGCTTCGGTATTTGCCCAGCCGTTTGCACACGTTCTGTCCATTGAATCTTGTAAAGTTTTGTGGCGTCTAGACGTTCATCTTCTCGAAAACGGGCTATTCCAGCCTTAACAAGCTCTTGAGCTATCCAAAATTGAACTTCATACTCGTTTCCTTCTTCAAAAGGACCCACATTTAATCCGGCAAGTTTAATTTCGGGGCAATTTCTGTTTGCAATAATTTTTGTAGGTGTGTGTTCGAAAATGAAATCTAAATTCTTGATGTGTAGCACTATTGTTTTTTGCATCCTTTCGCCCCTTTCTTCTCGAGACTCTAAACTTTCTAGCACGAGTAAATATAAGAGCAACAGTTTAAAAACTTAGATTAAAGAGTTTAAGAAAATGCGAAATATTGGCGCTAAAGTGTTGTTATGGCCACAATCCCAGCGTTTTTATTGCTTCGGCTACTCTTCCAACGCCAAGCATTAAGGCTGCTGTTCGCATGTCGCTTTCTTCTTTCTTAGTTATGTTGTAAACATCGTTNAAAGCCTTAACTATTTTGTTTTCCAATTTCTGATTTACCTCTTCTACCGTCCAGTGTTCACGTGTTAGATTTTGAACCCATTCATAGTAACTTGCTGTTACACCGCCCGAGTTAGCCAATATGTCTGGAACGAGCATTATTCCTTTTTCATTAAGCATTTTGTCAGCTTCTGGGGTTGTTGGTCCGTTTGCTCCTTCAGCCACTATTTTTGCTTTTATCTTGTCCGCATTAGCCTTCGTAATCTGATTCTCCAAGGCTGCGGGTATAAGTATGTCNCATTTTGTTTCAAGAAGCTCCTCGTTCGTNATGTTCTTACATCCTTTATAGTTAACCACAGAACCCGTCTTGGATTTATGTTCGTAAACAGCGTATGGGTTTAAGCCTTCCGGGGAGTAGATTCCTCCTACAGAATCGCTTACTGCCACAACTTTGCAACCCATGTNGTAGGCTATTTTTGCGGCATTCCACCCCACATTCCCATAACCTTGAACGGCAACTGTTGCNCCTTTAAACTTTAAGCCTGCAACTTTTGCGGCTTCTCTTGCACAGACAACAACGCCCAANGATGTGGCTTCAGCTCTTCCTTCTGAACCACCTATGCTTATGGGTTTTCCTGTTACGCATTCTGGAACACTGTAGCCTTTGAATTGGCTGTAGGTGTCCATTATCCACGCCATTGTTTGGGCGTCTGTGTANACATCGGGCGCTGGCACATCGCGGTATGGTCCGATAACGTCTAAAATTAAGCTTGTGTATCGCCTTGTAAGGCGTTCCAATTCGCCTTGGGACATTTCTTTTGGATTGCAGCACACTCCACCTTTTGCACCACCATATGGTATATCTACAACAGCGCATTTCCAAGTCATCCACATTGCCAACGCAGTGACTTCGTCGAGTGAAACGTTTGGGTGATATCTTATTCCGCCTTTAAATGGTCCTCTTGCATCATTATGTTGTACGCGGCAACCAAGGAAAGTTCCAATTTTGCCGTTATCCATTTTTATTGTGACGGAGACTATAAGCGAACGTTTTGGGTGTTTCAGCATTTCNTGTATTCCTGGGTCAAGCTTTAATTTTTCAGCAGCTATTCTTAACTGTTCTAATGCTGTGTCTAAGGCTGACTGTTCTTTCATAAAATCTCCTTCTTCTTTAACATGTTTTGTTTGAATTGTTATTTAATATTTTAAGCATAAGTAGTTTGGCTTCGGCGTGTAAAATTTAGAAAAAGAGGATGGGATGTTATTCTAGGATTTTTTCGATTGCGTCTTTTTCTGCTTCGTGAGGCATTGGTATGCCTGTAACTTTTGCGGCTGTTTCGCTTAAACTCATCAAGTCATTTCTGTTAATAAGCTCGAGTTTCCATTTTCTGTTGCCGGCGAGAAGCTGTTTTAGTCCGACGCCTATGCGGTCTGTGAGATACGTGTATAGCGCGACGGCTTCCCATGGTATCTCTTTGAAGCGTTCGCCATATTTTGCTTCCAATTCTGGAACTGCAATGAAGAACTTTTCTGGAGTGTTGCCGTATCTNTCTGCGAAGGTTTTTGGCAATTTACCCTCTTGGGCTAATTGTTTGAAATAGCTTGCTTTCATCACGGCTGTTAATGGTGAGCGTCCCATTAGGACTGCCTTTACGAAGGGTCCGTCTCCGAAGTTGCTCATAGCTATGGCTTTGAAGATTTGTGTTTCGTTTATGAAGCCTCCAGCCATTATTAGGTCTGGCACATAACGTCCTTTCTTCTTCAATATTTGGGCGCATTTGAGGACTATAGTTTCTAGGTAAATTGTTGGGATGCTCATTTCATCCATCATTGGAACTGGGCTCATGCCTGTTCCGCCTCCTGCTCCATCGAAGTATACTGCGTCGATTTTGGCTTCTGAGGCTATTTTCATTGTGTATGCGACAGCTGAAGGTCTGTATGCGCCTGTTTTTAATGTGACGTGTTTTGCTCCTTGTTGACGTAGCCATTCTATGTCTTCTATCATGTTCTTTTCTTTTGGTATGCCAACTCTGCTGTGTCTTTCGAAGGATTTGAATACGCCATCTTTGAAGGCTTGCTGCACTGTTGGGTCTTCTGGGTCTGGAATTACTATGTAGCCCCTTTTCTTTAGCATTATGGCTTTTTCTAAGTCTCTTACGCGCACTTCGCCTCCTATGGCTTTTGCTCCTTGTCCCCATTTTCTTTCGATGATGTTTACTTCCAGTTTTGATATTGCGTATACGTCTACGCCTAGTCTTTGGTCTTCAACATTTGTTTGTACGGCTATGTCTCCGTATTTTCCATCCCAGAACTTTCTGAACAGGTCCACTCTGCGTTTTAATTCTTTCGAGTATGTTACTTTGCCTTTTGTGAATTGTGCTTCTGGGTCCATGCCGCAAACGTTTTCTCCAACAACTATTATTGCCCCTGAGAGGGCTGAGCCTATTGCTAAGCCTTCCCAGTTTAGTCTTGCAACATCTGTTGAGCCGAAGGCGCCGTTTAATATTGGGACTTTGAGGGGTATGCCTGCAACTTTTGTTTCTATTTTAACATTTGGGAAAATGGCAACATCTGAGTTTTCTTCGATTCCCAATGCTTCGAATAAGCCGCTTGAATGTTGAAGTGGGACCAGTCTAACCCGAAATCTTTGAGGGCTCCAGCTGTGCTGTATCCGAATTGGACTGGTTCTGGATAGAGAGCTTCTCTTCCTCTGAAAGCTGATAAGCCTATTTCGCACAGTATTGGACAGTCGCGGATGCATATTGGGCACATTCCACTTGTTGGGCTTGTATCTTTGACGCGGGTCATTGTTCCAGTTGTTGATTTCCCATTCAAATACGCACTATTTCTTTGAACACGTTCAGTCATTTTATTCACCTTTACATTTGCAAACTTTCAGATATGAGGGGTAATTTGCATATACATTTAAACGTTACTTTAAAAGAGCGGTAAAATGAACATTTATGTACACGATTTCTTTAGCCCTTGCCCGTAACTAGGCATTTAGGAAATATCTATCTGCAACCCATTAACCGTATACTCACGCCTTTGGTACGTTTGAGGGGTATACCTTCCACCAGCCTTTTTAACTCTTAAAAAGTTCTTTTCGTCTTGTTTGGAGAGGTCTATGACCACCTGTGTCATATGCTCAATTATGGCGCAAAACTCTTTCGGGTGGGCATTCTTTGCCATTGTCCAATAGGCGAGGGTTTGATAAGCATACAATGCTGGGCACACATGTCCAAAGAAGGCTTTAACGGCGTCTCTTCCCCAGTTATGCTCCATAATAGATAAACTGTTAAAAACAAGTCTTGTTCCAGGAGTTACGAATTCTCTTTCGATTCTTCCGAAAAAGTGGTGGAAACGGTCTGGGTCTTTTGAGCTTGGAACCTTTCTAATCCACGATGGAGCCTTATCATAAAAGTCACTGAATATGAGTTCGCCTTGTCCAGCTGATTCTGAGAAGCAATCAAGAACCAAAAGTTTCTTTTCCCATCCTTCTGGCAATATTTTGGTCAAAGGTGCAAGTTGAAGCATTAAGGCTTGTGGGGGATATATAAAATCCAAATAGATAACTTGTTTTCCTTCTGCTAAGCCTTGTCGCATAAATGAGTATAAGAATTCTCTTGCAAAGGTTCCGGATTCAACTTCCCACAGCACATTTTCTCCAAGTAGCAACCCGCCTCCCAAGAGTTGGTCTAAACTTTTTATTCCTGTTGAATGAAACTCTGTTTTTTCGTCGAGCAATGAGCGTGCACCACGTTTAAGGTTCGTGGGGATTGTTAAAAATGTTATGTTAAGCTTTGGGATATTTTATTGGTCTGTACACGAGTGTACATAATGGACATAATCCTTCTATAGTTGAACATAAGTCTTGTTATTCTTCAGAAGGAGTGATAAAAATGTTGAACTCTGTGGAACTAACTGCACGCGAATTGGGAATGATAAAGCTTATGGTGGACTTCTTCGCCGAAAAACCAGAGCTAACTGCAAAAATAGAAAGCTACACAACCGCTCACTATGCCCTCTTAACAACATACTCTGAAAACTTCGGCATACCAATAGAAGACTCTTTAAAAGTCTTCGAAGAACTTCAAAGAAAACTGACAGAAGCTGAATATGTTCACGTGAAGGCACCGGAACCGATAAAGAAGCTTTTGCCATTAACAAGAGAAGAACTTAACATGCTTCGGGTTTTAGTTGATTACTTCTCCGAAAGCCCAAAAATGGCTCCAGCTGGTTCGTTTCTGTCGAAAAAGGAAGATGCCTTGGCTGAAGCATACCTGTGGTTTTATGGAAGCAACGAAGGCAACGGCGAAGTGGCAAGAGAAACTCTCAAAAACTTAGTTGAAAAGCTTCAAACAGCAGTTTTCATTAAAGTGGACACGCTGGCTCCTGTGGCTGTTGCACCAAACCCTTACGAAGCCGCCCTCAAACAGCTGGATTTAGCTGCCGAGAAACTGAAACTTGACCCTGGAATACATGAAATATTGAAGCGTCCCATGCGCACCCTCATAGTCAATATTCCCGTAGTTATGGACGACGGCAGCATCCAAGTTTTCACCGGCTACAGAGTCCAATACAACGATGCATTAGGTCCAACAAAAGGCGGAATACGCTATCATCCAGACCTTTCACTGGATGAAGTAACCGCCCTAGCTGCTTGGATGACATGGAAGACCGCTGTAACTGGACTGCCTCTCGGCGGGGGTAAGGGCGGCATCCGATGCAATCCCAAAGAAATGTCGAAGGCTGAACTTGAACGTCTGACAAGAGGATATGTGCGGGCCATAGCAAAATTCATAGGACCATTCACTGACGTGCCAGCGCCAGACGTGTACACAACGGCCGAAATGATGGCTTGGATAATGGATGAATACAGCGAAATAATAGGCTATCCAGTCTTCGGAGTTGTAACTGGCAAACCAATCAATGTTGGAGGTTCCCGCGGAAGAAGCGAAGCCACTTCAGGGGCTTAATGTACACTGTTATTGAAGCAGCCAAACATTTGGGTATAAACCTAAAAGGTGCCACAGTGGCGGTGCAAGGCTATGGAAATGTTGGTTATCATGCTGCAAGATTGCTTCATGAGGTTGGCTGTAAAATCATTGCAGTTTCAGATTCTAAAGGAGGAGCCTGCAATCCAGAAGGTTTAGACCCAGAAAAGGTATTAGCTCACAAGGACAAGACAGGTTCTGTGGTTGACTATCCAGGCAGCACTTTCATAACAAATGAGCAATTGTTAGAATTAGAATGCGATATTCTAGTTCCCGCAGCCTTGGAGAATCAGATTACGAAGGCTAATGCGGACAAGATAAAAGCAAAAATAGTGGCTGAGGGCGCCAATGGGCCTGTGACTCCAGATGCGGACGAAATCCTATTCAAGAAAGGGATTTTCGTCATTCCCGACATTCTCGCCAATTCTGGAGGCGTTATTGTCAGCTATTTTGAACAAGTGCAGAACCAAATGAACTATTATTGGACCGAAGAAGAAGTGCGAAACAAACTAAAAGAAACAATAACGAAAGCTTTCCATGATGTTCTTAATATGTCAAAGCAACATAACGTGAACATGCGCACCGCCGCCTACATGCTAGCTGTTAAGAGGGTGGCAGATGCTCTATTGGCACGCAAAGGAACAGCCTTTTCTCTAGAATCTCCATTAACACCTCGTTAACTCCCCCATTTTTCTATTTTAATGTGTACATTCTTTGATTTTTATGAACATATTTAAAAGCAACGGCTAAAAAGATAAGCATGTGAAATGGCATGTCAGTCCACCTTCATACAACCATAACAAGAAAAACAAATGAAATCCTTGAAGAGTTAGCAAAAACCTACGGCACAAAAAGCCGTGTCCTTGAAAAGGCTGTAGAAACTCTGCTTAGAGTGGATAAAGTGGGTTCTTGTGATGACTGTGTTATAAAGGCGAAGGTTAACGAACAAACCAAGTTAAGAGAAGCCCTTGAGCTAACCTCAATTGGAAGAAGNAGTCTTGACGGGCTTTTGGATGTTGCTCTTGGCAATAAAACCGTTGAAGATTTAGTTAGAGAGCAGAAGGAAGAGGCAAAAAATATTATTGAAATTCTCAAAAGTTCTGTCGCATGGAAAACTCCATCCAGCTTTAAAGAATTTCTCTTAGTTTTAGAGGAGATTAGGGGGCTGACAAACCTCTTTGACATTCCATCATACAGCGAAATCGATAGTATGGCAGTTTTAAGACCTAAAGTCTTTAAGCGTTTGCCAGTATTGGTTGCTTTTCAAATTGCCACCATCTTAGAAGGCATCGGAGTTTGCTTCGACCTTCGCGTGATGGGTGAAGATATAGCTGTTAAAATGATTCGCCCCGAAGTTTACCCCCTAAAAAGGAAAGAATTCGGCGAGTTTCTGAACCAGCAAATTGAAAAAGAATTAATTAACGTAACTCCTGGTTTGTTTAAAAACACTTTGATGCTTGTTGGTCCAGCCTTTATGAGTTGGGCAGAAAAGCATTTAGAAGAACCTGTCACGGATTTGGGCAACTTTATAGAAGATGCGAGAACAGTTCTCGGCATGAGCGAGTTTCCAAGGGAACCCAAAGATTTTGTAAAAGCCATCCTTTCAGCCTTTGTCAAAATGAACTGGTTCAAACAAGCCAAAATTTTGGCAGAAAAGAAAGAAAACACTTTGGAGCTAATCTATCAAGTAACCGCAACCCCACTAGCCAGATTATCCGTAACGGTTCTTTCCGTTATGTTAGCGACCCGCGGATGGAAACTTCTGAACTACTCTATCGAACACACAACCGTAAACATGGCAATCCAATTTGTAGGCGCAGAAGACCAAAGCATTCTTGACCAACTAGCTGAATTAAACCTCTTCCAAATAATAGGAAAACAATTTTTAGATGTAGTCCCTGTTCCTCGGGACCTCTTTAACTCCTTCGCATCAAAAGTTTACGAAAGTGACAGGCAAAAATTTGAGGAAATATACCGTGCAACAGGAATCCGCATTTCCAACGCTATCCGCATGCTTGCAAGAAATGATTCGGAAAAAATTAACAGGCTTTCCAAGAATTTTATTCTTAAAAGCATTGGTGTAACGCAGCCTGACGCAGAGGTAAGGTTTGTTGATGATGAACATTTTACCATAATATTCAAACGAATCGACCCTCTCGTAATGAACAGCCAGCGAGTTTTAATAGAATCCATGTTTAAAGAGTTAGGCTACGAAATTACAACAACCACCTTTCAAAACCTCCTCAGTTTTAAATTGAAACTTTTGGAAAAACCCATTTTAGAACCACTACCAAGGAAAAAGATGATGCAAACACTTATTGAAGGTATGTCCTGCAACTCTGTTGAAGAGGCTTTCGCCGTCGAAAAAGAACAATTAGACGAAATATTCCCTGAAGACTATCCATGGACAATAAGGGATGTGGGCGAAAGACTCATGAGCATGTATAGAGAACTCGGCATAGAAGTTGAAATAGAATATTTTGAAGGCGGATTCACCTTAAAATACAAGAGTTGCCCCTACTACAAGCTTGTTAAGACTAATCAGAAAACATGGCTATGCGGTCTTCGCAAAAAAACACTCGAATATGTCATTTCGCGTGTCAGCCACGGCAAGAAAGGAAAAATAAAAATTATAAAATCATTGCTTCAGAATGAACATCCATGTGAATACGCCATATTCCTCACAGGTTTTCTGGAAAAAGAAGAGAAAAGCCTTGAAATATAAAGCATAATTTTTCTTTTTCCACCGTCAAGGCTTAAATGTTCAGCGTTAGAATAGTTTTAACCACTTTGAGTTGACAAATTATGAGTTTGCAGATAGAGGATTTAATGGATAAGGCAATCAAACATGCATTAAAGTTAGGAGCTTATTTTGCTGAAGTGAAAGGCGAGGATACAAAAACACTCAACATTGAAGCCATAAACAACGAAATACGCACTGTTTCGGAAATTCGCAACATTGGAATCGGTGTTAGAGTTTTCTATGGAAAAAGTAGCGGTTTCTCATTTTCCAACGTTCTTGACGAAACAAACGTTTTTCATGCAGTTGACACAGCCATGCAAATTGCGAAGGCTTCTACGAAGAAAACTTTAATCAAATTCAACCTTGCAGCCGTTAATGCCATTGAAGAGAAAAAATTGACAAACGTGAGCAAACATCCGAAAGACGTATCGTTAGACGAGAAAAAAGACCTATGCCTAAGACAATGTAAAACCGCCATGGCAATAAGCAAAAGCATAGCCAATACAACAAGCGGCTTCGGAGAATATCATGGAACAATTTATTATGCAAACACTGAAGGAACAAGAGTCTCCTACGAACCTTTACTCGTAGGGTTAAGAGTCTCTTGTGTCGCCAAAAAAGACGCAAACATAGTTGATGCAAGAGATTCCCATGGCGGAAGCTTTGGCTTAGACGAGTTTGAAAAAGGTGAGCAAACCCCAGAAAAAATGGCTGAAAACGCAGCAAATTGGGCAATTGAAAAACTCAAAGCTAAACCCGCACCAGCAGGAAAATTCGACGCCCTTATAGACCCAAAACTTGCTGGAGTGCTTGCCCATGAATCTTTTGGGCACTTGTCTGAAGCAGACTTTGTTGTGATAGGTGGTTCTCCTTTGACTGGCAGAATAGGCCAAACCCTAGGAACAAAACATGTATCAATAGTTGATGAAGGTTTACCAGATAAAGGTGGTTATAAAATATTTTTCGATGATGAAGGAGTTCCTTGTACTCGTGTTGAAATTCTCAAAAAAGGAGTTTTAAGAAATTACTTGCAAAGTAGAGTTACTGCCAAAGCATTAAAAATGGAACCCACCGGAAACGCTAGAAGCCAAGATTACTCTTTTGAACCCATCGTAAGAATGAGAAACACATATTTCGATATTGGAGACTGGAAAACCGACGAAGCCTTAAGAGAGCTTAAGCAAGGGATATATGCCATAGACACTGCGGGCGGACAAGTTGAAGACACAGGCACCTTTCTCTTTAAGGCTGTAAGGGGATATTGGGTTGAAAATGGTGAACCAAAATATCCTTTAAGAGATGTGGCATTAACTGGAAACATTCTTGAACTTCTCAAAAATGTTGATGCCGTTTGTAATGACTTGCTCATATCTTCTAATCCCTTTGGAGGTTGCGGAAAAATGAACCAAAGAGCTTTCGTTGGCACTGGTGGTCCTCACTTGAGGGTGAAAAATGTTCTTTTCGGAGGAGTAGCATAACAATGGATGAACATGAATTTTTAGAAATTGGAAACAAAGCGTTAAAGCATGCAGAGAAACTAGGGGCCGATGAAGCAGAAATTTTCCTATACATCGAAAATCAGACGCTTGTACAGTTTGTAGGTGGAATATTTGCCTCAAGAAGTGGCGCTGTAAAAGGGTTTAAGGGCACATTCGTGCGAATTGCAGAGCCATGGATAAAAAAGAAAGGTTTGCCAAAAATAACAAGCGGAATCAAGGCTGGCGTTGGCGTAAGAGCCATCGTTAAAAAGGCAACTGGTTTTTCCAGTGTTTCAAGCATTGAAGAAAAAAGAGTTTTAGAAGCAGCGGAAGAAGCCACAAGAACAGCCAAGATAAGACCGCTTGACCCCAATTGGGTTTCTTTGCCAGAAATGAAGAATCCCAGCGGAGAAGGCGGTGTTGTTGATAAGAAAATCCTAGAAGTTGATGTTGAAAAATTGTTAGAATCATGTGCTGATGGTTGCGTGAGTGTAGGAGACTTCGATAAACGAATAGTTCAAGCAATGGGTTCTGTTTCTGCATCCTATTTTACAAAAGTCATAGTTAATACAAATGGCATTGAAGCCTTTGACAAAGGCACACTTTTCGGAGCTTATTTTTCTGCCAAAGCCAAATCTGGCACAGAAGAGGTATCCAGCTGGGATTTTCTTATTTCCAGAAACTACACAGAGAATTTACAGTCCATCGCACTCAGCGCATCCAAAAGGACAATTGAAAGCTTAGGCAAGAAAATGTTATCGCAAAAATATACTGGTCCAGTTATTTTCGAAAACCAAAGTTGGAATGAGCTTTTCTCTGTAATNTTCNCCTNTGGCATTTCAGCTCTCAACGTTCAAGAAAACCGCTCAGTCTATAAAGGAAAAATANGAAGTCAGGTGGCAAAAGAAAGCCTCTCTATAGTGGATGATGGAACATTACCCGAAGGCGTTGGCACCAGCAAATTTGATGATGAAGGAGTACCAAAACAGAAGACTTCCATAATTGAGAAGGGAGTGCTTACCAATTTTTTGTATGACAATTACGCTGCAAAACGTGAAAAACACGAAAGCACCGGGAACGCAAGCAGATTCGGTTGGGTGACGGCTGCTTATGCAAACCAACCAACAATAAGACCTTCAAACCTCATATTGCAACCAAATAAAGGCAACCTCCAAGATTTGATAAGTGAATTAAAGGATGGTGTACTAGTGAAAGGTTCTCTAATAGGAGCGTTGCATTCAAACGTTATAACTGGCGATTTCTCCGTGACTGCTGATAATGCCTTCAAAATAGAAAATGGAGAGGTCGCATTCCCACTCAAGCCATGTACTGTTGCTGGAAACTTGTACGAAGCCTTAAATCATGTTATAGCAATTGGAAATGATTCGAAAAACTTTGAAAACTCCATATGCCCATCACTCATCATAGATAAAATTGTGGTTTCCACATAACCCGCTTTTTCTTTGATAGCATTTATTAGCAATTCTGTAAATATCTTCTGAAAGAGGAGTGAGACTCTTTGAGTTTTGAA
>JGI24721J26819_10004883_pt1 | contig 13646 bp, 12 predicted proteins | sample YelNatPaOPGAMG01_FD_26819 | JGI IMG/M metagenome (IMG submission 26819)
GTGGTAATGCCTAATTGGGCTTTATTGAGGCCGTCTTCAAACATTGTTTTCATCCCTCTTTCAGCGCCTAATTTTTTCAGGCCGTCTAAAGAAAAATTCTTTGATTGAATAAATTCGCGAATTTTCTCGTCCACATTGAAAATTTCATAAATAGCCACCTGTCCGCGATAACCAGTGAAATTACAGGCCTGGCAGCCTTTGCCCCGATAAAGCTGTTTGGGCAAATTGAGGCGGCTTACATCCCTATTTAATAACTTTAATTGACTTGAAATTGCTTCCCTTATCGGCTCAGTGACCTCGTAAGATTCAATACAGTTTTTGCAAATTCGACGCACCAATCGTTGGGCAATGGCGGCGTTTAAAGTGGCGCTGACCAAAAAGGGTGGCACACCCAAATCAATTAAACGCGGCACGGCTGTGGCTGCATCATTGGTGTGTAAAGTGGATAAAAGCAAATGGCCGGTGAGGGCCGCATTCACGCTGATATTGGCTGTATCTGAATCGCGAATTTCGCCCACCATAATAATGTTGGGGTCTTGCCGCAAAAGCGCCCGTAAGCCGCTTGAAAAATCAATACCAGCTTTAGGATTAACCTGTGTTTGATTGACATATTTTAATTCGTATTCAATCGGGTCTTCAATCGTTACGATATTAACCTCCGGCCGATTGAGCCGATTTAAAATCGCATACAAGGTAGTTGTTTTACCGCTGCCAGTCGGGCCCGTGGCTAAAATCATACCATAGGTTTTAGAAATATTGGCTTCCAAAATTTTAATCATTTCTTCGTCCATGCCCAATTGGCTAAAGCTCATTGGCTTGGTCGAACCGGTTAATAACCTCATCGCCACCTTTTCGCCATACATCGTTGGCATCACAGAGACACGAATATCAAAAACTTCTTCTCCTCTTTTATATTTGAAACGACCATCCTGCGACCGGCTGTGTTCATCAATCTGCAAACCTGCCAAAATTTTAATTCTGGCTACTAAAGCAGGATGAATTTCTTTGGCCATGCGGGTAATTTCTCTTAAAATGCCATCCACCCGAAAGCGCACCAAAACTTCATCTGCTAAAATCTCAAGATGGATATCTGAAGCGTTCAAAGAAGCGGCGTAAGAAATGAGGTTATCAGAAATAGCGACAATCGGCATCTCTTCAGCCACCTTCTCTAAAGAAAGATTGCTTAATTTTAATGAGGCCTTAATATTTTCTTCGATTACTTTTTGAAAATCCAAGGTTAGAGCTTCGCGGTATTGGGCCAAGGCGTAGTTTAAGTCATCAACATCAATTAAATAGGGCTTAATAGGCCGGCCTAACAATTTTTCCAAATACTCAATTGTCCCCAAATCAGAAGGGTCTATCATTCCTGCCTTTAAAATATTCTTTTCTTGGCCAAAGATAACGACATTGCGGCTGCGGCTTATTTCTTCGGAAATCAGTGTTAAAATATTATGCTCAATCTTTTGGCCTGTGAGTTTAACACGGGGAACATGCAAAAAATCAGCCAAAAGTTCTAAAAAATAATCTCGGGTTAAAAGGCCTTGGGAAATTAAAATTTCTACCGGGTTTTTGCCTGTCCTGATTGATTCATTAAGAGCGGCATTAAAATTAGCTTCCTTAATTAAACCGCCGCTCACTAAAATCGTTTTTAATTGTTCGTTAGTTAATTTCACCTCAAACGATTAAAGACTTAAAACGCTTAAAGGCGACCACTTTAATATTATACCTCTAAAGATTATAACTATCAAAGCCAAGGGAATCCATAGATTAACAAAAGGCAGACGGATACCTTCGGATTCTAAAGCGGCGCTATCTTTTCCCACTAAAATATTAAGAATGAAGCGCCAAAATTTTGAATTTCTCTTTTTTAAAAAAACCGCCAAGAGCTCTAAAAAAAGTAAGGCCAGAAAACAGAGACCCAAATAAAATAAATTGGCGGGCCAGTTGGTTATTAAAATACCTAAAGCCGCTAACCATTTTTCTTCGTCATAAAAATAGAGACCATCGATTAACCTAATAGCCCAATAAGCCAGAAGAGCAAAAATCAAGGAAAATAAAAGGCGGGAAAAACAGTAATAGTAAATATAGGTAAAATAATAACGGATGGGAGTAAAAGGCGGCAAAAGCCTTTGGGTTATGTCTTTTAAGTGCCAAAGCGTCCAGTTCGCCCAAGAAAGAAAAATAGCTTCTAATAAAAAAAGAAAGGTAAGGCCCCAAAAAATCGCTTTTAATGTTTTAACCTCCGGCCATTTTCTTTTGACTAAAAAATAACAAATTAGCCCAATAGTGAGGGCTAAACCAACTATTGGGCTAAAATAATAATACAAAAAATTGCTGATTTGGCTCAACAAAGCTTTGGTTTTAAACAATTAATTAAGGAACTGGTACCGAAACAGCTGGAAGAAGCGCTGGTAGCTACATCATTAATACCAGTACCAATTTCATAAATCGTACTAATTGAACCGCCATCTTTTGATTCTTTNTCATCACTGCCACCATTTTTATATCTGGTGCTTTCCATATTAGCCATTAGCTTATAGGTTAGATTAGTGGAATTAGCTACCAGATAAACATAATAGTAACTAGCGGTGGTAGAAGAAACATTCGATGGGTCAATCGGCAAATTACCAATAGGCGAGCCGCCCGTTAAGCTGGAAAACTTGATTGGAACCCAGCCTGTACCATCGTTTTTCTGACCATTATTTGAGGAAACCGTACCAGCGGGAATTAAACATTGAACACCATTTACGGTCGCATAATTAGCAGTATTGCTACCAATGTCAGGTGAACTAGTGTTAGAGATATAAAAGGCAATGGCTGAGTTTAAAGCCGCTAAATCATTTAATCTTTGGGAGTCGCGGGATTGCCGCATCAATTCCGCCGGGTTAATAACCAAAACCGTTGCCGCGGATAGAATCGCCAAAATGCCAATGACGATTAAAAGCTCTAACAAGGTAAAACCTTTTCGCATTTTATTAGATTATTTTAGAGATTAACTTCGACCTTATATTTTTATAAAAATCGACCTTTAATTTTTACACTACTTTTTATTTTATATTTATTCTGAAGTAGAATCAAGGCTTTATATGTTTATATTTTTTATATGAATATATATTTTTTATATGTATATATGTGTATATATTTTTATTATACTATGAAGCTAAAATCAGGAAAAGGGCTAACCTGTGGAAAACCGAGAGGTGGTCTGAAGCGGCGTTTCAGGCGGCAAAACCACTAATTCCTTGACCTTATTAATTAATTCGTCAATTGAGAGCCGGGCTTTAACAAAATATTCTATTACGCCCAACGATTTGCCGCGAGAAATATCCACCTCCTGGCCTAAATTGGAAATGATAATCACTGGCAACTTTTCCAAGCGAGGGTCTTGCCGAATCGTTTCTAAAACTTCAAAGCCATTTTTTTTAGGTAAAATTAAATCCAAAAGCATTAAGTCAGGTGTATTCTGAGCTAAAATATTTAAAGCCTCCTCCCCGTCTGACGCTGAAATCACTTCAAAATTGGCCTTTTCCAGTTTAAGACGCAAAAGGCTGGATAAAAACGGTTCGTCTTCAACTAATAAAATTTTTGGTTTATTATTCATTAAATTCAGATAAACGCTTAAAGCACTAAGTCGTATTATTATTATAGCCCAAAGTCAATTAAATCACAAATTTTATATTTTTAAAAAACCGCCGAGGAGCGGTTTTAAAAATTTAAGTCCTTTCTGGTTGCCCCCTCTTTTGACCAAAAAGAGTAAGGGGTCTCGGTTTCAGGCCGCGAGACCAACACCTTTAATCAGCCTCAGCTGATACGACCTGGAATTGTCCTTTGATCATCAAAAGATTAATCAAAGAACGAAAAATTCCTAAAAGAAATGGTTCATCCCCAGGTTCCCCTAGGGATGCCTTGTTATGACTTAGCCCTTGTCACCGAGCTGACCGTTGTCCGTCAAAAACGGATTTCCGGCCTTCCCGGCTCCCCTGACTTGACAGGCGGTGAGTACAGAACTCGAGAACGTATTCACCGCGGTATGGCTGACCCGCGATTACTAGCGATTCTGGCTTCATGAGGTCGGGTTGCAGACCTCAATCCGAACTGGGCGGTTGTTTGATGCGATTAGCTCCGCCTTACGGCTTAGCAACGCATTGTCAACCGCATTATAACATGTGTGTCGCCCAGGGCATCAGAGGGCCATGCTGATTTGACGTCGTCCCCGCTTCCTTCCGCCAAAGGCGGATAGTCTCCTATGACACGTATAACATAGGACAGGGGTTGCGCTCGTTTCCCCACTGAAGGGAACAACTCCAATCTTTTTCAAGATTTAGACTATACCACCTTCCGGCTAATATTTACCGGAAGCTCGGCGTCTTATGGAATTCTAAAAGAATTCCATCAAAACTTATAAGTTTTAGTCGTTAAGGGGTTAAGAAATTTATAGACCCTGACAGTAAATATCAATGGCATAAATTTCTAACTTCCCTTGGTATTGGTTAGTTAAATTATAACATAACCTTCTACCAATATGAGCCGAGTTTTACCTGATTAATTGCTTAATCAGGGCGCGATTTCACTCACGCCACGAGCTGACGGCAACCATGCAGCACCTGTGCTAGTGTCCTTAGGAGGTTCCGACTTTCGCCGGAATTTCACTAGCATTTCAAGCCCTGGTAAGGTTCTTCGTTTGCCTTCGAATTAAACCACATGTTCCACCGCTTGTGCGAGTTCCCGTCTATTCCTTTGAGTTTTAGCCTTGCGGCCGTACTACCCAGGCGGAATGCTTAACGCGTTAGCTTCGCCACTTAAAGGGTCGATACTTCAAATGGCTAGCATTCATCGTTTAGGGCGTGGACTACAAGGGTATCTAATCCTTTTTGCTCCCCACGCTTTCGCCTTAGAGCGTCAAATTAGGGCCAGTCAGCTGCCTTCGCCTTCGGTGTTCCGCACGATATCAATGGATTTTACCCCTACACCGTGCGTTCCGCTGACCTCTCCCTATTTCTAGCCCTCCTGTCTCCACTGCAGAACCACGGTTGAGCCGTGGGTTTTAACAGTGGACGAAATTCTCTTCTTTGTTTAAAACGCCGAAGAGAACCCTCTTCTATTCTATCGATGGGATAGAAATCAAAGAGGCAGGGCCGCCTCAGGGCGCTTTACGCCCAATAAATCCGGGTAACGCTTGGAACCTACGTATTACCGCTGCTGCTGGCACGTAGTTAGCAGTTCCTTATTCTCCGCCTAACGTCAATTTGTATCAAATGATACAAACTTCTTCGGCGGTAAAAGCAGTTTACGAGCCGAAGCCCTTCATCCTGCACGCGATGTCGCTCGGTCAGGCTTTCGCCCATTGCCGAAGATTCTCGGCTACTGCCTCCCGTAGGAGTAGGACCCGTGTCTCAGTGTCCTTGTTGGGGGTCATGCTCTCACACCCCCTACCCGTCATCGCCTTGGTAGGCCATTACCCCACCAACTAGCTGATAGGACCTAAGCCCCTCGAAGAGCGCCCTGTAAAACAGAGCTTTACCCAAACAAAAATGCTTGGGACTATTGGGAATTACTCCGCCTTTCGACGGACTATGCCCAACTCTCCGGCAGGTACTAAGGTATTACTAACCCGTTCGCCACTATCTTATCCCTCATATATTGCTATATGAAGAATAAGATCGTACGACTTGTATGCCTTATCCACATCGCCAGCGTTCACCCTGGACTAGGATCAAATCCTCAAAAAAATTGGGACAACCAGAAAGAACTTAAATAATTAAATTTTTAAGGTGCAGGCCTTAAGAGAAAAAAGAATCACCACTTCTTGAGAGGTGACTCTTTTTTTCTGTCTTTAATTTTCAAATAGGCCTACATAGGATTATAAATATTATAAGCCTTCAAAAATAAAAGTCAACCCCCTAAAAATTTTTGACGCCATTGGGCGATTTTTTTATGGTCGCCGGATAATAATACCTTTGGCACCTTAAGTGTTTTTCGGCCAATTTTAAAAACCGCGGGTCGGGTATATTGGGGGTACTCTTTCTTATTTTTCATTTTCGGGCTAAAGGATTCTTCCTCCAGCGATTCTTTTTTGATTACTTTTGGCACCAGACGGCTCACAGCATCAACAATAGCCATCGCCGGAATCTCTCCGCCGGTTAAAATAAAATCACCCAAAGAAATTTCTTCATCAACTAAATAATCGGCCACCCTTTGGTCTACACCCTCATAATGTCCGCAAATTAAAATAATCCTTCTTTTCTTAGCCAAACGGCGTGCTGTCTCTTGGTTAAAATTTTTGCCTCGAACAGATAATAAAATTATGTAAGGTTTTGGTTTTAATTTTTTTAAATCCTTTAAGGCGCGATAAATCGGCTCGATTTTTAAAATCATTCCCGCACCACCGCCATAGGGCCGGTCATCAACGGTTTGATGTCGATCAAAAGTCCATTTTCTCAAATTATGAATCCGAATTTTAATCAATTTCCGCTCTTGGGCAGATTTTAAAATGGAGGTATTAAAATAGGACTGAAAAGCCTCGGGAAAAATAGTTAAAATATCAAAAATCATTTTAGTCATTTTCTTAATTTTGAGACATAAAAGCAAGGGGATCGTAATAGCCAAATTGGGTAGGATATTTGGGCGTATAACCATAGCAGGGTNGGTTTTTATCNGGGCCGCAGACAAAACCGCCTTCTGGATTATAAAGAACGGCTGCCTTTTTAATTTCAAAATGAAGATGATAATCAACAATTGATGTTTCGTTACAACCGTCCTTGCCCACCCGCCAATAAAAATTGCAGCCATAACCGCTGGCACCCATTTCACCCAAAACCTCGCCCCTTTTTACCNGCTGGCCAATTTTAAGGTCTGGNTTAAGAGACGATAAATGGGCGTAAAGGGAATAAATCCGCTGGCTATTAATATTATGCTCTAAAATAACCGTATAACCCAAACCGTGGTCAGAAGGAGAAAGCACTTCAAGATGAGCGACTAAACCATCGGCCGCCGCCCTCACTGTTTTATTTTTTAAATTAACAAGGTCAACGCCGGCATGCTGGAAATATTCACCATTAATTTTTACTGGATTATTAAAGTTCTGTCTAATCCAAGTGTCGTTTTCATCTAAAGGCAATTGCCAGTTTTGGCTTTTTAGAGGTTTTACTTCATCAAAAACAATTACTGGCGTACCGACGCTCGCAAATTCATAGACCTCCTCGGCATCTTTGTCATCTAATCTTAGACAGCCGCCAGTAAATCGGGGCGGCACTTTTTCTCCATTAGGATAATAAGGAATGCCATGAATATAAAAATCTTCGTAAAAACGCAGAGAATAAGGCATATAAACCGGAAAGAAGGAGGAAAAATGATTTTTTTCTTTGGATAAAACNTGGAAATAACCGGTGGGAGANCGAAACCATTTATCTTCTGGCCCTTTATGAAGAATGGTATAAGTTTTAAGGGGCTTATTTTTATCATACAAGGTCAAAGTCATGCGCGTTAAATTAGCTTCTAGATATTTATCACTGGCCAATATTTTTGAGCCTAACTNATTAATATGAGNGGAAGGNAAAGANTCTAAAGTGTTATTCGTTGATGTTTGGTTTATATCAATGNCATGATAGCTATTATNAAAAGAAAAATTATCTGCGCCATTTTTAACCTCTACTTCCCTTTCCTTTAAAGAATTATTAATTAAATAAGAAAAGAACCCTTTTTCCTTTAGGCCGAAAAAAAGGATAAAAACAATAATAAATAAAGATAATAAAACAAGAAACGCTTTGGCTTTAATCAAGAATTTTATTTCAAANATTTTTAAAGGCCGCTTGGGGCGGCCTTTAAATTTTTAGAGTTTAAGGTCTTCGACCACTTTATCAACCATACCGCTTGCGGTTCTGGCTGATCCTTCGGGTTCTTCTATTTTGAGATTTACCCGAGCATGGTGTCTGGCACCTACCACTCGCAAGATGGTGCGAATGGCTTTGGCGGTTGTGCCTTGGCGTCCTACTACATGACCCATATCTTTGGGGTCAACTTTTAAAGTTAAAAGGACACCCATCTCGTCAATCTTCCGATCAATTTTTACTGCTTCCGGATGATCGACAATGTTTTTAACCACCAGCTCNAAAATCTCAGCATCAACGTATTTTTCTGCCATAGCTTTTTAACTTTGAATTTCGACCTTTAACGCTCGGTTCTGGCCAAGCCCTTAAAAATAAATATAAAAAATTATAAAAAATTTGGCAAGGGTGCTAATTNGTTTGGTTTTCGCCCACTGAAGAATTGTTTTCCGCCGGAGCGGTTTCTATTGATTCGTTTGGCTCAGNATTATTCTCTTTAAGACCTTTTNTCTCTTCTGGTTCTAATTCTTTTTTTGTCTCTTCTTTTTTCTCTTTTTTATGAACAGCAATCTTTTTGCCTTTCTTAATTCCCTTTTTAATCAGTAAATTTAAAACAGCTTCAGAACATTGGGCGCCATGGTTAAGATGAAATAAAATNCGGTCTTTGTTTAAATGGGCCCGGTCATCTTTAGGATTCCACCAACCCAAAACTTCCTGCACTTTGCCGGAGCAAGCCGCTCTTTGGCTATCAATCGCGATGAGCCGAAAAATATATTTTTTCTTTGCTCCTTCTTTTTTAAATCTTAAAGTTAACATAATGAAAATTAATAATTTACCAAAGAGATTACCAGAAAAAAATNAATTCGTCAAATAAAATTATTTCACCGAAACATAGTGGGTGGCTTCTTCGAATTTCAAAGACAAAAGTTGCGAAGTGCCGGTTTCGGAAAAAGTCACGCCATAGATATAATCAGCTGCCTCCATTGTCGTCCGATTATGGGTAATAATAATAAACTGGCTTTTCTGCGATAACTCCCTTAAAATCTCACTAAATTTACGGGAATTGGCCTCGTCTAAAGCAGCATCAATTTCGTCCATAATTAAAAGCGGCGGCGAGGATTTAAAAATAATGGCAAAAATCAAGCAAATAGCCACCAGCGCCTTTTCGCCGCCGGATAAAAATTCTAAACCTTTAAGCTTGGCCTTGGGCGCTTCTACCTTAATTTCAATCCCCTCTTTTTCTTCCTTCAATTCTTGAACCTCCGAACCCAGGGCCGCCATTTCATTTTCTGAGGCAATATTTTCATCGCCTAAATCGGTGCTTGGCGAATTTTCCAAATCTTTTTCATTGGTTTTTTCTTTTAAAATCTCCAGCTGGGCTTTTCCTCCCTTAAACATCAACCTAAAATATTGATTAAATTCGGCGCTAATCTCTGAAATATCGCGCTTAAATTGGTCGTTGATTTTAAAAGACAACTCGCGAATCAATTTTTTTAAATCGCCAATCGCCTGTCGTAGGTCTTGGGATTGATTATTTAAAAATTCATAGCGCTTATTAACTTCCTCATATTCTTTTAAGACCGAATCATCTACGCCGCCCACTTCAATCAATTCCCTTTTTAAGCGATTAATCTTCGACTCAAGGGTTGAAAGATCTAATTCAGCAAAGTTTTGGCTGGCCTCTGACACTGAATTGATAAATTCGTCGTAATTAAAGCCTTCTTCTTTTAATCTTCTCTTAATATCTTCCTCCTGAAGATTAAATTTGGCGAGGCTCAATTCTAAGGATTGTTTTTCGGCCTGCCATTTTTCCAATTGATGCCGGTTTTCTTCCAATTCTTTAATAATCTCGTAAAATTGCTGGCGCGAATTTTGTTCCTTTTCCTTTAGGTCTTTTAAAACTTTATTTTGCTCAAAAATTAAATCCTCTATCCTGGAAATCTCCGCTTCAAATTGCTGGGCTTCTTTTTTCAAAGCGTTTATCTCCTCATCCTCCTTTTCGCTTTTTACGACCAGCGTTTCATCTATTAAATCAATCAATTGATTTAAACGATGGCGAATGGCTCCTAGATCATTAAGCTCGTTAATCTCAAGCAGCGCTTTTTTAATTTCCTTAAACCGGCTGGCTAAAAGCTCGGGGTTAAGATGCCGCTCCTCTTTTTCGGCTTTTTGCGATTCTAAATAACCCTCCAATTTGGCCAGTTTTTTTACTAATTCCAATTTTTGGTTTTTTAATTCTTCAATTTTAGCCACCACCAACGAAGAATGATCGCTAAAATCATTTTTTTCCGTCTCTTTTATCCGGTCTTCAAGTTTTTTAATATTTCGAATATAAAAATCGCACTGATGATTGATTTCTTTTAAACGGTCGTCTGAACCCTGCCTTTCTTTTAAAATCAAAGCCCATAATCGGCTAAAATAGGCGGTCTCATAGGCCTTAAGATTTTCTCTAATTTCTGCTTCCCGTTTAAAACGCTGTGCTTGTCTTTTTAAGGAGCGAAGATGCGGTAAAATTTCGGCCTTTAAAGCGTCGACTTTATTTAAGTTCAACAAACTATTTTCCAATTTCCGCTGGGCTTCATTTTTTTTAATTTCCAAGGAACGAAGACCTAAAATTTCTAAAAGCATTTGGCGCAATTCGGTCGGCGATACCCTTAAAATATTTTCAATGGCTCCTTGATTGATGATGGAAAAACCCTTTAACCCCAATTGCATCTGGGCCAAAAGCTCATTGATGTCTTTAAGTCGGCAAGGTCCGCGATTGATAAGATATTCATTTAGACCATCGCGGTTGAGCCGCCGGCTAATAGAGACCTCGGAAAATTCCAAAGGAATTTTATGGTCTGAATTGTCAAAAATTAAATTCACCTCTGCCAAACCGGCCGGTTTTTCCATTTTATTGCCAGCAAAAATTAAGTCCTCGCTCTTTTCCACCCGAATATTTTTTAAACTTTGTTCTCCTAAAGCCCAACGAATCGCATCCACAATATTGGATTTACCCGCGCCGTTAGGACCAACAATCACATTAATTTTCGGCGAAAAATTTAAAACCGATTTTCGGCCAAAAGATTTAAAACCCTTAATTTCAATGGCTTTTAAATACATAAATTAACAAAAATTAATGGGGCTCTAACAAACCTTTTATTTTGAGCGCTTCGCTTGCCGCTGCTTCCTCGGCTTCCTGTTTCGAACTGCCTTCGGCCTTACTGATAAGTTCATCGCCTAAATAAAGGCCGACCAAAAAATGTTTGTCGTGGTCCGGCCCCCAACTATCTAAGGTCTTATAAAGAGGCGTGATATTAAATCGCTCTTGGGCCCATTCCTGAAAAAGGCTTTTCGGGTCTTTAAATTTGAAGTTTTTTAAAATCTCGTCAGCATCGACAAGGATATGACGCTCGATAAAATCTTTTGCTGCCTCCCAGCCAATATCCAAATAAAGAGCGCCAATAAGGGCCTCAATCGCATCAGCGCAAATGCTGATTTTGGAACGGATATTATCCTTGCTGGCACCGCGGGAAATTAAAAGATATTTTTCCAAATCCAGTTCTTGGGCCACCGCATATAAATGTCTGGTATTAACCAGAGCAGCACGCAAGCTGGTCAATAATCCTTCATTGGCCTCGCTATAATGATGATAAAGCCATTCGGAGGTCACTAACTCCAAAACAGCATCGCCTAAAAATTCCAAACGTTCGTTATGACCCAAGCCCCAATTTATATTTTCATTAAGATAAGAACGGTGGGTCAGGGCTTGCTTTAAAAGATTAATATCCTTAAATTTTACGCCCAGTTTTTTTTCTAAAGAAGAAAGGTTAAGCGTTAAATCCATAAATCAATTTTCTTTATCCTTTAATTCTTTATTGGTTTCTTCCGGCTCCAGCTGACGATAGACAGTGCCCAAAACACCGTTAATAAATTTAGAAGAAGAATCGCTGCCAAAGGTTTTAGCCAATTCTACCGCTTCATTAATAGCCACCTTAGGAGGCACTTCGGATTTGTCAGTATAAATCAACTCGAAAAGGCCCATTCTTAAAATGTTGCGGTCAATTAAATTAATCTGATTTATTGGCCATTCGGGCGCGGTTTTTTTAATAATTTCATTAAGCTCATCCAAATGCTCAATAACGCCTTTGGCTAGTTTCCGGGGAAATTCCAAATCATCGAGACCGGGCCCGTAATTTTTAATGTTTCGCTCTAAAATTTCTTCTAATTTAGCGCTGTCTTGGTTCCAAAAATCCCATTCGTACAAACTTTGTAAAACAATAGAACGAGCTAAATGGCGAGAAGGCATAAATTACTTGTTTATTTCTTCTTTTAATGACTTTTCTTTTTCCTTTTTTTCTTTTTTGCTTAAGCCCTTTAGCACATCAATAAATTCTCGGCCTTGGTAAAAACCGCAGTTAGGACAAACGCGATGGGGTAAAACCGGCGCGCCGCATTTAGGACAAACGGATAAATTTTTTGGCTTTAAAGCCATATGCGACCGGCCTTTATTTCTTCTTGATTTAGTATGATGTCTGGCTGGTAATCCCATAAAATTAATTTTAACTTAATAATTAATTATTAAGTTATCATAAAAAATTTTTCTAATCAAGGAAAAAGCCGCCCCAAGGCGGCTTTTTCACTTCCCTTGTCTCTCTTATTATTGTCCTTTCAGCGCTTGAATTTGCTGGAGCAACTGAACCACCATCTGATAAAGATTAGCCAACTGCTGAGTAATACTTTGCTCTAAGCTGGTTGTAGATGTAAAGGTAACATTGACTTCATAGCTATTATTACCTTCATTACTTTCATCAACGCTATTCTGCGGGTCCGCTGTAAATATTACTTTTCTTGNCCCTGGAGTAGAACAGCTCATACCTATTCCATAGTATATTTTTTCTTCTCCGGGATTTAATGTTAAGCCGCCTCCACCATAGCCTCCACTAGAACAATCCGTTCCACTGAAATAAATATAAAAGCCCGAAGCAGAAGCAGNGCCGACATTTTTATAATGAATGGCGAAAGATATTGAAGTATTTATCGGGACAGAACTTGATGGACTAATGTCAACTGAAGATATAATAAGATCTGGTTTTGGCTGAGTAGCAGGATTAATTTGAACACTGCAAGTGCTGGTAGCAGTTTGATTGCCATAAGTAGCAGTAACTGTGGCTGTTTTCGTACCCGTGGTTTCATAGGAAGCACTTATAGAATTGCCAGTGCCAGTCACTGCTCCAGACCAGGTATAGGTAGGAGTGCCGGAGAAATTAGAAGCAGTGGCAGTCCAGGTAACGGTTTGGCCTACATTAGCTGGATTGGGTGAAGCAGAACAAGAAACAGTGGGAGTAGCACAATCACTATCTGTCTGACATTGGTCAGCACCACTGCCACTCACAGTAACACATCGTTGATTCTGGCATTCTTTGTGAGCAGCTGAAGAACTCACAATAGAGATATACACATAAGGGCTATAAAATCTAGTACCGGTGGTAGGATAAGCAACTATTGTCAAGAAATGGCCGGTGCCAATACTATTAGGTACAGTCCAAAGGTAGGAGATTTGATTCTTATCATTAATTCTTATACCGGAATCATAACTCTTGGTGTTGTTATTATAGAAATATAGATAGTAATGATCTATTAAATTNATACCACCGTCNACTCTCCAAGTAATATTTACCTGTGAACCAGCCGTTAGTTGAGCATTGTTAGTTGGCGAAGTAATGGTAATAGTAGGCGTACAATCACTATCTGTCTGACATTGGTCAGCACCACTGCCACTCACAGTAACACATCGTTGATTCTGGCATTCTTTGTGAGCAGCTGAAGAACTCACAATAG
>JGI24721J26819_10004885_pt1 | contig 13642 bp, 13 predicted proteins | sample YelNatPaOPGAMG01_FD_26819 | JGI IMG/M metagenome (IMG submission 26819)
TTATAAAATCTAATATTGAAGTAACAAATACACTTTTATGTCTTTATTATATAACCTTCTACCTTATGTTCAAGTTTTAAATCCTCTAAATCTAGTCTGTAGACTGTTCCTGGACAAAGTTTATTGAAACCTTCTCTTTGTTCGTCAACCACGTTCTTTAGCTTTTCCAGCATTTCTAAAGCTTCTTTTGAGTTTTTTGCTGGAGGGTCTAGGGTTGCAAAGATGTTTGGTGCAATAAGGTAGGAAAGGGCTAGCATTGTCCAGCATACATCTCTTATTTCCCATTGTGCTGCAGGGTCACATCTTAGACTGTAAATGTGTCTTAACTCTCTAGGGTTTGCTGTTAGTGTGATGTGTGTTAATGTCGCGTTGGGTAGAATAAATCTTGCATCTTCCTTACTGACCTTATTTAAAAGGATTTTATAATATTCTGCTACAAGTTTCATGAACTTGTCATATGATATCTCCATCTCTTTTCCTTCGTAAAAGATTTTTTCTACACCATTTTTTAATGAGTTTGGTATAATGTACCACTGTCCATTGCCTCTAACGTTTACATGTCTTTGGCTTTGCTGAGAATAGCTTGCCATTCTATGTCTTACAAGTTGATGTGTGAGCGCTCTACTGATGCCTTGCAAAGAAAATGTCAATGAACCATGTTCTAGAACACTATAATGTCCCAGTTCTACAGCCTTTTTTATTAAACTTTCAACATCCTGTTCTGCAAAATTCTGTTGATCCAAAAATAGTTCATGTGCTGGTCTATTTGAATAGCAGCTTCTCATTGCAGCAGCACATACTCTTTCAATCATCGGCGTATAGGAGAATAGGTAAACTTTAGCGCTCATACATGTTCCAGTCTATAAATTGACTATGATTATAAAACCTTTATTTCAGATTTAATTCATGTCATTTTGACATTCCCTTGAATTTTATTCCAGCCTTCTCATTCACTCTTTTAATATTCATACAATACGTTGGAAACAAGATTTGTCTTACCTTAAATTTATCCTCAAAATTTTTAACTAGATTACGTTCTTCAGCAAACGCCCAATCTGTTAGGCCATACAGCTCCTCTTTACCGATCTTCTTTTCTAAATACAATTTTTTTATCCATTCAGCGTGCTCAATTATCTTCTTTTGTACACCATTTTTTTGTTTCAAGAACATCCTCATGTTCTGTCTATAGTTGGTTTGAATTATTCTATGATATCTTTCGAAAACCCACCAGTAAGATTTACCATTATACTTGTTAGTAGGCTTCTCACCTAAATCTGGAAGCCCTGTTTCTAAAAACACTGGCTTGAATATGCTCATGCATGGCAAAGATGTTCCAGTAAACCAGTGAACTTGAAAATCTTCACCTATTTGAGAAATTTGAGAGTTAGCTGTTTGAGACGGCCTAGTCGTTCCACCGTAGTGCATGCAAATATCTTTCATTGAACCTGTTTCTGGACTATAAGGCCTCTTAGAATGAGAACTTAATATGCTAATAAGATATTCCAAATCAATTTTTCCCTCCATCTCTTTAAGCATTTTAAAAGTGAAGGCTCTTCTTTCCCTTCCATGAGCAAAGTATGTATAGAATTTGTCAGAATAGCATTTAGCGAAACTAAAATCCTTATCATCCTTACACCATTTTTTCTCAATAGCATGTTCAATAACATTTTTTGAAGCAAGATCCCAATCTCTATCAATAGTTAAAGCATTAGAAATACTGTATACTGTATCAACTTTTTTAGCAACCCAATACTTTCCAGCCGTCTCAAGAACCAATGCTTCCTTTTTATCCATTATAACAAAAGAATTATGGTATAATAGTTTATGCTCGTAGCTTCCACTTCCACCTTGACCATACTGCTCTATGATAGATACTATAAAGTTCAAGGCGTCTCTAGCCTCCTTTGTCCTTTCTAAGGCAAGCCTAATCATATCCATGCCCAAAACACCTGACTTACTGTAAGGCTCTTTTGTGAAGACAGCAGTGTTTCCTATAACTAGCCCATGCTCATTTGCACCCATTTCGGCACCCCACATCCACCATGGTCTCGAAATGATTATTGAGTACGTTTCCTTCACCTGAGGAAATTCAACGTAGGTTAGCTTAACCTTCTCTTCATCATGCTGTTGTCGGGGAATAAACTCTATAACTTGGGCTTCGTTAGGGTCTCTATCACTGTTTTTTGCAAAAAGGTTTTCACCACTGGCGGTAGCCTTGGAGGTTGCTACTAGGATATCACACATACCTACCTAGATATGAGTGAAAAATTAAATAAATTTTTACAATTTTAGTTTTGTCAAGTTATGCGAAAAGCTGGAAAGTCTTTGTTTCCTCGTCAAACTTCTTCTCCATTGGAATGTTCTCGACTTCCATAATCACTACTTCAGCGAAACTGTATACCGTGCATCCTTCAACTACATGTCCTCCAACAACATTAATATTACCACCACGATAGCAAGAAAGAGTTGCATGAACATGTAGAGACGTTTTTCCCTCGACGATGCTAATATTACCGGAAAGGCAAAGAATTTCTAAAGGTCCGTTAAGTGAAACAACAGCCCTATGCTCGTCAGATATGGGAAAACGTTCAGGAAATTCTTTAACATTCCTAATACAAGCCTTCTCAAGCAACCCAACACCCGAAAGTATAATACCAGCCTTTATACCATTCTCTTCAACTATACTCTTTAGAGAATAAAGCAGGTCACTTCCAGACTTTATTCTTGCAACTAAAATTTTTCCAGGAGAGCCAGACCTATATGCAAATTTATCTTTCAATACAGCTCACACTAACTGATAAGCCAACTTTAATAGAAAAACATTTTTATAAGGGAATCTAAAAATTTCAATAGCATGAATGACCCTGCAACTTTAGAATCCATTTTAGGCCTAATTATGTCAATCATATTTGGAGCAATAATCGGCCTCGAAAGAGAGATAACCCACAAGCCTGCTGGATTGAGAACCCACATGCTTGTCTGCCTTGGCTCATGCCTTTTCACAGTTATATCTCAAGAATTTGGAATGGATCCTGCTAGAGTGGCAGCTGGAATTGTAACAGGAATAGGTTTCATTGGCGCTGGAACTATAATTGCTGAGCAAGGTAAGGTTGTTGGAATAACTACTGCATCAAGCTTATGGGTTACTGCTGCTATAGGTTTGACGATAGGTGTAGGCCATTACCTTTTAGCTGCTGTTTCAACCCTATTGGTGTTTCTAATATTAACTTCCAAAATAATCTTTAAAAAAATTTTCAGTTAGCATCTTTAGTTCATAAAAATAAACTATAATATGCTTAGTATGTTATATTTTTTCGGCGAGCACTCTTATTATATCTGATGCTGTTACCACTCCTATGAGATGATTGGCTTGCATGCTATCTACAACATAAGCATGTTCTTCACCACTCTTTAACATTTCTTCGATTACTCTTATCAGTGGTTGATCGCTTACAACTAGAAGGGGCTTCTTAACCTCTAACTCTGAAATAGGAATATCCCATTTTTCTTTATCTATTGCAAAGAATGTTTCAATGTCTATTGAGCCTACTATTTGACCATTATCGTTAAGTATTGGATATGTTCTATAAACGTTTGTTCGTATAATCTTTAATGCTTCCCTTACTGTCATGTTCACAGTAAAGTGTATTGGCTTGCTTAATCTTATAGCTGAAACGTTCAAGTTTCGTAGTGCTTCCTTTCTTTCCTTGAAAATTTCTTCTAGCTCAAGCAGTGCTTCGACTTTAGTAGAGGGCTTTTTGTTTAGTTGGCTTTCATAAAATGAATATTTTCCGGTGAGAAAGTAGCTTATTGAGGCGGAAAGTACAGTGAACATGATCGGGCCAGCGCCGACGGTTTCTGCGACAAAGACTATGCCTGTCAAAAGGCTCTTTGTAGTTGCTGCAACTATAGAACCCATAGCTATTAGTGCAAAAATTGAGGCAGGATGCAGTCCAAACGCTTCTGCGTAAATTAGGCCGCATACGCCGCCCACATATAAGGCTGGTATGAAAAGGCCAACGTTTCCTCCAGAGGAGACTGTTAAGGAAGTTGCTACAATCTTTAGAACCAGCAGTGCTGCAAGTGTTTGAATGGCCATGCTATTATCTGTCAAATTAGTAAATGTCCTTATTGTATCATAGCCTACACCAAGAACCTGCGGATAAAAGAGACCCATCAATCCTATGGAAATGCCTCCAACTACAACAGGAATCCATAGGCCTGTCTTTGAAGCCAGCTTCCGAGAAAAAGTCTTAGCTCCATATAAAAATTTGATGAACGCAAGCGCTGTGATTGAAGAAGCTATTCCTAAAAGAATAGCGTGAATTAGCAAATTTGTTGAAATGATGAAACTTGCTTGAGTTGAGAAAATACTTTCGCTTCCGAAGAAGAGGATTGAGAAAACGTATGCTGAAACTGAGGAAAGTGCTGCTGGAATAAAGGCATCCTTCTCGATATCCCTCTTATATGGTATCTCTAGGGCTAGGAGAATTCCTGTAAGGGGTGCTTTAAAAAGGGCTGTGAAGCCTGCGGCTGCACCACACAAGTAAAGGAGTTTGATGTCCTTTGGTTTAAGCTTAAGTTTTTGAAGTATGAAAGACGATATTCCTCCACCAAGTAGTAGACTTGGCCCTTCTAGTCCACCGCTTCCACCAAACCCTAATGTTATGGTTGATGAAAGTGTTTTGATTAAAACGTCCTTTACATCAATAATGCCGTTCCGGTGGTGGTATGTTTCAATCATTAAGTCGGTTCCGCAGCCACTAAACTTGTCTTTTGTAAAGTATTGATTTAAAATAAAGGATGCCACTAATCCAATAAGTGGTAGGAATAAGATTAGGTGCCAAGAATATTCCACAATGGTTTCGAAAATGTAATTAAAAAGTCGGTATACTTGAACCATTACAATAACTGCTACAGATGATAAAAATCCTAAAAATATTGGAATCGATGCTATTTTATATAATTCTTTGGCCGTATTATATTTTTTCAGTACAGACTACCCCCCCAATTTGTCCCTCCAAAAGTTGGGCAAATATATTTGTTTTTAAGGCTTTAATGCAACTCTTAATGCTTCCTTACAATTTATTGCTGTATCAAATGCTTTTTCCCATTCAGCTAAGGGAAAGACATGCGATACAAGTGGTTTTAGATTAACTTTTCCCGTTGACACAAGTTTTATTGCCGTCTCCCAAGAATACCAAACATGTGATATTTCACCTAATATTGTTAATTCTTTAGTAATTAAATCGTAAGTATCGAGTGATACATTAATGCCACCTACTATACCTCCACCTGAGACAACCATTCGCCCTCCCGGTCTAGCGGACTTGTAGCCTAACAATATTGCCTCAGCNGTTCCAGCCGCCTCCATTACAACATCAGCACCCCATCCTCTAGTGTATTCTCTAACCACCTTAACCAAGTCTTCCCTGTTCACGTTAACGATTACGTCTGCACCCAATTCTTTTGCCAAAGGAAGTCTTCTTTCTGCATCAAAGTCTGTTCCTGCAACAATAATAGGCCAAGCACCTACAGCTTTAGCCACCTGCAACAAAATTAGTCCTCTAGCGCCTGAACCAAGTATCAAAACAGATTCACCAGCCTTAAGATTAGCCCTTTCAATCAAAGAATGTACACATCCTGCGGTTGTTTCAACTAAAACTGCTTCCTTATCACCAATATTATCGGGGAGCTTATGCAAACTATAGGCAGGCCAAGCGGCATACTTAGCGAATCCTCCTCCCGTCGTATAATGTACCCTTTGTTCTTTAACAGGAATATTACAGCATATATTTATCCTACCCTCCTTACAGTTGACACATTTACCGCAAAAGAATGTGACAATTTCACCTACAACCCTATCGCCAGGCCTAAAGTCTTTTACATTGGAACCAACATCTTTAACAACTGCTGAAATTTCATGTCCCATGATACTTGGCTTCTTAGGCCCTTCAACCTTATCCCTGTGCCTCCAATAATGTAAATCGCTTCCGCATATACCGCAATATTTTATTTCAAGTATGGTATCGTTAGGTGAGTAAGGGTTCTCTCCAATTTTCGGTTCACTAACCTCTTCTAACCTAAATTGAGCATTAGGATATAGGACAAGTGCCTGCATACACTAGTCCACTTAAGCAATAGATTTTAACCTTTAATAAAATTCATATTCAATATTCTAAAACATAATTTTATACAATTTGATCTCTCCACATACGAGTTTGGCAGAATTTTCATCCGTAGAATTGAAAACCTCTTTTTAATTTTCATTTACCGTTATCTGTCCCTATTCTTCTGCAACAGCCTTTATAGAAGATTTTTCAAGCTTGATATCAAACTTGATATTAACATTATTTATTAGAGTTTGCTATATTAGGGTGACAGACTCTTGAAGGCTATGGTTCTAAAGCAGATTTCGAAAGTTGAAGATATGCCACTTGAGCTAGAAGATGTTCCTAAACCGGAACCTAGTTATGGGGAGATTTTAGTAAAAATTTATGCATGTGGCATATGTAGAACAGAATTAGATGAGATTGAGGGTAGACGGGTTCCAAAACTTCCTATAATTTTAGGCCACGAAATTGTTGGTAGAGTCGAATCTTTAGGTAGTCATGTTAAAAGGTTTAAATTGGGTGACCGTGTTGGTGTAGCATGGATATATTCTGCATGTGGTAAATGTAGTTTTTGTTTGAGTGGACAAGAAAATTTGTGTGCAGATTTTCAGGCAACCGGATGTGATGTGAACGGAGGATATGCACAGTACATTAAAGTTAAAGAAGATTTTGCATACAGTATTCCTGAAAGGTTTAACGATCTGGAGGCGGCACCACTCTTATGTGCTGGTGCAATAGGCTATAGGGCTCTAAAACTTTCTGGTCTAAAAGATGGTGAAACCATAGGCCTTTTCGGGTTCGGAGCTTCAGCCCATCAAGTTTACCAGATAATAAGACACTTGTACCCGAGAACCAAGATATTTGTCTTTACGAGGAGAAGAGGTGATACACCAAGCCTGCTTGCCAGAGAAATGGGTGCCGACTGGGTTGGCGAAACAGGTGAAGAGCCGCCTGAAAAACTTAACAGGGCAATAGATACAACACCAGTAGGCCAGCCTGTTATTGAAGCGTTAAAGCATCTGGAGAAGGGCGGTCGCCTTGTCATAAATGTTATAAGAAAAGAAGATTTGATACCTCAAATGAGATATGAGCAGCATTTGTGGTATGAAAAAGAAGTTAAAAGTGTTGCAAACATCACTAGAAATGATGTGCAAGAATTCCTTAGAATAGCAGCAGAAGTGCCAATAGTGCCCAAGATTAGGGAATTTAGGCTAGAAGAAGCAAATAAAGCCTTACTTATGTTAAAACGTGGAGAATACCATGGTGCCGGTGTACTAAAAATAGAATAATTAGCTCTTCCCCATAAGGTAGAATGTGTCAAATTGAACCATTTTTACTATTCCATTTCATATAAAGAATGTGATGTTAAAAATTGATAGGCAAACTTTATTGGGCTAACTTTCTAAACTTTTTTAGTTCTGGGGCAGAAGTATAGTTCTGGGGTAGAACTTGATAAAAACCAGGGGAAGTAAGAGATACGCGACTGTATTGCATGGGATCGCCTTAGGTGAAAATTCTTGGAGCCGAATCAAAAGATATGCGGAAGAGAAAGAAAAAACAACTATTTCATCGAGTATACTCTCTAACATTCTGAGTACACTAGAGGAATTAAATATAATCAAAAACTATGAATTCATAGACCCTGTTTATAAGGAGGCTGCTAAAAGACTAGACCTATGACGCCTTCTCCACTGCTAAGTCCAGAAGCTTACAACTTTTCCTTCCCTTTAGACTTCATCCCCATGGTTCAGCCCGTTTCACTAGAAACATTGCTTATGCTTCGAGTTTCATGCCTTCGCCTGAATAAAGCAAACAAGTTATTGTACATTCTTAAACAGGTGGATGTTATAGTTCAGGAGTTTTGGAAATAGAGTAATTAATTTTATGTCCTCTCAAATAATCTTCGATGGATATTGGTATTCATAATATCAATAAATATTTAAATAATTGATATTTAAAATATCAATATATGGATCTAGAGGTACACAATCCATGGTGGAAAGGAAAAGAGGGAATAGAAGAGGATGAAGACTATAGGAGGTGGAATAGTAGTAAGGTCAAATGGGAACCACCCCTATTAGGAAGATTACTAGGAAAGGATAATCTAGAGCCATTTTCATTACATTTTATATTTGGCCCTAGACAAGTTGGAAAGACAACTTTACTTAAGCTGCTGATAAGGAAGCTTTTGGAGACAGTAAACCCAAAATCAATTTTTTATTTCAAATGTGATGAGTTAGCCGACTTTAAGGAGTTGGATGAAGTGATTAGAGAGTATTTGAAAATCAAAAAGGTTGAAGGCATAGAAAGGTCATACATCTTTTTGGATGAGATAACCTTTCCCAGAGAATGGTTTAGAGCCATCAAATGGCACATAGACATGGGCAACTTTAAAAACGACATTCTCTACCTTACAGGCTCCCTGAGCATGTTCGTTAAAGGAGAGATTGAAACTTTTCCAGGTAGAAGAGGTAAAGGTAAGGACTTTATAATGTATCCGCTGAGTTTTAGAGAATTCGTTCAAGTCGTGGACGACAACATAATCAAAAGTATTGGAGAACTTGAAAGCCTCGATAGGTATGAAGTTAGAGACAAATGCTTTAAGGCAAGGCCTTGGCTTAATAGGCTAGAGGAACTGTTTGAACTCTACCTAAACTCAGGTGGTTTCCCCCTATCGATAAGATCTATTCTTGAAAGCGGGAAAATCCACCAAGATGTCGTCAACACTTACTTAAGTTGGATAAGAGGTGATATTGCAAGGCTTAAAAGAAACGAAAGTCTGACAAAGAGGGTTTTAAAGGCTATAATAGAAAAGTCGCCTTCAACAATAAGCTATCACAATATAGCCCAAGAATTTGAGATCAAATCACATAGGACGGTCTTCCAGCATGTAGATATGCTTGAAAAATTATTTCTAATAAAGGTTCTCCACTACATAGATCCAAACGAAGGCATTGAAGTCTTTTACAAGCAGAAAAAAATTCACATAACAGACCCATTCCTATACAGCATACTTTCCCATTGGTGTTTAACAAGAAAACCCGACGACCCTGTAATAGTTGAAAGTGTTGTAGCTTCACATATGGCTAGGAAATATGATATAGGTTACTGGAAAAATAGTAAAGAAATAGATATTGTGGCCTTAGAAAATAGAAATTTAATTGGAATAGAAATAAAGTATAAGAAAAGGGTTGAAGCAAGTAGAGCAAGGATAGGGAAAATAGAGTATACGATAACACTATCCAAAGACCAATATAACGATGAACCTTTAATAGTTCCAGTAAGCGTATTTCTCGCATTACTTAAGACGAGCTGACATTCAGAAAAGAAATCGGCTTAAAAGATTTTTAATCTTAAAGTAGTTTAACCAAAAATGATGCTTGAAAATTGATTTGTAAAAGGTATTGTTGAAACAGTATCTGAAGTAGCTATTCTGTTAAGTTAATAAAATGCCATTTTCTTCCAACTTGCGAATTATAAAATCTAGCTCCAAGCTTTTTAACGTCTTCTTCTTTGGATGACCGTTGCTATTCCAGCAGTGGAGTTCATAATATCTATCCAACAGCAGCTCGTACTGTTTAAGGTCCAAGTGATATCTTCCGGCCAAAGGTCTATCGAAAAATATTGTTGGAGGTATATCGTTCTTCCTACCCCAACCTGCATGTAGTATATTGTATGATCTTTCCATTGTTTGAACCTTTTCTCCTAACAAAAGTAAAGTGGAAGATGTGAAATCTTCTCCTGTAGCTGCGGCGACTAAGTTAGCGTAGTGATCCGGTAACAGCATTGTAACCCTACTACTGTGAGTGAACATACACATACCAATACAGTCTAGGGCAGCGTTCAGTCTTTCCATGAAAACAACTAATTTCTCTTTATTTGTATAAGATTGCGGTTCCTCAACGACTGGAATACCGAAAAGTTTGATTAACACTTCAGAAGAAGCCCCTTTAATCTTTCTTCAATAACACCGCCCCTCGTATGTGTCCCACCTCTAGGTGAAACGGCTACACCCAACGCCCATGCAACCGAAACCCATAGACATTCAAAAAGGTCGTTACCATTCACATGAGCACATAACGCTTCAGATCCACCTCCAACCTTTTTAGATGCTCTTAAACAGCCTTCCGATAATAGTTCACCAAGCCTTCCCTTCCTGTAAGCAATCTGTTCAATAATACTATTTATCAAGTCCCCATCACCCCACACAAGTTTCTGGCCTTCTGTAATTTTGTCATCGATGATACCCCTTTGATAGCAGTCGACTGCCCACGCTATCACATTCGATGTAACGTCTTCATCTAAACCGTACTCGTTGCACAAATAGTGTGCCTGCAACACCTTCTCTGGTTCGCTTATACCAAGTTTAGCTCCAAAGTTATGAATTGTATTACCCTGAATCGCTTCAACAATTAAATCATTTCCATCATCTAAAACTTTATGAATCGCCCAACATCCTATCGGACAACCTTTACAGGTTTTACTACCAACCTTAAACTTGTAGAATTCATCAGGCATAAGCTTCTGTTTTAAAGACTCTGGAGGCACCTCTCCTGAAAAGTTAAGGTAGGGTGATTCCACACTCCAAGGTTCTAAGTAACAGTATACACCATACTTCATACGTCTTCTATTAAATTCATCTTCGTAAAGAACTTCTATACAACGTTCTTTAGCTTTATCAAACCTTTCACTGTATGCGACATCAATCGTCTTAGTTCCCCTGACCGCAATTGCTTTAATATTCTTTGAACCAAAAATGGCGCCTAGGCCGCACCTGCTAGCTGACCGGCTACCGCTGACGATAACACATGCACTATAAACAATATTCTCTCCTGCAGGCCCAATACACAAAACTTCGAAATCTTCACCCAAACATTCCTTAATTAGCTTATTAGTTTCTGAAACAGTTTTAAGCCTAAGATCAGGCGACTTAACAATTCTAATATAACCATCATCAATTACAATATACGATAACTCTTCAGCTCTCCCACTTATAACTAAGTTCGTTAAACCTGACTTCCTTAAAGAGTAACCAAAATTTCCTCCTGCATTAGCAGACCCTATTCCCCCAGTAAAAGGATTCGTTGAATCTATGCTTATCCTTGATGCTCCTGGCGCATCAGTTCCACACAGCAACCCCGCACCTATTACCAAAAGATTAGATGGGTCAAAGCATGAAATACCGACAGGATTCTCATTAAACAAAATATACTGGTTCACCCCTCTTCCTCCAAGAAACATTTTAGAATATGGTTTAAAATCCTCATAAAAGAACTTGCTCCTAGATAAGTCTATTCTAGCCACTCGCCCTTCTAGAATATGCATTTGCGACACTCTTTGAGTCTATGTTATTAGAGGGTTTATATTATTTTCCTGTCCTTAATTTAGTTCAATTAGGGATAGTTAAATATCAATATTGGCCTGCAAAAAACAGCATGGCATGACAGGAGGATTCTTTGCGACTATTGGATTTTAGTGATATTTTTCTATCATATAGGGTTAAACAGTTTTGACAGATTTAGTGATATTAAAGTATCATTAGTTAAATACTGTATTTAATGGACTATGGTCATTTACGCTTTACATTTAAAATAGCTGTTTCCAAAAGTTCTTCAATTACGTTGCTTCTATTTGATTTGGCAATGCCGCCACTTTCAAGTTCCTTTAATTGTCTTTCTCTAACTATTTCATCAATTTTTGTCAGCAATTCTTCTTTTATGGCTACCGTTATCTTAACTTTCTTCATACCGTAATACCATCATACCTTCATACTTTTATATTTTAAAATTATACCATGGTGTCTTACACCAAAATCTTTTAAATAACAACATTTTTTCATCAATAAGGCCCTAATTGTTTAAATAAAGAGGAAAAGAATTAGCCCTGTAAGGATAATAATTGCACCAATAAGTGGTCTTAAGTTAACCTTGCCAATTTCTTTTGGGAAAAAGTGAGCTAGAAAATAAATGAATAGTGGTTGAGTATTTATGATTGGTGTTACTTTTGTAACTTCACCGTAGCTTAATGCGTAAAAGGTGAAGATCCATGCAAGTGCCATTATTATTCCAGTTGAGAACATTAATTTAAAATCTTCGGATTTTATCGGCCTATCTTTTTTAATTTTAAAAAAGTATNTGGCATAATATAGTATAAGTGATGCGNAGTTTGCAATAATTGTTCCAAGTATGGGNTCGTTTGAAATATTCAATGCAATTTTTCTTATGGGGTCGCCCAAACTTCCAAAGATAACGCCTAATAGCGGTAGTATGATCCAAGGTGTCTTAACCTTTTGAGTTCTATTTTTGCTCATGCTTGCTTCAATTATAATTGCACCTATTATGATTGCAATAATCCCTATCCAAATTTTTGGCGAAGGCTTCTCTGAAAGAATTATAACAGCGAATATTGCTGTAATAATCGGTTGTGAGGGCATGACAGAGGAAGTAATCAGTGCACCCACCTTTTGTATACTTTGGAAGAAAAATAGGCGGGCTAGACCTGGAGCAAGGACCCCGCTTAAGGCAAATAGGAGTGCACTAGTTACATTAACCTTACTTATATGGGTAAATGGTAGGAGGGGTGTATAAGACAATGTAGTAATTGCAGAAACGATTAGGCTACATGTGATATAATCCATCCTTTGTAGTCCTCTTCTAATACCGATAACATTGTATGCGAATGTGAATGAGGATAAAATGGCAAATATTATCTCAATCATTTTATAGTATTAGGGGTCACTTTTTCAAATATATAAGGGTGATTTGCACTATTTTTAATAAAATTTTAAACTCTTAAATATGTGAAAGCTTTAAATTGGGATAGTGAAGGCCTTGAACAAGGTCCCCAAGAGCCTGAATTTGATGGAAAGCGAGAAACCTTTATGGTATGGACAGATGAGTTGGAGATCAAACTGGTTACTAATTGTTGCATTCTTACTAACAGTTTGGGCTTATGGGTTTGGCCTTATTTTTCTTATGATAGGGTATTTAAGGGTTGCTTCTACAGAGTATTTTATTTCGAATGAAAGGATTTTTGTCAGGTACGGTCTTTTAAATAGGAAAACTTATGAGATCAGAAATGAATGGATTTCAAGCTTTTTAGTAAGTCAAGGGTTTATGGGCAAGATATTAAATTATGGTCGAATTTGGATTAGCACACCCGGATACGGTACAGGTGTAACACTTTTAAATAATGTTCATAACCCAAGTATTATAAAAAATATTTTAGACGCTATTCTGGCGCAAATATATAGGTCGTAAATATTTTGTTTATCAAGCTTGATATCAAACTTGAATTTTTTATAAGCATACACATGATCCTTGTTGACATCNTGAGCACAAGTCACACCATTTAGGTATANTGGCTCGCCGCGCTCCATTTTTAAAATAATTTTTTTTTATAAAATGATTAGTTATAAAATGATTAGTTATTTTTGTCTTTGAGCTATATAATTTTTCTAAAAAAATTAGATAGGACAATGACGTACAATGAACTAGTTTCAGAAAAGCAGTTGAAAAGTAAAAGTATTC